>Ga0325402_1003098_pt1 | contig 14840 bp, 7 predicted proteins | sample PopdelMetagenome_22_FD_207212 | JGI IMG/M metagenome (GOLD analysis project Ga0325402, IMG submission 207212) | Populus deltoides microbial communities from Bellville, Georgia, United States - Xylem-PdKOR-R3 | ecosystem: Host-associated > Plants > Phyllosphere > Stem > Wood/Secondary xylem... | reverse complement strand
TTATCTATTATCTTGTTCTATTGTAATTATTACTTGGATTTGGTGGGAATTCAGTGTTCGTTTATGAAGTTCAATCACATTCCATTGTTGTAATCTGAAGTACAAATCAATTAAAAATAAAAATAAAAAAACTAAATTTCTATTCGACTCAATATAAAATAATAAAATTAAAAAATGAATTAATTAACATACATGAAAAAAAAAAACTAGCAATCCCAAGTAAGTTCACCAAACCTGCAATATAAATCATGCAGAAGAGATAACCCAATACAAGATAAAAAAAAATGTAGTTTGATTATAAAACCAAACCTATTCTTAATAGGGAAAATAAAAAAAAAAACCAAACCTAAAAAATGACCCGAGTCAACCCATCAAATTCGCAACTCGGGCAATGAAACAAAGATAACCCCATATAAAGAAAATTAACGAAAATCAAAAAGTTCAATTTGAAAAAAAAAAAAAACTAGTATCAAAGAATAAAATTGAAAAGAAAAACAACATAAAAAAATAAACCCTAAAAAAAGAATGATGTCAACCCGAGTTAACTTTTTCAAACCCATAACTTGAGCCTTGAGACCAGGATCACGCAATCAGGAAAAACAATGAAGCTAAATTTCCAACCAATTTAAGATTGAAGGAAAAAATAGTTAATTTTACAAAAGGACCCAAAACAGAAAAAAAAAAATGAAGAGCAAATTTGCATTTAAAAAAAAATTAAGAGGACAACTTACAAATTTGCATTGAATGATGAAATTGAAAAGAAAATCAATTTTATTAAAGAAAAAAATAATAATGAAAAGAACGAGGATCAAATTTAAAAAAAAAAATGAGAGGACAACCTAAAATTTTAGATTAAAGGATGAAATTGAATGTTTTTTTACAAAACGCCCTATAACAAAAATTAACAATCAAAATAATAAAGACGAAAACTAAAATGATTATAAAATGAGAGGACAACTTTGAATTTTAAATAGAGAAGCGTGAATTCTAAAGGGAGAGAGAGAGATAAGAACGAAAGGGTTGTTGATGACAAACCTCCGCGATTCAAAGGTCACGCGCCACCTCAGATGGAAGATCAGCAGTGAGGCTTCCATAACCACCGTGAAAGAGGGTTTTTGGTTGCTATATGATGTTGCTAGAGCATTGCAGCATCCTTTACTTGCATGCGATAGCCATTCTTAACTTGTTCGTTAACTTTAGTCCCCCCATGTTTGTTTTAGTACCAAATTTGATTCCTGAAGATCTAATTACTCTAAATCAATAAAATTTAGTTTTATTTTGGTAAACCGAGCATCGAAACTTTTCCTCGATGTTGCGAGATCTCTATATCTCAACAACAAAAACAAACCATTAGGTTAATTTTTTTTTAAAAAAGAATCAAATTAAAAAAAAAGTTGAGCAATTGAAAAAAAATATATAATACTCCCCCCCGGCCCATGTAACTTGGTCCTTAATAGGAGGAAATTAAAAGGGATTAATGCTTGATGAAGCCTCAAATTAGGTCCTCAAAGCTCTAATTGGTCTAAACTAATACAATTGAATTCTATTTTTCTAAACTGAGCATCAATTGAGAAACAAAATATTTTTTTGACACCTTGCAATCATTATACACAGGCATACAAAATAATTCGCAAAGCCCAAATCCAAATTATTGCAACGTCAAAGGACCAAATCAAAAAAATAATTGAAGAAAAAAAACATAAAACACCAAAGGATAAAAAATTAAGAAGAAATCACCATAGATTATTGCTGTAATCCACAATGATCTCTTTTTTGGGTTACAATAACTTCTCTCTTGGGTTACAGTAACTTCAAGAGGAGATTTAGTTCTTTTAAAATTTTAATATGCATGCAATGAATTATATTTTAAGTGAATTTCAATAAATTTAATAGTTTTCTGCAAATGACTTGTGCATGCAATGTACTTATTTGATTAAGCAATTATTTTGTGCTCTGGATGTCGCTTTATAAGAATCAAGTATTTAGATAATGAAGGCTAAATGTTTGTTTATTTACAAATTCTTAGCTATGTTTTTCATTCCGGTTATTAAACATCATTTCATTGATTTCTCAAACATTACAAATATGAATACATATTTCATTCCCAACTCTTTTGTATGTTTTTGTTAATAAAAGTAACTATCAAAGACATAATGTAAGAATTTTGTATGTTTTTGTTCATGCTTTCATTAAATTAAAAGAATGTACATTGGTTTCTAACATGTAACCATGAAGTTCTGATGCATGTTGAGGTTTTAACTTTTAAGAGGTTAATATTAAGTGATTAAGTATGTTCTTTACAAAGTATATATATCTTGTAGTCAATTTTAAATGCGATATAGACATTGTTCAAATTAAAACATATTTATTATTAATAAAGGGATAAAGAGTTTATTTGTCTTTAGTATTCATTTGTGTTTGATTAATATTTGATTAATTAATCTAGAATAAAGATAATATTCTTATGAAAAAAATGTTTTTTTTTTAATTATAAAGTTGTTATAATTATGAGATTTTTATTGCATTAAAACATTGTTCTTAAATGTTCCTTGTCGATGCTCTATTAAAATTATACATTAATTAGAGATGTTGAGACTAATACATATTATGTTATTTCCTTAACGAAAGGCATCAATTGTTCTCATAAGCTAAGGTATAAATAATACTTGGAACTAGTAAGTAGGTGCTTGTCATATGACATATACATTGAATTGGCATGCATGAAGATTCTATGTGGAGAGATCACATGTGTCTATAAAGAGGCTCATTTGATAATTGTATAAGTGATTCTTAGACTCGAGATCACTAAGTTATCTTATATAGGGAATGTTATACTTTGATCATGATTACACATTGTTATAATCAAGGGTAACAAACATGTATATATTGGATATGATATGAACTATATAAAGGTATTTGAGTTATCAAGAGAGGATTTATCACTTTAAGTGAATTAGATATAATGTTCTATATGTTTCTCAAATAGTACTGATTGTGAAGTCCTTGCGCAAGGTGGAATGATTTTTGAAAAGAGTCTAAAATCTTATCAAAATGATCAATGACCATGATATTAAGAACAAAAATGATTTGATAGAGCTAGCATATCCTATTCTATAATGTCTAAATCAAAACATTCTTGATGAAGGGATAATAGTTACATTGAGAAATTGAAGGGATAATAGTTACATTGAGAAATTGATCACTGAAAGATTAAGTCAAACCACTTATGACTTTCCTAATATTTGAGGGATCATAACACGTTACTAAACATTGTACTTGATATTCAAATATAAATCAGTAAATTTATTAAATTAATAATAAGTTTAATTATTTAGTTTATTTAATCCTATTTGATGCAAACCTCGTGATCATATGGCTATGCAACCCATAAAAATTGAGATTTGATCTTGGAAAGCCGAAAGAGGTCTGATAGGAGTGTGACACAATGAAAACTTGTCTCAAGGCACTAGCATTATTTGAATGAAGTCGAATGATCCTATGAAACTAGTAATCTTTGATAAGTCAGATTCAATTTGTTCAAGAACTAAAGAATGCAAGAAGCTCTCTTACACGTTAAAACTAAAAAGTTCAAAAGTATTATTCATCAATGTCGTCGAAATTTAGGCTTACATATAGTTAAATAGTTCTAAAAAATTAACCCTAATGGATATACTCTTGTGAGCTAAATTGACTTACATATAAAAAATGACCTACAACCTTTACTGGTAAGTCCAAACCCTGATCCAAACAAGTCTTGGATCCTAATTAAAAACAAAGTATTAATTAAGCTCAAACAAGCCTTGAGCTATAACTAACAAAATAAAAATAAATCATACAAGTCCTAAGTCTTTATTTATTATGAGAGGAGAAGAAGAAAAGAAAACATTGTAGGTCAGATACAAGACTTATTTATAGCCTATAATGTTGCCTAATAATCCTAGGAACTAAAGGAGAAGTTGTCGCCCCTTTGGTTTCCAAGTTAGAATAAGATTCTGATCTCAACCTTGTGTTTGTTTTTTTGAAAGGAAAAGGATGCTGCCTTTAATGCTCCTCTTTGCCACCTCTTGGTATCCTTTCAATATTAGAAAACACAATTAAGTTGATAAATTATTCTCCTTGCACAACAAGGAGATTGTGTTGGCCATGTGTTTTCTAAATAAGCTTGGATTCCATTGTTTCCTCTACTATGTTTTCTCCTAACCTAACAAGATAATAAAATAAAAATAATGAAATCTAATCTTTAAAAGAAACAATCAATGTTTCCACACATAATAAGAAATCCAATACTACTTAGGACTTCACAAAACATATGGAAACATCACATAACAAGGATGGTCAAAACTTATACAAAATTGGCAGCCTTGTTGTCAAAACTTCATGGCCCAAATAAGGGTGGATTGGGACCCTTTTTCATATGGATTAAATGTACTAAGACATCCTCTTGATGCTATAAAGGATTCACAAGTTTAGCCTTAGCCGAAACATGCACAATCAGTTCATACAATGCTTCTTTCAATGCCTTTATTTTGGACCTTGTGATGGGCTCATTTAACACGTGTAATGGGTCCTTGATGTTCACAGGATGATCCACATCATCCCCTCTCTCCTCAAAAGGATTCGATATTGAATCAAAACTTGTGTCAAACAAAGTAATATCAGCAACATTAAAAGTAACACTAACACCATACTTACTTAAAAGATCAACTTTATAGACATTGTCATTAATTCTCTTTAAAACTTAAAATGGACCATCACCATAAGGCTATAACTTTGACTTCTTATGGTTGGGAAATCATTCCTTACACATGTGCACCCAAACCTAATCATCAAGTTGGAAAACAATTTGTTTATGCCCTTTATTTGCTTTAGAAGTGTTCAACTTGTTTCTTTTCTCTATTTGCAGTCGAAATTCCTCATGAAGTTGTCTGACCATCTTTGCCTTCTTTTCACCATCTTAACTTACCCTTTCTTCCAAAGGTAAATGAATTAAGTCCATAGTTATTGGTGGATTAAACTCATAAACAATTTTAAAAGGAAAAAAATCAATGGTCGAATGCACAATTCTATTATAAGCAAACTCAACAAAAGACAAGCATTTTCCCCAACTTTTCAGATTCTTTTGAATAACAACATGTAAAAGTAGGGATAAATTTCTATTCACTACCTTAGTTTTCCTATTTGTTTAAGGATGACAAGTTGAATAAGAGTTTAGTTCTTAACTTTCCCAATAAAATCTTCCAAAAGTAGCTAAGGAATTTAACATCTTGATCTGAAACTATATTCCTAGGAATGTCATATAAACGTACAATCTCCTTAAAAAAACAAGTCTGCAATATGAGATGCATCATCAGTCTTATAGGATACAATGAAATGTGTCATCTTAAAATACCAATCAACCACAACAAAAATAGAATCTCTACCTTTCTTTAACCTATGTAAATCTAAAACAAAGTTCATAAAAAAATTTGTCCAAGGTTCAGTGGGTACAGGTAATGGTGTATACAGTCCATGTGGTTATACTCTAGATTTTTCCTTTCTATAAGCATTGCATTATTCATAGATTCATTGCACATTCTTTTTTATCTTTGGCCAATATAAATGTTCATGCAATACATTCAAAGTTTTTGCAACCTCAAAATGACCCATTAAACCACTTTTATGTGCTTCACAAATAAGCAATTCATGCAAAGAAGTAGCAGGAACACAATCGATTCTCTTTGAATAAGTAACCATCTATCAAATAAAACTTACCAAAAGATGAAGGTCCACATGCATTAAATATTTTGAAAAATTTAGAATCATTAGCATACAATGCCTTCACATATTCAAAGCTTAGCAATCTAGTACTTATAACGTTTAAAAGAACATATATGAGTGAAAGAGCATCAACCACTATGTTCTCTTTGCCTTTTTTATACTTTATTATGTAAGAAAAAGTCTCAATGAATTCAACCCATTTTGCATGTTTTTTATTCAACTTACGTTGTTCTTTCAGATGTTTCAAGGACTCTATAGATGAGAAACTCCTTTGGCCACAAGTAATATTGTTATATCTCAAGTGTTCTTACCAAAGCATACAGTTCTTTGTCATAAGTGAGATAGTTCAAAGTCGCTCCACTTAACTTCTCACTAAAATAAGCAATAATTCATATTCTACATTCATCAAATTCAATTTCAAATGCTTTTGTAAAATCAAGTAAAGCTAAAACAGGTGCAGAACATAATTTTTCTTTCAAAAAAGCAAAAGTCTATTCTTGTTCCTCCCCTTATTTAAACCCAACTGACTTTTTAACAACTTCATTTAAGGGTGTAGCTAATATATTGAAATCTTCCATAAAAAAAACCTATAAAAATTAACTACTCCTTACCTCACTTATTGATTTTGGTGTAGGTCAATCCTGAATGGCCTTAACTTTTTCCTCATACATCTTGATACCCTATGTAGTTACAACATAACCAAGAAACATAATTTTATCTACGCTAAAAGTACACTTCTTAAGATTAGAATACAATTTTGCATTGCACAATAAACTAAGTATATTACGCAAATAATCAAGATGTTAATTTAAGTTTTTACTACATATTAGAATGTCGTCAAATACACAACCATAAACTTACCTATAAATGCATGAAATACATGATTCATTAAACACATAAACATACTAGGTGCAATTATAAGTTCAAAAGACATGACTAACCATTTATATAAACCATACTTAGTCTTAAATGTAGTTTTCCACTCATCACCTTATTTCATCTTGATCCAGTGGTACCTATTTTTCAGATAAATTTTAGAGAAAATACATGATCCATGTAACTTATCTATCATGTCATCAAGCCTAGGAATAAGATGTCTATACTTTATTGTTATATTGTTGATGGCTTGACAATCAGCACACATCCTTCATATTTCATCCTTCTTAAGCATAAATAACACTAGTACAACACATGGGCTCATACTCTCATGAAAGTAACCCTTCTCCATCAGCTTATCAACTTACCTTTGAAGCTCCTTTATCTCTTCAGGATTGCTTCTATAGGCTGGTCGATTAGGAATTATAGCCTCAGGTACAAGATCAATCTGATGTTTTATTCCCCTCAAGGGTGGTAATCCTCTAGGGATATCTTTAAGGATCACATCTTTAAACTTCTATGAAAAAGAAATAGCAACACTAGGCACAACATGATCAAGATCGTTAGTATTAAAGTAGTCTTATTTGTACACAACCAAAATCATTGACTTGTTAATGAAAAATACATATCTGACCTTACCCTCTCTAGCATAAAAATTTGGTTATTTCTTTGGTTTTTTTCCACATAATTCTCGTCACACTTTTTGACTTTCTTCACTCCTATTGTCTTACATCCACTCTCAGCTGGTTTTGGGTGTTTTTAGGTAGTGGCTAAATATTCTGATTTGTTTGAAGTGTTGGCTGAATGTTTGTTTGTATTTGGATGGGTGGCCAAATAGGTTGTAGTAGTTTTTTAGGTTTTGGCCAAACTTGTTGGTATTCTCTCCCTTTGTTCCTCACCTTAATTTTCTCTCCTCGTAGCATTGTGCTCACTTTTTAGCTTTATTTGATCATTATACACCTGTTTGGGTGTAAGAGGTACAAGAGTGATGATTTTGCCATCTTTTACAACGGTATACCTATTTTTAACCCCATTATGACTTGCATTCCTATCATATTGCCATCATCTCCCCAATAAGATGTGACTTGCTTGCATTGGTATAACATCACATAGAACTTTATCAATATATTTCCTAATTGAAAATGGAACCACAACCTTGTTTTATACATTGCATCGCATATGAAAGATGTTTTCCCTTTATTGATCACTATCATATTTTTTTACCTGAACTAGAAATGTGCACCTTATAACCAAGGACTCCTCAACAAGTAACACCAATCCATCCTTAGTACAATCCTTCAATGGTGAAATGTCTTCAAAATCTGATTTGTCACTCTCAAACTCCATATCACCATTCTCTCTCATCACCATTACCTTTTTATTTGGACACCCTGAAGCGTAATGTCCAAGCCCCTGACAACTAAAACGTTTAACATCTTAAGTATGTTTTGGTTAAGATTTAGATTTACCTTTGAAACCTATAAAGGTTTCCACTTTAGCTTTAAATAGTTTAGCTTTAGTAAGGACAAAAGGCTTTGGTTGGGCAACCTTCTCTCCCCCATGATTCAGCCTTCATGCCAATAAAGATGGAGTTGAATTGGTCTGAAAACATGTGTTGCCCCTTCTCTTTATTTGCCTCTCCACCTTTGTCGCCATGAGGATCATATCCTCTAACTCCATGTAATGTTGTAATTCCACTACATTCATAATCTCCATATTCAGTCCATTAAGAAATCTAGCCATCATGGCCTCCATATCCTCAATTATATTGGCATAAATCATCGCGATCTTTATTTCCTTATAATACTCATCCACTGACTTAGAACCGTGATGCACACTTTGTAATTTTAAATACAAATCTCTATAATAATGATTAGGCACAAATCGCCTCCTCATCAACATTTTCATCTACTCTCACAACGCTATTGACCTTTGTCTATTCCTTCTCCTACCAATCACATTCTGATCCCACCAAATCAATGCATATTCTGTAAATTCAATGACTACCAATTTCACCTTCCTCGCCTCCAAATAGCTTCGATAATAAAAAATTCAATCCACCTTTTTTTTGCGCTCCAAATACACTTGAGATCATTTTTACCTTGAAAACTGAGTATTTTCATCTTAATATCATCCAAATCACCATCTACATCATCATGTCCATCGAAGTTATGAAAATTTCTCTTCTAGCTAAATTGACCCCTAATTCTATTCCTAAAATCCCTTTGGTTTGTAGGTTTTTGAAAACCTCCCCTATGGCCTATGGTCTCACCCTTAAAACCTCTATCACCAAAATCATCAACGTCCTCCTTAAAATCCACATAATCAACTCACATTGGCCTTTCGATCCTAATTTCATTGTTCGATTTCGGATCAGTTCCAACCTTCCTTATATATTGGGTATTATACCAATTTCATTGCCATATTTCTCCACCTTCTCAAGTCTATCACAAACGTTCCTCATCACAAAATTCACCCTCTCCATCATCTTTATCAAGGCTTGAATTTGAAACTTTACATCACCCTCGGGAGGGGTTGGTGTGTTATTCTAATCTGACATGATTATACCTGTAAAAAACTAGTTAGTGGTATAAAAAAATTCCTCACGTCGCTCTTGTTTCCCTCAAAATTAGACTTTTCACTCTAATAAACTTACTATGTCTTTTACCTCACAACTTGCTTTCTTTCGAAACTGAAAATCCAACCAATCAAAGTTAGAGGCTTTTGCAACACATTCAAATTATGAATATAGCCTTAAGAATTAATAAATATACTAACAAGCAAAGCAAACCAAAACAACAATTATGATTTTGCGAGTAGTAGTGCAAATTCATGCGAATTGTGGACGAAACGAAGACGCGAAAGAAAATAGAAATGAAAATTAATGAAGACACTTAATTGACTCCTAAATAACCCTAATATAACATAAACAAACTAATTTTGTCAAGATAATTAGTAGACAAACATGTTTTGGAAATTGATATAAATTTGACCTATTACGTAATTTTAAAGCATTGGAATTGAAAAAAAAACTAAGAATATCAAAATGACCTTAAATTAAATATGTAGTATCCCGGTACCCAACAAACTATATATCTCAGTTTATAGTTTGTTATCTTATGTCTAGGTAACGAAACCTGTGTATGATGAGTTTGCGGCAAAATTAAACCCTAAATTGAAACCTCAAGAAAAAGATATCAAAACAATCCCAAATTTAATATATAGTGTGATTTCACCCCTAGTAGTAAATATATGACATTTCAATTAATTATGAGGTGTTTTGCTTAGGGTTCTTTAAGAGTTGTGTTTTTACGTTAGAATTGTAACAAACTTTGAATAACATCTCTTTCTTCTTCTTTTTTTGAATTTTATGCTACTGATATGTTAGAGATAATAACAAAACAAAATATTGATGTTTTTTTACTATTATGCCACAGACATAGAGAAAAAAAAAGATTGACGCAAACATTGAAAACTTAACGAACACTAGGAAAACAAAATTTTCAAAAAGATATGACATGTTCTCATAGCCTAGCTCTAATACCAACTGATGCAAAACTCGTGATCATGTGGTCATGAAACCCATAATTAAGATTAAGATCTGATCCTGCAAAGCCGAAAGAGGTCTAGTAGGAGTGTGACACAATGGAAACATGTCCTAAGGCACTAACATTATTGAAATGAAGTTGAATGATGCAACGAAGCTAGTTAATCTTTGATAAATCAGATTCAGTTTGTTCAAGAACCAAAGAATGCAAGAAGCTCTCTCATACATTAAAATTGAAAAGTTTAAAAGTATTATTCATCCATGGTCACCAAAATTTAAGCCTACATACGTTTAAATAGTTCTGAAAAATTAACCCTAATGGATTTATCCTTGTGAGCTGAATTGACCCATATACAAAAATTGACCTAAAACATGTACTAGTAAGCCCAAACCCTGATCCAAACAAGCCTTGGATCCTAACTGAAAATAAAGTATTAATTGAGCCTAAAGAAGTCTTGGGTTGGAGCTAACAAAATAAAAATAAAGTATATAAGTCATAAGTTTTTATCTACCATGAGAAGAGAAGAAGAAAAGAAAACAATGTTGGTCTGATATAAGACTTATTTATAGCCTATAATGCTGCCCAATAATCCTAAGAACTAAAGGAGAAGTTGTTGCCCTTTTGGTTTCCAAGTTAGAATAGAATTCTGATCTCAACCTTGTATTTATCCTTCTTTTGAAAGGAAAAGGATGTTGCCTTTAATGCTCCTCTTGGTATATACTTTCAATATTAGAAAACATAATTAAATTGCTAAATTATTCTCCTTGCACAATAAGGAGACCATGTCGGCCATGTGTTTCTTAAGTCAGATTGGGTTCCTTTGTTTCCTCTACTGTGTTTTCTCCTCACTTGACAAGAAAATAAAATAAAAATAATAAATTGTACTATTTTAAAAAAAATAACAAATGTTCCCAAACATAATAGGAAATCCAATACTAGTTAGGACTCCACAAAACATATGGAAACATCACATAACAAGGCTGGTCGAAACTAATAAAAATTGGCAGCCTTGTTATCAAAACTTCATGGCCCAAATAAAGGTGGATTGAAGCCCTCATGCACATGGATTAAATGTACTAAGGTCTCCTCTTAATGCTCGAAAGGATCCCTGTGTTCCGCTTTAGCTAAAACTTGCACAACTAGTCCATTCAATAACTTCGCTTTGAACCTTTTGATGAGCCTATTTGGAGCATGTAATGAGTTCTTAGTGTTCGCAGGTTGATCCACATCACTATTTTACTTAAAATTGTGATTTATATATGGGCAAATATATTAAAGAGCTCAGTAGGTTATACATATAAGATTTATTGGTCAAAAACTAAATTAGAATAATTAATCAATTGTGACTTGATTGTATATAAGTTTTAGAAATTAAGAATTAGAATGTAATTACTATAGGGTATCACAATTCTAGATCTCAAAAAATCAAGTAGGGACTTGATTGAATAAGTTTTTAAAACTATCCTAAAATAAAATATGTAATATTATTTATGGGGCAAATTGATAATTCGCTATTTATAGAGTTGTTATATTTCTATTTAAATAAATAGAATGTTATACCTTATATCTTATGAGAAAAGTATGTTATAGAACATACAGTATGAGCGGTACAAATGTTACAAAATATATGGTACAAAGAAACATCTAAAATAGAAAAAAAAAAAAAAGAATTAGCACTCAAAGACATAGAAATATCTCTCTCCTAAAAAGGGTTTTAGTAAATTTCTCGTTAGTAATTTGTATGAATTACTATTATAGACAGGATATTTGGATGACTTGTGGTTTGTTACAACCTAGCCTTAAAATAAGTTGATCAAACCTCGAAAAGAAGATATAATCTTCAGGTAATCTTTGTATAAAGATTAAACGATCCTAAATTGTCTAACGTGATCCTAGTATCTTCCAAAGAATATTTTAAATTACTGTTTTCACTACGTCTAAGTGTTTTGGAAACCCAACACCTTACAACTCAATTAGCATCCATTCCCCTAAGTTTTTTTTGTTATAAAGAAAAAGAGATTTTAGAGATTTGAATTCATTCAAAGAAAACAAAATGGCATGTCCTTTGTTTTATATTTCTCTTCACTTTTGTTAAAGATGTTTTTGGCAATTTAAAATAAATTCAAATTCAAAGGAGAGGGTTTCCAACCACTCTAGCATACATTTTATGAGTACTTATCTAATAAAAATGGTTTTTTTTTACTTTTCTCCTCTGTAGATACTAGTTCAAGTTTTATTTAGAATATGCCTAGTTTGATTCCTTGTCTTATTAGAGTAGATCAATTTTTTAACGCAAAAAGACTTGGGAATTATTAACCTTTTTTTTCTATTATTAAGAAAAATTCTAACTATGAACTAAAAAGTTGATATGTGTGTTCATTTAAATAAATCAAGAATTATATATTCTAATAAATAATAATAAATCTGTTGATTTCAACAAAAAATTGAGTTGAGAAGTTGAAATCATGTATATTAAGATATCTGATCTCATGTTACGGGGAGCTTTTTAATTGTTTTTTTAGAACATAGATAATTTAAACTTCATTGAAAAAACCAATTCTTGCATAATTCTTGTTTTTCTTATTAATATATGTTTTCAATAAAAAAAAATATATCTTTTTTTTTCATGGATTCTTAATTTGATAAAAAAAATATATTTTTATTTTATTTTTTGCTCATTCAATGAATGAGCACGTTATTATCAAGATTCTACATATCATTCTAATACATAATTATCCATAAAGCAATCGATAATATTATTGTAAAAAGAATTTATTCTTTTTCAAAATAACAATATGTTCCTTCATATCATAGTTAGTAAACTTGAGCTAGGTAAACATGACCTCACCAAGATCCATTGAATGTGAGTGGTGGCCTTTAAACATATTTCATAACATAACCAAATGATATGGGTCAAAGCCTGAATTATAATATATCATTTTTTCAGGTTCAACACCTGTATTCTAAGAGTCAGTATTAGGCTTGTTAGTGGGCCATATTTCAAATCAATGTCCTAAGTTATAGTATTTATTTTCACCTTCAATAAGCAAACACTCATTTATTAGTTTATGCATACCTTTAGCATATAAGCACAATAAACATCTTTTATCATTAAAAACAAACATAAATAAACTTATCTTAGATAAGATATTTTATGGTGATTTTCATCTTTTCTTTAATATAACCAACTCCTTACCTAAAACCTCTAAAACACTAGTTAGGGTTTATAGTTACCACAAAACTAGGTGGACTTCTTTTCTTTTCTTTTACTATTTTTACATATAGTTCGCTGAAATATCCGTTATAACATGATTCACACAATTCAATAATAAATAGCAATTTAAAATTAATTTGTACATTAAACAATTTTTTTTCTATTTATATTCAAATAAATTTTATAAATTCCATTCAAATATCTACTAACATATTCTAAAATAGACTTAGCTATAATAGTTAGCCATTGTTTTTTCCCATATCATTGTCCCTAGTTAAATAGCTTTTTATTCTAGCAAAATGAACAGTGCTTGCTATATGTAGCAAGCACTGTAGCACTCCTCAATAAATGAGGAGGGAAAATGTGTGAAGGGAAAATATAGCGAGTTGGTCGCGAGAAAAAAAAGTTGGGTTTAAATTTTGATCTAGAGATGGAGAATCTACTAGAATTGAGTCTTGATCCTTTTTCTTTTTAGGTGATTTTGGTGTTGGAAAATCCAATTTTTTGTCAAGATTTACAAAAACACATGTATTCAATTTGGAATCCAAATTCACCATTGATTTTGAATTTGCCACTTGTAGTTGTTAAGGCTTAGATCTGGGGCACTACTGGCCAAGAAAAGTCTAATATTTTCTTTCTTTCTTCGTTCATCTAAATCATGGATATTTCTAGTATTTTTAATATGGTATTTGTCTTTTTTTTTTAATTTGCATTTAGGTCTATCAAATTTTGATAAGATAACCAAATTTTATTGGGTTTAATTCCTTCGTTCATTTTGGTTTGGTGTAGTAATTTCTTATTTAGGATCTGCAATTAATGTTTTAAACAAATATAGGAATTTTAAAGAAGTTTGTGAGATTATATGAAAATATCTATTAAATAAGGCACTCTTTGAGTTCTCTAATGGTAAAAATATGGTTACAAAATGGTTGGAAAGAATTTGCTGAGCATTACTCATTAACCCTCGAGTCCTTGTTGATTTTTGAATATAAGAATAATTGTCATTTTCTTGTTCTTATATTAGACAAGACTGCTATGGAAATAGACTATTCATTTGGCATCTCCACTGTGTTTCTTTTGAAGAATTTATCAACCAAGCTTGTGATTATGACTATTTACATCATTTCTAATTGAAGAATCATGTTTTTTTCTTAGATTTTACTTGTCATCATTACATAAGAAATTTGTTTTCCTTTATTGTTAGTGATTCATGGGATTTGTTGATGGAGCAATTCACAATCTATTGTATTGATTAATTTCCTCTTTGGTTAAGTAGATAGCATAATAAGTTATGTAAATAAATTCTTGCGTGTTGAACTTTTGACACGACCAAAAGATTGATGTCTTCTCCCAAGTGCAGGAGTGTCGAAGTAATAAATAACCCGGCAAGACCGGGGTCGAACCACAGAGAGGTTAATTGTATAAATTATAGTTAACAGCAACAC
>Ga0325402_1003097_pt1 | contig 14843 bp, 10 predicted proteins | sample PopdelMetagenome_22_FD_207212 | JGI IMG/M metagenome (GOLD analysis project Ga0325402, IMG submission 207212) | Populus deltoides microbial communities from Bellville, Georgia, United States - Xylem-PdKOR-R3 | ecosystem: Host-associated > Plants > Phyllosphere > Stem > Wood/Secondary xylem... | reverse complement strand
AATTATTAATTTAAATAAAATTATGAAAATGTCATCGGCAATCTCACAAAGTCTTTCTAAACTCTAATTGTTCTAAAATTTTAACTTACAATATAAATATATGTTAGGAGATTCTCGTAAAATTTTAGTTTAATCTAACAGTTGAATTGAAAGATATAACTAATACCATAAAACTAGACTACATTTTTTTTTATAAAAGCAAAACAAAACATTATTTGATCATATAAGTTCATAGCTCTTAAAGACAAGAAATATACCACAAGATTTAAAACTATTTTATATTTCATTAAAATAAATAAATAAATTACTGGTTACAATAACAGCATTCCCAATTAAACAAAAGTTCATAGCTTTTATAATGCTTCTAATCTGAATATCTTTTAGAAAAAAATTAGTTTTATTTTGGTTTGATTTTTTTTAATTTTATATCTTATAATTTGATTTAATTTGATTTTTATATTAATTTTGGTTATCATTTAGTTTTCTTTTATTTTTTTAATTAAAATTTTTTATCTATCAGATTTAATTCTTATAATTATTTTTTTAATATTTATTTTATTTAAAATAATTTATAACATTATAATTATTTTTTTTAATTTTATCATCTTTTAATTTCAATTTTTTTATATGTCATGTACAGCTAAGGGACCCATCCCTTTGTATAAAAAATGATTTGACGGTGCTTGGATTGGGTGTATGCCTACGTACTTAGTTTTCTAAACAGGCCTTGAGCTTTATTTTTTTCTATGCAGTATTATATATTCAATTCTTTAATAGTTAGAAAATACAAAGAGTTAGTGACACTTACACAGGGTATTTGTATCTTGTTTTTTCTAATTAAAAACTTGTATTGATTGATTTATTTATTTTAATTTAAATACTTGCTTTTAATTATGAATTTTTATCAATCAAGTCTCTATATTAGTTTTGTTGCCAGAATGCAAATAACATGACTAATAATATTTTATTTTCAATTTTTTTCAAGATCTAAATTTTCCACACGTAATTTCAATAAAGAAAGTAGCAAGTCTTCTTTATCTATCATCGTCATGTGCCTAGCATTAACCTTTTATTCATGTTTTTTCCAAAAATAAATAAATAAATAAACTTGACTTGGGATCAACGTACGTTTCAAGAAGGAATATAAGTTTCGGTTAATTACTTAATTTTATGCAATATTCATTTTTTTTTTCTGTACTCTATGGTTTCGATGAACATGACTTTCTTAAGCTAGTTGTAGTATATAGAAATTTCTTGTAGCATTTTAGAAATATAATTCACATCTCAATTGAAAAATTCAAAAATTAATATAATAAGTTTTAATATTTATTTTTAATTTAATATTAATAGAATAATAGTTATAAAGTTTATTTAGTTAACAAAAAATGTTCCACTTTTGTTCTCTATCTATCACTTTTCCTTTTAAAGGGGTTATGTACATCCTTGCATATTATTTTGAAGTTTATTTATTTTTAATTTAATATATAAAATCTTTTATATAGCTGAATTTTATTTTTTGAAAATAAAAAGAAATTTATTTTCAAATAATATTTTTAATATGTACAGCCTTACATATTATTTTTTTTATTTTATTCAATCAATTTATAATGTGTATCTGTTTTTATTATCATTTGATCGAATTAAAAAATTATTTTAATTTGAATTTTTAGAAAATACAATTGCGTAAATGTCATGTCTTGTGAAATTAAATATTTTGATCTATACATGTCTCTTAATTTTTTTAGTTTTTATTTTGAGTAATCGTTTATGGTTTTTTTTTTCATTTATTAACACACATAATTCTCGAGTTATTTGACTATATTTGTATATAAATTTTTTAATTTTCACTTAAATTTTTTTAAATAAAAAATATATTAAAGAAATCTATATATAATTTTTTAATTAAACAAATTTAACTTGCGATGAAGCTCTAATTAAATAACTAAGTCCATGTACTAAAATGAGTGGCACTAGAAAGTTCACATATCTTATCTTCCAAGCAAGAAGGGACAAGAAAAGCAGTAGGTGATGTTCTTTTCTCTGGGTGTAAATGGATGAAGGGATTAATACCAAAAACATGGACAAAAATTGATGTGGACCCGCACCACTTTGATTATTCTTCACTTTCTTCACTCTTCCTGTGTTTCACTTCTTGATGATTCAAAAGTTATCTATTTAAAACAATTTAATTTTTTAAAAATATTTTACAATATGGTTACAATATTTTTTTCTTAAGAAAATAAATTGATTTCTTGTGTTAATAACATTTAAGGATTTCTTCCAATCAAATAATCAAATTTATTTTAATTAAAAAGTTTCCAATCAATAACAGCATTCTCAATTAAACCAAAGTATTTCCACGAACCCATCTCGAGGAAAAAATGTATGATGGTTGGAAGAGGAAGTCTCACGGCCTCTCCTCGAGGAAAAATGCATGATGGCAACGGTCTCAGGGACCATGTGCAGATGGAAATGGTCTCACGAACTCTTAAATGCTTACAGGTCAATGGTCTTATAGACCATCTCACTGGCATGGAAAAAATGCAGATGGCAAAAGTCTCACAGACCAATGCATCTCACACTGTCAATTCCCATCCATCTTACTTGTTGCTTGTGTTATAAAAAATAGACTCTTTAGAAAGAAAAAAAGGAAGACTTATTGTCATGACAATGACAAGAAGTATTTTAAAAATAATTCAATCTAAAAAAAACACTAAATTAAAATGACATTTCGTAACAAAATTATAAATTTGAATAAAATTATAAAAATATCATAGGCAATGTCGTAAAGTTTTTATAATCTCTGATTGCTTTAAAATTTTAATTTAAGATATGAATATATATTAGGATATTCCTCATCAAATTTTAGCCTAATCTTGTAGTCGAATTGAAAAATATGATTGATACCGTAAAACTAGATTATATTTTTTTTATAAAAGCAAAATAAAATATTATTTGATCATAGTAAAATGACTGAAATATAACCAAAATATTCTAGTGAGAATTTAGGTGAAATTCATAAAATAAAATAAGATTTTAAAGATGAAATATCTTCTAATTTATTCTATTTTTTAAATTGAAATAAAATGTACCTGTCATACGCCCTATCTCGTGGAAAAAAACAATAGCTTTTACAGCCCCAAGCATACGGCTCCATCTCGTGGAAAAAATTGAATGATGACAATGGTATCACGTGGATAATTTGTTGCTATGTCCTCTCAATCAAAATCCTTTTTGTTTTGAAAAGTTGTGTGTGTATATATATATATATATATGTATGTATGTATGTATGTATGTATGTATGTATCATGGCCGTCTTCGAGAAATCACATGAGAAACGCACAGTTTCGTTGATTAATCGAACAATTAATTAATAAATAAATAGTAAAATGGTAAGACCAAGAGTTGTGACTGTGACTGGCAATGACAGGAGGATTACCTCTCATCTCTAGACAATCCTCAACATCTATCCAATAAATTTTGGCTTCATCAATGAGTTTCATTTTAGCAAATCTAACCTTTCTATTATCAGACAAGTTATGCCACTCAAAGAATCTATTCATATCACGAATCCACATATCAAATATCCAAGGGTCATGACGACCGTCAAAAGTGGGGGCTTCTATTTTGTTAGGACTCAAGACTTGCTCATCAAAGTCATCGTGTTTAGAGTAACCTAAATGATAGTCATACTGGTGGCGCTCAGAGTGAACTTGTCCATAATGATTATTCTTGTGATATTTATTAGTCTTTGAGTGCCTTATTCGAAAACTCTCTTGGGGCTCAATTCTTTTAAACATGTTGATCACCTAAGTTTGCAGTTCCTTTAAATTGTCATAAGAGTATCATTAAGGTTGAGTCTACTGTACGTGTAAACTTAAGCTTGGACACTAGATGATCATGACACAAATGCATGCAACACTAACTTATAAATGGAATTGAGATAACAAATGGTTCTTGCATGTAAAATCACAATACAAAAATAAAGCTAATTTTTTTTTTTAAATGTGGAGATTAATCAATAACAAATTACACTAATAAAATTGTAAGCATGTAATACTAGGTTTTTAAGTGTAAATGATTAATCAAACACGATGTCACAAGCAAGAACTCATAATTATCAAATAGAATAAGATATTAGCTATCACTGATGAAAGAGGTTGATGAACAAAAATTAAAATTCTAGGTGAGATTTTTTTTTTAGGAATTTTCTAGGCATAAAAGTAATATTAATAATACCTTAAATGACAAGAGAAAAACCAAGAAAAGTAAACTTCAACAAATATGGGAGAGTGATTCACTAACTAGAGTGCTGGAGAAAGCTGGAATTTGTTGGAGCTGATGTGGCGAACTAGATGAATTGACTGCTGACACGGCAGATGACATGGCAGGATATGCTGACATGGCGGGGTCTGATGACGTGTCAAACGACATGGCAAGACTTATGCTGTGGCGGCTGACGTGGATGATCTGATGTGGCTGGGTTAATTATTTTACCAGCTTTTGTTTCCTTCTCCTCTGTCTCCTTAGGTGTTGTTGCTGGCGGCGCACGCGTGACTGCTGAAGGCGAGGACCACCGCGGTCTGTTGAAGATGGTGATTGCCGCCGGTCAGATCTATTGCTCTGTCGGTCGTTAATGGTGGGGGGGCGACGATGGTACTGTGGACGGTTGCTGGCGCTGAAGAGGACGACACTGGCTGAGGGGCTGCCTTTGCAGCTGTAAACCCGAATCGCTGTTGGCTGTGATGGGTGTTGTGGGTAGCGGCGTCTGGTGGTTTGTAGTTCTGATTTGGCTGCTGAAACCGCAGGTCTGTTGTGGTCCTGTGGAGGCGCCGCTGAAGACGATTTGGTGTGATCTGTCGGTGGCGTGGGGAGTGGCCTTCTGTAGGAGAATCTGTCGCCGTGGGTCTTGGTGTGACCGGCGTTGATGCACGCTGCAATCGGCGTTTTCCAGATTTGCTGAGTTTTTGATGAACAGTGACAGTGACAATTTTGCTTGCGGCGGCTGTTTGCTGTGGAGAAGATGAACATTGTTTCCCTTTTTTTTCTTTTTTTTTCCAATCAGATCAGTAGGATTTTTTTTATTTTTTATTTTTTTTAGATCAAACTGGATCTAGGGTTTAGCATAGACATGTGGATCGTTTAATTGTAAGAACAATTAAAACCCTGGCTCTGATACCAAATTTGACGCAGGACAACAAACAAAAGAATTAAAGCCGGAAAAAGAAAGAAGCTTTTAGAGAAGAAGCTGAGAAGAGAAAGCCAAGAAAAAGAACAAAGGGGATTGGAGATATGCAAAGTCTGCAAATTTTTCATTAATCATCAAAAGTCCCTTAACATTTAGAAAAGTGGGATATAAATATTAAAACCCTAACTAGAACAAACGTTTGGGCTTATAGCCCACTAAATAAAATACCCAACAATAATTAAATCAAACCCAACAAATAAAACCAAATTAATAAACCTTAACTAAAAGTTCATATAAATTAAACCCAAAAACATAAGTTAAAGCCCAATCTCTCAATTGTTTGGGCTATCCTCCATCGTCTATGATCATTCGCGTGCATAAATAATATTTCGGGTTTGGTGTCCCCATCAAGTTATTAATATTTATTATTAATATATATAAAATGAAAGATTTGAATAATTGATTAATATTGTTAAACCATATATGTTTTTATAGTTTTCTTCTTTAATTTTATTTTTTAATATTGAGTTTACGTATCCTGATCTCATGATCTAGGTCGTAGACTTAACGGGTTAACTCAAGTTTTTTTTTTATTACTTCCTCTTTGTCCTATCTGTTTTTCTTTATGCTAGATAACCTCTAATTTTGGCTGTAGTACCTTTCTATAATAATACTTGACTATTATAAAAAAGAAGAAGCATAAGTAGAAATAATTTAGTGGATTACCTGTTATGGGTAATGAGTTATTTAGTTGATTTTTAAAGATTTTAGATAAAGATTATGATTTTAAGTTATGGTTTGTTTAAATGATGAATTTGAGTTAGAAATATTGAAATATCAGTAGGTGATCCGTGAAAAATCTGGGTTTGAGGTTGAAGATGATAAAATTTCAGTTTGGTCTCTCAATCTGTGAAAATTGAAGTTAATCCCCAAACTTTGGAAAAATTACAAATTGGTCCCTCTAACATAATCCTAGATTCTGGATAGAACTAAAGATAAATTATGAGCAACATTCCAATATAGTTATGAATTTATGACATTTTCATTTTGGTCCTTCAATTTGATAAAATTACAATTTGACCCTTAGAAATCTGCTAAAATTCCAGATTGATCCCTGGAGCATAATCCGAGATTCTGGACAGAATTAAAAAAGAATTATGGGCAAAATTTCAGTATAGTTATGAATATAACATTTTCATTTTGGTCCTTCATTAATTTAATGGCATTGCAAAGGCTTGAGAATTCACATATCTCCTGATGGAATAGGTCCTTACTGCTAAGACATTGTCTTTTAACTCTAAACATTATTTTTCTGGTGTTGGAATTTGCTTTGCATAACGGATCGTTTGTAGAAAGAACAACATTCACAATCTATGAAGATAAGTATCGTATCATCCTCGGATTTCATAAGCTGACTAGCATTTCTAACCTGCGTGGCATGTGTCCGGCGTTGTACCAACAGGAACCGCTCCATCAAACTGCCACCCACTCCCTCAAAATTATTCTGCAAGTCTTCCTCTGCAACAAACTCAGACGCATCTATCCATCCCATCTGGCCTCTCACAATCTGTCAAGGCCACAATTAATGCCGGAGTCGCCGAATGTGCATATTGTTAAATAATATTTATGTAGTCTTATTTATTAAGGGTAGAATAGTTCTTTCAGTTTAACCTATATATACTTTATTTGAATTTAGGTTAAGATTAAACATTCATAATATACAGATTATTCAGAATTCTAGCCTCCTTTCTGTGTTTGATCTTAATTATTTTAACATGGTATCAGAGCTGGTTTTATGGAACGAGGCTCAGTATCCTAAGTTGAGACAACAGAATCAAGCTTGGAAGTCTTGCAGTCAGTCACAATCTAATGCTCATAGACCACCTCAGGGTTATAAACCACCACACCATAATACCTCAAGTCATAATCATCTTTTACCTCCATGTCCTCTTTGTCCTCCATTCCTGTTATGACTGCTGATGACACTCTTATGCCCTTAGCAGGTGTTGGTTCTGTTGTCACACCTCACTTGTCTCTCCCTAATGTTTATCTTATTCCAAAACTCAAATTGAATCTTGTGTCTGTTGGTCAAATATGTGATTCTGGTGATTATTTAGTCTTGTTTTCTGGTTCTTTTTGTTGTGTACAGGATCTGCAATCTCAGAAGCTGATTGGGACAGGCCGTAGGGAGAATGGACTATATATTTTGGATGAGTTAAATGTGCCAGTTGCTGCTGCCGCTACTACCGTTGATTTGTCTTCCTTTCGTTTAAGTCTTTCATCTTCTAGTTTTTATTTATGGCATTCCCATCTAAGTCATGTTTTGTCTTCTCGTTTAAGATTTTTGGCATCCACAAAAGCTTTAGGAAATTTGAAAACTTGTGACATTTCTGATTGTAGTGGATGTAAACTGGCAAAATTTTCTGCTTTACCTTTTAATCGAAGTATTTCTGTTTCTTCTTCACCATTTGATTTGATTCATTCTGATGTATGAGGACCTTCTCCTGTTGTCATAAAAGGAGGGTCTCGATATTATATTTTTTTTTTATTGATGATCATACTCGTTATTGTAAGGATTATTTAATGAAACATCGTTCTGAATTCTTTGATATATATGCAGCTTTTCGAGCTCTTATCAAAACTCAACATTCTGTTGTGATCAAATGCTTTAGATGTGATTTGGGTGGGGAATACACCTCTAATAAATTTTGCCAATTACTTGCCTTAGATGGAACCATCCACCAAACTTCATGTACAGATACTCCTGAACAAAATGGTGTTGCTGAAAGAAAACATAGGCACATTGTCGAAACTGCTCGTTCTCTCTTGTTGTCTGCTTTTGTTCCTAGTGAGTTTTGAGAAGAAGCTGTTCTGACTGCTGTAAGTTTGATTAATATAATTCAATCTTCTCATAGTTTGGGTCTATCTCCTTTTGAAAAGTTATATGGGCATGTCCCTGATTATTCCTCATTTAGAGTCTTTGGTTGTACTTGTTTCGCTCTTCGTCCTCATGTAGAACGCAGTAAGTTATCCTCTCGATCCGCTATTTGTATCTTTTTGGGTTATGGTGAAGGTAAAAAGGGGTATCGTTGTTTTGATCCAATAACTCAGAAACTTTATCTGTCTAGTCATGTTGTTTTCCTTGAGCATATACCTTTCTTTTCTATTCCATCCACTACTCATAACCTGATTAAATCTGATATTATTCATATAGAGATATTATTCATATAGATCCCTTTTCTGAGGATTCTGGTAATGATACCTCTCCCCATGTTTGATCAATTTGTACTCATAACTCTGCAGGTACTGGTACTTTACTCTTTGGCACACCTGAAGTTCCATTCTCATCTACAACCTCTCAAGCTTTATCTGAGATTGTGGATCCACTTCCATGTCAGTCCATCCGCATTCGTAAGTCCACAAAACTACCAGATTTTGCTTATTCTTGTTATTCTTCATCATTTACTTCCTTTTTAGCTTCTATTCATTGTCTCTTTGAGCCATCTTCCTATAAAGAGGCAATTCTTAATCCACTTTGGCTACAAGCTATGGATGAGGAACTTTCTGCTTTGCATAAGACAGATACTTGGGATCTGGTTCCTCTACCTCCTGGTAAGAGTGTTGTTGGTTGTCGTTGGGTGTATAAGATCAAGACTAATTTTGATGGGTCTATTGAGCGATACAAAGCTAGGCTGGTTGCAAAAGGATACTCTCAACAGTATGGTATGGACTATGAGGAGACATTTGCCCCGGTTGCAAAAATGACTACTATTCGTACTCTTATTGTCGTAGCTTCGATTCGTCAGTGGCATATTTCTCAGCTTGATGTTAAAAATGCCTTCTTAAATGGAGATCTTCAAGAAGAAGTTTATATGACACCCCCTCCTAGTATTTCACATGACTCTGGATATGTTTGTAAGCTTAAGAAAGCATTATATGGTCTCAAACAAGCACCCCGTGCTTGGTTTGAGAAATTCTCTATTGTGATCTCATCTCTTGGCTTTGTTTCTAGCAGTCATGATTCTGCTCTTTTTATTAAGTGCACTAATACAGGTCGTATCATTCTGTCTTTATATGTTGATGACATGATTATTACTGGTGATGACATTGATGGTATTTCAGTTTTGAAGACAGAGTTGGCTAGACGATTTGAAATGAAGGATTTGGGTTATCTTCAATATTTTCTAGGTATTGAGGTAGCATACTCACCTAGAGGTTACCTTCTTTCTCAGTCGAAATATGTTGCAGATATTCTTGAGCGGGCTAGACTTACTGATAACAAGACTGTAGATACTCTCATTGAGGTTAATGCAAGGTACTCTTCTTCTGATGGTTTACCTTTGATAGATCCTACTTTATACCGCACAATTATTGGGAGTTTGGTATATCTCACCATCACTCGTCCAGATATTGCATATGTTGTTCATGTTGTTAGTCAATTTGTTGCTTCTCCTACTACTGTTCACTGGGCAGTTGTTCTTTGTATTTTGCGATATCTTCGGGGTACAGTTTTTTAGAGTCTTTTACTTTCATCCACCTCTTCTTTGGAGTTGCGTGCATACTCTGATGCTGATCATGGTAGTGATCCTACAGATCACAAGTCTGTTACCAGGTTCTGTATCTTTTTAGGTGATTCTCTTGTTTCTTGGAAAAGCAAGAAACAATCTATTGTTTCTCAATCATCCACTGAAGTAGAATATTGTGCCATGGCATCTACTACCAAAGAGATTGTTTGGTTACGTTGGTTACTTGCTGATATAGGAGTTTCCTTTTCTCATCCTACTCCCATGTATTGTGACAACCAGAGTTCTATTTAAATTGCTCATAACTCGGTTTTTCATGAGCGAACTAAGCACATTGAGATTGATTGTCATCTTTCTCGTCATCATCTCAAGCATGGCACTATTGCTTTGCTTTTTGTTCCTTCTTCCTTGCATATTGCAGATTTCTTTATCAAGGCGCATTCCATCTCTCGTTTTCGTTTTCTGGTTGGCAAACTCTCAATGCTTGTAGCTGACGCATCGTGAGTTTGAGGGGAGATGTTAAATAATATTTATGTAGTTTTATTTATTAAGGGTAGAATAGTACTTTCATTTTAACCTATATATATTTTATTTGTATTTAGATTAAGTCTAAACATTCATAATATACATATTATTCGGAATTCTAGATTCCTTTTTGTGTTTGATTTTAATTATTTTAACACAGATGTCATCACTTCTGATTGATCAACTGAACTATAAGTCCAAGGGACAGCGTAGACATCTTTGATTTCAGGAAACCGGACCTCATCTGGGACAGAATCTGCAATTAAATTAGCACTTTAAAATCAAACCAAGATAAAGGTTTCTTGAAAAGATCATATCCATTAGATAATATAAATGGAGAAGTTAGTGACGTACCACTGATACAGTGAATGCAGTGCACAGTTTTCCTCATTCTCCTTATGAGTTACCATTAATGGAAGCTCACACACACTATTCCAGTCCCATGCTTGACAATAAATGCCATATCTTCTGGTATATCTTTGACTCGATTGAAAAAATATATATTTAATATTAAAATGTAATAAAAACAAGTCAAGAATACCTTTCTGAACATAAAAACAAAAGAGTATGTGTGTGTTTGTTATGTATTTGAAGTTTTTGTATATAATACTATAGCCACACAATCCACAGGGATAAGATTTATAATTATTCCGTGTTTATTATTATTGATAATTTATTTATTTAATTATATACATGATAGTGAGATGACACCATGCAAGTAGGCTCCTAAATGATTCTAAATTATGACGAGAGAAGTACAATTATAAAGTTAAAAAGATCTTACGTGGAATTACACACAAATATTCTATAACAATGTTAAAGTACTGCAACAATTTTTTTATTTTATTTTTTTTATAAATTGGATAATTAGTAAGCAAAATGTAATTAAATGCAAATAGACTAAGTGATTAACAATAAAATAAAATAATATTCAAATCCAAGAATATTCCAAAAAGAAATAAAATAATATTCAAATCTCAAAACATGAAAACCTAAATTATGACGAGAGAAATACAATTATAAAGTCAAAAAGATCTTACGCGGAATCACACACGAATATCAATAACAATGCTGAAGTACCACTATAAGATTTAACAGTTTTACCGACGGAATTTTTCCATCGGTGTGAGACACATATTTCGTTAGTAATTAATTTACTGATGAAATTACCAACGGACATTCTCTGTCGATGAATCTTTCATCGGTAATTTTTTGTCCGTTGGTAAATTTGTTGGTAATAAAAAAAATAAAATTACCCGCTTCATTTTGTCGGTATATCTCTCAGTAATTCCGTCGGTAATTATTTAAATTTTTTTTAAAAAAAATTCATTTTATAAAATTATAAAATAATTAAATTAACATAAATCAACATTGTATAATATATACTCAAAATGCTTGGAAAAAAGAATAAGAAAATCAACTCAAAAAAATTTGCAACAAATAAATAAAACGAAAAAATAAATTCAAGTAAAAAAATTCATATGAAAAAAATGAAGTTGCAATTGCTAAAAATTTAAAAATCCTATAAATAAATCAACTAAAAATTGATCTCATATGAAAAAATAAATCTCACAACAACATTTATACAATTATTAAGAACAAAAAACAATTAAAAATAAAATAAAAAACAAATATAGTGAAAAAATTCATGAAAAAAGAAGAAAAAAAAAATCTTACCTTAATGTAGTTGGAAGTGAAGCTAAAGAGAGAAATTTTTTTTTTGTAAAGCATATTAATTAAAAATAAACTAAGAGGATAAAAGAAGAAAGAAGAAGAAGACATACTCGAGTATGGAGGAAAAGAGAAGGAGATGAGAGAAAAGAAGAGAAAGAAATAGATATTGATTTTTTTTACATATAGTGAAGAAGAAGAAGTAGTAGTAGAAGAAGAAGTACAAGAAGAACAAGAATAAGAAATGAGTCTGTCTCTTGTGAAATAAGGGGATTCAGACTTTTTATTGGGGCGCGTTAGCGACAGATTTACCGACGGATAATTGAATATTAATATTTTTTAATTATTCCGTTGGTAATTCCATCTGTAATATTTAATTTAAATTTTCAATTTCGTAAAACGTTTTCAGAAACCGTCAACAATTACCGATAATTTTTCAATCCATCAGTGATTCTGTCTGTAATATTTAAATAAAAATTTTAAATCAATTGAATTTTTTCAGAAAACCGTCAAATAACACCGACGACTTTTCAATCCGTCGGTGATTTTGTCCGTAAAGAACAACAATTAATAGTGCAATTGGAAAGTGAACAGTTCTGGAGCTCTCTGGAAAATACCGACGAAAAATTCTGTCGGTGATTCCCTTTGTAATGGACATGATGAATAGTGTTCACAGTTTACCAACAGATTTACTGACGGATTTTACCGACGGAATAAATGTTGTCGGTAATTCTGTTGGTAAAAATGACACATCATTGTTTTTTTTTGCTTTGTTTTAATTTTTTTTCCACTATAATTCCCTTGGTATATACTGAGGGAATATTTCCGTCTGTAAAATCCCTCGAAAATTTACCGATGAAAATATTTTCTCGGTATTTCAGTTTGTATTTATTGATTTTCTGGTAGTTTACTGCAACAAATTTTTTATTTTATTTTTTTATAAATTGGATAATTAGTAACCAAAATATAATTAAATGCAAATAGACTAAGTGCTAAACAATAAAATAAAATAATATTCAAATCCAAGAATATTCCAAAAAGAAATAAAATAATATTCAAATCTCAAAACATGGAACCTGCACAAGATATGCAGATAAAGTCATGGAAATTAAATGGCCAAAGTGTAGTATAAATAGGACCTTTATGGTTGCCCAAAGGCACATAACAAACAACAATATTCTACGAAGTAGTTCATAGAATTATCTAAGATGATGATGAAAAGAATGGGGGCTTGGATGTTGCTAGCATTATTGACTTTGGTTGGCGAATGGCATGGTCGTTGTTATGGGTGTTTGGAAGAAGAGAGAATTGGTCTCTTGGAGATCCAATCTTCGATCGACCCACATGGCGTTTCCTGGAGTGGTAATTGTTGTGAGTGGGATGGGATCGAGTGTGATAAAACTACAAGGCGAGTGATCCAACTCTCTCTTAGTGGAGCAAGGGATCCATCTCTCGCTCTTTTCGAAGCAAGGGATTTGAGCGATTGGGTTCTCAACGCATCTTTGTTTCTGCCTTTTAAAGAATTGCAAAGTCTTGATTTGGGAGAGACTGGATTGGTTGGTTGCATGGAGAATGAAGGTTAGTTCAATGTTTCTGCACTTAATTATAATCATAAAATAAATGAAGGTTGGTTGGTGTTTAATGTCAATTATCTTGCTTTGATGATTCTCTTTCCAGGCTTCGAAGTCTTATCATCAAAACTGAGGGAACTTGGCCTATGGCATAACCGATTTAATAAAAATGATAAAAGCATTTTGTCATGTTTCAATGGTAACCTTTCCACTCTCAAGTCTTTGGATCTATCAGAGAATGGGTTGACAGCTGGATCAGGTAGCTTCTATGGTAACCTTTTAATTATTTAGCTTCGAAACCTTTTCTTTTCTCCTTCTCATATTATTTTTTTCTACGCATTTAATTATTTCCTTCCAATATGCTCTTGAGGAACATCATGCAGGTCTCAAGGTCTTGTCATCAAGGTTGAAAAAGCTGGAGAACCTTGATCTATGGCGGAATCAATACAACGATAGCATTTTTCCATCTCTAACTGGATTTTCATCCCTCAAGTCTTTGGATCTGTCGTACAATCAGCTGACAGGATCAGGTATAATACACAGTTTCTACCTACCTAAATGCTTCACATGACATTCTCTTAATTGTATTGTTTCTTTATCAAGAAAAATGAGGACTTTATATCAAGAAAAGAGGCACTTGGAATGAGGTCCAAGAGGCATATATTTTATTCTTATTTTGGCTCTTTTATGCCAAAAGTGTTGTAATATTTAGATTAAATTAGCAATCAGAAGTTCACTTCAAAACTCTCCTATAAATATATATTTTATATTTATCTTTTTAAATAAATATATTTTTATATATGTTTTTTCTGTCTTGAGATACAACTCTAAGTTTTTATGGTTTATCATATAATGGGTTGAAAGCTGGATCAGGAGGTAGCTTCTATGGTAACCTTTTAATTATTTAGCTTCGAAACCTTTTCTTTTCTCCTTCCAATATGCTCTTGAGAAACATCATGCAGGTCTCAAGGTCTTGTCATCAAGGTTGAAAAAGCTGGAGAACCTTCATCTAAGGTGGAATCATTACAACGATAGCATTTTTCAATCTCTAACTGGATTTTCATCCCTCAAGTCCTTGGATCTATCATCTAATGAGTTGACAGGATCAGGTATAATACACAGTTTCTACCTACCTAAATGCTTCACATGACATTCTCTTAATTATATTGTTTCTTTGTCAAGAAAAATGAGGACTTTATATCTACGTAAAGAGGCATATATTTTATTCTTATTTTGGCCCTTTTATGCCAAAAGTGTTGTAATATTTAGATTAAATTAGCAATCAGAAGTTCACTTCAAAACTCTCCTATAAATATATATTTTATATTTATCTTTTTAAATAAATATATTTTTATATATGTTTTT
>Ga0325402_1003095_pt1 | contig 14845 bp, 8 predicted proteins | sample PopdelMetagenome_22_FD_207212 | JGI IMG/M metagenome (GOLD analysis project Ga0325402, IMG submission 207212) | Populus deltoides microbial communities from Bellville, Georgia, United States - Xylem-PdKOR-R3 | ecosystem: Host-associated > Plants > Phyllosphere > Stem > Wood/Secondary xylem... | reverse complement strand
TTTTTTTATTAAAAAAACAAGTTGAAAATACTTCAATATTTTTTTCATGATAAAAAAAATTTAATCCTACCCACGATCGAAGGTGGGCCAATTAAATAGAATCCCTCTGAAATACAGCCCAAAACATCATGATTCTCATCCCTTGCTTTGCCACTTCTTCACACACACTACAAAAACAAGATAACATAACAAATTCCGTCTCCGACTCCTTTGGATCTTTGAGGCATTCTACCTTGGAATGTTTCTCTCATGTTTCTCCACAAGCATAGCTGAAAACACTCCTTTGCTTTACACTGTTACATCCCATTCTACGCTATCTTATTTCTTTCATATTTTCTGACAAACATAGCTCGAAACCTAAATAGAAATGGCCAGGCTTCGAAGTAGCAAGCGTAATTCTTCCTCTAGATCATACACATCAACACTAACCACTATAGCCTTCATAGCATTGTGTGCTATAGGTGTTTGGATGCTAACTTCAAACCCAAAGATTACTCCACAAACCACAACTCACGTCACCAAACCAGTCATTACCACCACCACTGACATTGCCGCCGACGCGGATGTTTCAATCTCCAATGAGGTAGAACACACTGAAACCAGGAGCAAAAAGGACACCCATGTTTATGAAGACAATCCAGGAGATCTTCCCGATGATGCTATTAAATCCGACGAGCTTAAAAGCAATGATGACACTGACAATAAAGAAGAAAGTAACTACGGGAAACAGGAAACAGATGGTGGTGATAGTAAGGCTGATCAAGAGAGCTCATCACAGGATTTAAAGGGAGAAGGATCTGGTGAGGAGCAGCAGAAACAGGAGGAAAGACAGAATCAGGTATCTGAAGAAAGTTCACACACTCAAAACCGACAAGCTGATCATCAAACCAGTCAAGAAAGTTCTCAATCTGAAGGTAGCCAGGAAGCAAGTGTCAATCAAGAACAAGAAACAAATGCCAGCCAAGAACAAAAAACGAATGTCAATCAAGAACAAGAGCAAAGTACAGTATCTGAAACTGATGATAGTAATTCACATGGTTCTATAAATCAGAATGAAGAACAAGATCAAGCACAAGAGCAACAGCAACAGCAACAAGAAGATGTCGAAAACAGTAGTAAGGATTTACAGGATTCTCAGAACCAAGAATCAAAAGAAGACCAACAACAAGGTTCTGGACTCGATGAAAACAATCAAGAATCTGATCACAATGAGAAAACATATGAAGAGCAACAACAAGAGCAAAGAATAGAAGATACTGGAGGTCAGAATTCTTCTCAAGAATCCCAAAAAGAGGTATCTGAAGAAGATAAAAAACAAAGAATACAACAGCAGCAGCAGCAGCAAAAACAAGATGTTGAAGATAGTAAGGATTTACAGGATTCTCAGAACCAAGAATCGAAAGAAGACGAGCAACAACAAGGTTCTGGACTCAATGAAAACAATCAAGAATCGAATCAAAATGAAAAACCATTTGAAGACCAACAACAACAAGATAGTACTGTAATCAATGAAAGCAATCAAGAATCTGATCAAAATGAGAAAACTTATGATGAGCAACAACAAGAGCGAAGACAAGAAGATACTGGGGTTCAGGATTCTTCTCAAGAATCCCAAAATGAGGTATCTGAAGAAGATCAAAAACAAAGAATACAACAGCAGCAGCAGCAACAGCAACAACAAACACATGATCAAGAAACCGAACAAGAATCTCAAGTGGATAGCAACACAAACCAAGAAACCAAGCAGGAACCAAGCTCGGGCGAGTCAGCATTTCCAGGTGGCGGGAACCCAGGAATACCAAAAGAATCAAAGGAGTCATGGTCAACTCAAGCAGCAGAGTCAGAGAATCAAAAGGAGAGAAGGAAGGAGGAATCAGACGGTAATGACAGCATGTATGGGTACACTTGGCAGCTCTGTAATGTCACTGCAGGTCCTGATTATATACCTTGTTTGGATAATGAAAAGGCCTTAAGACAACTACATACAACCGGACACTTTGAACATAGAGAGAGGCATTGTCCTGAGCTTGGACCCACTTGTTTGGTTTCACTTCCTCAAGGTTACAAAAGACCCATCACATGGCCTCAAAGTAGAGACAAGGTATGTCATTGAATCTTGATGGTTAGATTAGGGTGATTTTGCGGGGTTGTAACTTTGTTTAGTGTGGTCTTGCAGATATGGTATCACAATGTACCTCATCCAAAATTGGCAGAGGTCAAAGGTCATCAAAATTGGGTTAAGGTTACTGGTGAGTTCTTGACCTTCCCTGGTGGTGGAACTCAGTTCATACATGGAGCTCTTCACTATATTGATTTTGTTCAACAGGTAAACTAATCCCACAATTTAATATCTTGCATGATGCAATGTGTCCTCCATGGACATTTCAACGCAATGCGTGAATAGCGCCCTTGAGGCGACGCTCCAAACAGTTTGAGTTTGGGTAAATATTAGAAAGATAGACTCAGTCTTGACACGTGAAAATCGCACAGAAATGCCACCCGGCCATGAATAAATAGATAAAGCACCCTAATCTCACCATTGAAGTGATGCATGCGTTCGTGCTCAAGCAGTTCTTAGCTCTGGAAAATATTCTCATCAAGTGGATACTTGTCATCCGTATTGCATGTTTTATGCGCATGAATTCCCATATTGATTCATGGTTAATGGGTGCAGGCTGTGCCCAAAATTAAATGGGGAAAGCACACTAGAGTGATACTGGATGTTGGGTGTGGAGTTGCAAGCTTTGGTGGCTATAATTTTGAAAGGGATGTTCTTACAATGTCTTTTGCACCCAAAGATGAACATGAAGCTCAAGTCCAATTTGCCCTTGAAAGAGGAATACCTGCAATATCTGCTGTCATGGGTTCCCAGCGTCTCCCGTTCCCTAGTAGGGTCTTTGATCTCATCCACTGTGCGCGTTGTAGAGTCCCTTGGCATGCAGAAGGTCACAACCTTTTCATATCTCCAGTCTGAGTACAATATAGATTACGAATCCAATAGAAGAAACAGAATATTTGTTGTAATTTGCTTTTGCTAAAGAAGATTAGGTGCTTGTTCAGGTGGCAAGCTACTTTTAGAATTGAATCGCCTTCTCCGGCCTGGAGGTTATTTTGTCTGGTCAGCAACTCCTGTTTACCAAAAGCTTCAGGAAGATGTGGAGATATGGCAAGGTTGGATACCAAGAACTGATTTTTTGAACAATCTATGATCTTATATCCAGCTGACCCCTTGTTATTTTGCTAGCGATGTCTGCGTTGACGGTATCTATGTGTTGGGAGCTTGTGACTATCAAGAAAGATAAACTTAACGGTATCGGTGCTGCCATCTACAGAAAACCTACCACAAATAATTGCTATGATCAAAGAATCAAGAACAGCCCTCCAATGTGTGATAATGATGACGATGCAAATGCTGCCTGGTCAGTCAGTTTCTCAGGCACTCCTAATGACTCTTAACAATTGGAAATGGGTTGATCAATAGCTAACTGGACTATTTATTAATGGTCATTCTGGCATTGCATTTTCAGGTATGTGCCTCTGCAGGCATGCATGCACCGGGTACCTCGTTCTAAATCTCAGAGAGGGGGTAAATGGCCAGAGGATTGGCCTGAAAGACTACAAATACCTCCTTACTGGCTAAAGAGCTCTCAGATGGGGATCTATGGTAAGCCAGCTCCTCAAGATTTTGAAGCAGATTATGAACATTGGAAACATGTCGTCAGCAACTCATACATGAAGGGATTGGGTATCAGCTGGTCCAACGTTAGGAATATAATGGATATGAGAGCCGTTTATGGGGGGTAAAGATGCTTATCAACTGTTGTTGTTTTCTAATGCTAATTGCAAGACGGTATTGTCCTGTTTAAACGTATCCTCTTCACATGATTCTGATGCAAAACTCGTTTTTTATGCATCCAGGTTTGCAGCAGCTCTCAAGGATCTTAAGGTCTGGGTGTTCAATGTAGTGAACACAGACTCTCCAGATACACTACCGATAATTTATGAGAGAGGTCTTTTTGGGATATACCATGATTGGTGCGAATCCTTCAGCACATACCCTCGAACTTACGACCTCCTACATGCTGATCATCTCTTCTCAAAGCTGAAAAAAAGGTAAATATGATTGGATCAATACTTCTCATTTTCCATTTGTAATTCATTTTGTCCATCTGGGGAGCTTGATGACCAAATTGTGGTGTGGATTTTACAGGTGCCAGCTTGCTCCTGTATTGGCAGAAGTTGATAGAATCGCAAGACCTGGAGGTAAACTGATTGTTCGTGATGAGCCAAGTGCAATTGAGGAAGTGGAGAACTTGTTGAAGTCTCTACATTGGGAGGTTCATCTAATCTTCTCCAAAGACCAAGAAGGTTTACTCAGCGCACAAAAAGGTGAATGGCGACCACAGACATATGCAGCTTTCACCTGATTACGAAGAGATACGACATCTGGCTCATAATCGTGTGCTGCCCCTTCTGAACAGTTCATTGACCTGCAAATGGCAACTTACTGTAGCACTTTGCTTTCTTTGGAATGCATAGTCTTCTTCTAAAATACAGCTAGGTAAATGTATTTGTTGTTGTCTTGTAAAACTTACAGTACAAGAATCTCTGCGTAGAATTATAACAGGCCAACAGGCGAAATTTTGCACCAGAAAGATGGTCACTCGTAACATGCATGATGGAGCTCCAGAAAAGAATATCCCATAGAAAAATTCATACAATACAAACACAAGGAATTAGACATACAAACACAAGGAATTAGACAAGAAAACACACTAGCCGGGACCAGAGAATCAATAACTTCGCCACATAGCTGCATCCATGAATATGGAACCTCACTCACATGTTCACCAACACTAATGCCCCGCCTTCATCACTTTGCAGATCATTATGAAACTTGCGTAGCTTACAGATAAACAGACTGACTACCAGGGATTGCGTTAACTACTAGAGTTCACCGTAATCCAGCCAACTATGGTAACACAGTTTTGCCATCAAGTTTAATCACTATATTGTTTTGATAGGAAATCTGTCAATGATTCAAAACAAAAACTATCACTAAACCTTCTTCATTGCCAATGCACCTTCCCTCACACATAGGAAAAGTCTAGCAATCGAAAAACTCTTGCAATGCAGAGCCAGTGTATCCATTACAGAATGACCACAGAATCATTCAATATCAGTAAATGAAATGTGGAAACTCCATTTTGGTAAAATTTGCATGATGCCTGCAGAAACTCATCAACACTGAGTGGCATAGACCTACTTCTTGGGAAGACATTCGCTTCGTGTAGTTTAATCATGTATGAAGTAACATGATAATTCAAATGATCCTCAAAATCATCTTATAATCCCAAGTCTTCCATGAACCCCCCCCCCCCCCAACTCTTCGTTGGTGCATGAACAACTCCAGTGAATTTGAGAAAATTACAAGAAAATGTCTTTTACTTCATTTAACAAAGGTTTAAATGCTATGATATATTCTTTAACTTCAACTCACAATTTCAAAACAAAGGACAAAATCAACCCTATATCAACACCATGTGTTGTTAACATGGCTCTACAAAAACAGAACCTTATCAAGTTATGATAAATACTTCAAGCTCCATTGGACTTCAATACCAGATGCAGCTTCAAATCAGATTCCAGCATTTCCGCTACTCCATGCCTAGAAGTTTCTGCAGTTCACCACTCTCGACGGCAGCTCTGAGATCTAAATATCAAAATTAACGATCAAAAAGCAATTAGTAAAATGAGGAGAAACAAGCCTGAAAACTAATACATCCCTCAAAGAAGGAAAATTTTAAAAAGAAGAAAGAGGGCAACGAACAGAGCAGCTAACCATCAGATCCACCAAGATGCTTGCCATTCACAAATATTTGAGGGACAGTGCGCTTGCCAACTAAATCAAGCAGATAATCCTGAATTTCACCACCATCATCTGCAAAATTCATAGAAACACTGCCAATTTAAACCATTTTTCCCGGTACCCATGCTACATGAATCTGTAGCTAAATAGAGATACCTCGAAGATCAAGCTCCACGGCAAAAGGTTTCTCATACAGTTCACTGAACACACGCTTGGCACGCAAACAATACCTATCAACAAAAAGAAAACAAATCACAATTCTTCCTCCCAAAATGCTCAAGTGAGATTCAGCTTTTGCACTGCACAGTTAGCTGTGTATTAAAATTAATTCCCAGAATTCATAAAACATAGACGATTGGCTGTAAACTAGAATTCCCAGAAATTCATATAATTCAAAGAACTTTCCATGAAAATTAAATTCATATCCCAATCCAATAATATACTAACCAAATTCCAATATCAAAAACTACTTTCCAAAATTCTAACCAAGACCCACTTTTTTAATCTAAAAAGGAAACACAAATCAATCATAAAAGAAGAACTAAAAGAACAAAATCATCCACGTCCAAGGCATAAATTAATACTAATAACACATTAATATTCATGAAAAAAAAATCCCATAAAACAGAAATTAAGAGAGAGAATTATAGAATTTACGGGCAGTAAGATTTGGAGAAGATGACGATCTTGTTGGAGTAGATAACGTTTTGAACAAAAGCTGAGGCTGAATTCGATGCTTCGGTTACTTTCAATTCATTTGCTAACGCGACCAACAACAATAATAACCCAATTGTTGTCCGATTAAGAGCTATACTACACTGGATTCTCTTCATCTTCGCTTCTTTTAGCAACAACAAATAATTGCTCAGTAACTGCTTTTCCTCGTACGCAAGTAATGGTTTTTATGGGTATAGTTTAATTTTCCCCTGGTATCTCGGTTTTATCCAAATAGTTTCGTTTGTTTCAATTAACCCCCAGATTTCATCGATTTTTCAATTTATCCGATAGATTAATGGGTTTAATCCATTCGAAGCCTGGCATTAACAGAGTTTAAAAACCACGTAGAAGTCAATTCTAGATTATCCGACAAGTTAACCGGTCAAAATATAATTTATTTATTTATTTTAATTTAAAAAAAAACAATATTATTTTAACTTATTTTAAAAATCTTAAAATAAAATTTTTTTTAATTACTTTGTGTACAACTTTTAGTTGTAGAAATTAAAGAGAATTTTTTCTACTCAGAATTTTTATTTCAAGTTTTTTTAATTAAAAATATTGTAATAAAAACTATGATCAATTAAATTAAAACATAATTTAAATTAGATGTTATTTTATCAAACATGTTTTTATTTTAATATTTTTAAAAATATTCATAACCAAAATTAACTTGTTAATTAAATTGAATCAGGTTATAATTTATAACAACGCTAAATCGTTTTTCATTTCAATGAAATTAGATCTCATTAATCAAAATAAAGAAAATCGATAATTACCACAAAAAAATAATCCTGATTCAGGAATTTCTATTGTTGCCTGGTATAGTCGAATTACAATCAAGGACCGCATATTCATAAAAATAAAAATCAAGAACACCACCCAATTAATTGAATCTGTAACCCAGAAAAACAAATCTGAAAGAATACAGTTCATCATCACATCACGAGGGGCGGGCTAAGATTTTGAAGAATCAGATTTATAAAGCTTGTCATATTCCTCAAGCTCCTCATAATACACATCCCAGACACATCGAACACATCCACTCCCACAACAATCTCCTGGCTCCGGCTTCTCGGGGGGCGGCGGCGGCGGGGGAGCCGTCTTCTTCTTCGATTCCTCCTCTCCTTGTTTACTCATCACCGTTGATTCAATCTGTTGATTTTTATTTTCCGTTGCCATTGCAAAATTGGCAGTAACGTGACAGGATTTGGGATCTTGAGATCTTGAATTGAAGGTGATTGTTTTTGGTGATATAAATATTGGCTTAAATGGGTTTTTCATGGCGAAGATAAAATGGGTCGGGTCATTTGGTGGGTTTTTGGGTTTTGGTAACGTGTAAGAGAAGGTTCGAGAAAGAAAATGATTATGGAGGCTCGCTTCCATTTACGATCTTTAAGTTTGGTAAGGGAGAATCTATGTGAGCGGGCGGCGGCGTTGGAGGAATTTGGCCCGGTGAATGTTGGGATTGACTTTTTGACTTTATATGTGGCAGCTCTTTATTGGTTGATTATTCTTAAGACGACTACACCCTTCTATTTATTTGTCTGGTCTGCTTTAGTAGAAAGTCAAAACCACCCACTTTGATCTGCTTCTTTGAAATATTAGTTTTTTAAAGTGTTTTTCACGGTAAAATATATTAAAATAATATATTTTTTAATTTTTTAAAATTTATTTTTGAAATTAATGTATTAAAATAATTTTAAAAAATAAAAAAATTTAATTTTAACAAAAAAAATTGATTCTTTTAAAAACACAGGTTAGCTCGCTTCCAAACCATCTATAAGGATAAGTTTCTTTTTGCCTTCTAAAGTGTTTTTGCAATAATTTTTTAAAAAATTATTTTTATTAAATTATTTTGATAGAAATCAAAAACATTTTTTTAAAAATATAAATACATTATTTGATATATTTCTAATTAAAAATAACCTTAAAAATAACTATTACTATAAAATTAAACGGTTAAAAAACTATGGGACTCGGTGCAATCCACGTTATAAGATTAAAAACATTTTTTATTTAAAAATCTAAATTATACCTCAACCATGCACAAGTTTCCAAACAAGCAGGGGCGGAGCTAAAATTATTTATTAGGGGGGCATAATTAATATAATAAAATATAATATTTATTTTACTTTATTGTACATGAGTTGTAAAAAAACTTGTATAATTTAGTTTTATTCAAATAACTTACTATAAACATATAATGATCTTTGTATAAGGTAAAAAGTTCGAAGAAATACCAAATTGAGTTAAAGCAACGAAGTTAATTTCATTTTCATAATATATTCATCACTTTAATGTTGTTGGTCTTTATATCTATCAAATATAAACATACAAAGGCATTGGAGTTGCTCAATCATAACTTTAACATTACACATTGAAGTTGGTTCACTAGGCTGCGAGTTATCAATATTTTTTTGAAAAAAAAATCAAATTCTTCTTATTTTGTTCATGGTTCAACCTAAATTCAAAACATATATCGTAAGAAAAAATTGATAATTTTGGTAATTTTGCTAAAAACAAAACATAAAAAAATCAAGGTATAATCAAAACAAACCAATAAAATATATCTAATTAATTAAAAAAAGCACCATAACAAGAATTTAAAAAATAATTGGTAAAATTAGCAGATCTAAGAAAAAAATGAAGCAAAAATGATAGAATTATATAAAAAAACCTCATGAAATTATTAACAAACATCTCAAAACAAAATAAAAATAGATTTTAAATTTAAGTTACCTTATTTTGTTTGATGAAAAATAAATTAATTGATGGTTTTGCTTCAATCTTTCTGTTAAAATTTTTTAGTTATGATTTATATTTATATTTTTTTTTGACCGGTTGCAGAATTTATTACGCAAAGTAATGATTTTATGTTAGGGCTATGTAAATTAATTTTAAAAAAATTAAATTAAAAAATCACACTTAATTACAATAAAAAAAAACTCACCTTTGTAGAATAAAAAACCTCCCCCACACTTAATACTTAATTACCTAAAATATATATATATGGGGGCCACCCCCAAACATACATACATACATACATATATATATATGTGTGTGTGTATATATATATATATATATGTATGTATATGTATATATTTTGGGGGCCCAAAAAATTCCGCCCCTGGGCCTTTAAAATATTCCGGGGGCCCAAAAAAATCCGCCCCTGGGCCCTTAAAATATTCCGGGAGGCCCAAAATATTCCGCCCCTGTATATTTATTGGATTAAGTACTTGTTTGCCGGGGAGGGGGGGGCCTTAAAATATTCCGCCACTGTAATAGATATTTATTGGATTAAGTACTTGTTTGCCGGGGGGGTGGGGCCTTAAAATATTCCGGCAAACAAGTACTTAATCCAATAAACATCGGTGGGAATTTTTTTTTTGGTATGGTCTGTTTCTTTAAGTTATGATAATTTGTGCTGATGGGAACGATTGTAGCCTGAAATATTTAAAGTGGCAACATAGTATTAACAAGGCATGTGTGTTCTGGTTTGGCTGGAACCAGTAGAACAGGTCCAGTTATTGATTGCTGGGTCCTCGTGATTTGATTGGTTTTTGTAAAGGGTTGTTTGGACATGTGGATTCTCTAGGTCATGAACCTCTTTTAGTGTCATCTCCATTTTGAGCATTAATGTCGTTTACATCAATGTGAGGTTTTGAAGCTAAATACTTGAAATTAATATGTTTTTTTAGTGCTTGATTTGTGGAGGGTTTATGGCTAACCAGAGTTGATAATTTGTGCTACTAAATATTGAGGTTGATTTGCGGTAAAACAAATAGCTCTGTTCATGCTCGAATGATTTTAGATCTTCATGAAATGATATGCCTCTGGTAATACTGAGGTTGATTTCTTGTTTACGTGTGTTTGTTTGCAAGTGTGAAACCTCGAGGGGTGAATTAAATTGGCTAACGAGGACGCTAACGTGCCTTTCATTTTCCTGTGCTTTCACTAGAAAGATGTGACGGCAAGTTCTAGGTCCTACCATGATCAATAGGTAGGTGGCGGACAGAAACTGTGCCCCATAGGGCCATTCGGTTTCTGCAGATTTTCTTGCTGTGCTGCGACTTGCTCGATACTCATGTATCTACTGTGTTTGGAAGGCCCAAGATAACTAAATTCATAGTACTAGAGATATCTCTGTGTAGAACTAGAATTCTAAATGATGCTTTATCTGATTATAAATTTTGTGTAATCTGTCAACTGTGTAACTTTACTAGCCAGCAACTGTTAGCCTGTTTTTTTTTTTTAAGCATCTGCTGATGCTATGCTCTTATTTTTTAACTTTGATTATATAATATGAAATTGATTTGTTAAGGATTATTGTATAATTTTGGATGTTTTTGTGTATGTTTGAGTGTTCTCCTCGGGGTCTGAGAACATTATTAAGCTTCATGATGACGGATCCGTATAGTTTTGTTTTAGTTTTGATCACTAATCTGTTGCTGCTACCTTCATGTCCTTGAATGCCATGAAAACTTTCATGTTTTGGACTTTTGAAACTTTAGAAATATGGCTGACCCTTTTAACTATGGTTATGAAATCTAAACTGGTTTAAAAAACTAATCCAAATTAACTTGAGATTCGATGAAGATAGAACTCTCAAAACTTTTCAATTTTAATCATTGGGGCATCCTTTAGGAACTTCAATGGCTTGGGTCAAACATCAACAGAAAAGAAGCATGTGCTTACTGTTACTAATCCTGAAATACTAATTAAACCTAAGGAAATACTAATTTTCTAATCCCAACTTCATCGGTATATAATTGATCTGAAAACAAAAGAAGAAGAAAAGAAACAAAGAAAAGAAATTAAAGCTAGCCAGCCCATTGAGGTTTTTTAGCCCACCAATGGTTCTTTTCATCGATAGAAGATGGATTTAAAATCTTGTTTGATAAAATAAAATTTGACCTCCAAGCAACAGTAACAGTAACAGTTGGCGGTCCTCAGCCTAATACAGGAGGTATAATTGATGAGAAGCATGCTAGAGGGATACTCATACAGGATTACTAATCTTGTTTTTATGTAATAAAGTGAAGCAAACATAATTAAGTTCATCAAAGAAGTGCTGCCTTCCTCCAAACTTGAATGCTTGTTTCATTTGCTACTTCTTCAATCCCAGAAGTAGCAATAATAATCCAATATAGTTGAAGGCGTAGAGCAATTTGATGAATTGAAACTTGAAGTTATTCCATGGTGGATACCTGGGCTCAAGCTCAGGGAAGAAACGTCTTTGCAAGATTGCTTTTTCATGACTGAAAGTATCGAAAGAGTACTTCCCGTGGTATCTTCCGAAGCCACTTTGACCAACACCTCCAAATGGTAGAGAATCACATACAAACTGCAAGTTTAACATGAAACGTAATGCACTCCGAGTTCTAACAATATTGAAGCAAGCAAATGGAAGAGATGGGATCGTACTTGAAGCAGGGTGTCGTTGAAAGTCACACATCCGGAGGATGTTTTTGATAGAATTTGTTTCTTGAATGTTTCATCCCTGGTGAAAGCATAAATGGCAAGAGGTTTTGGCCTGGAGCTTATGAACTCAATGCTATCATGAATATTATTCAGCTGCACAAGTAGTAGCATATTTTAGATAAGAAACAGGATTTTGTAATGAGAAAGACAGGAGTAATCCTCACTGTGATAATTGGAAGCAAGGGGCCAAAGATTTCATCTGTCATGATCTGAGAATCGAGGGGAGGATTTAGCAAGATTGTGGGCTCAATGTACCTACAAGATTATGGATGAAGATTGATAAGAGCTTCTTTCAGTATTGTTTGAATTTTCAGCTGAACTTGTGTGTCTCTCAACAAGTGACTTAGTGACTTGGAATCGTCAAAAAGACATACACAAAGCTCATCAATTCTATAACTTTCCACTGATAGAGGCACTAAAATCATAGTTAGAGGAGCAAATCATTTCAGGATACTCAAAGTAAAGAGGAAAGACGGAAAACTCACATTGTTTCTTCATCTACAGAACCACCGTAAACAACAGAAGCTCTAATAAGAGGGTCTTTAAGAAGGTCAAGCAACCTCTTGAAGTTGTTCTTGTTTAGAATTTTGCATAAGCTCTTTGATTCTCTTGGATTTTCACCAAAGAATTGCTTGATTGTTTTCTCTAGCAAGTCTATCTAAAACAGGCCAACATGCAGATATAAAAATCGAGCAACAAGACCAAAAGACTTATGCAGAAATTTTACATTACCAGATAGGAAGCGAATTTCCCTTCTACAAGCATATAGTCAATGGCAATACATGCTTGCCCACTGCACGACCCCCATTTCGCTGCTACTATTCTTTTGGCTATTACCTTCAGTCCAACATGCTCAAAGTTAGTCAGCTAGTATTCTCAAACATTATAGAAATCCCTTGGATCATTTAGATTCTAGTAACCACTTCGTAACCTTCATATTGGTGGGATTGGAGCTGCTGTCCAAGATGGCAGGACTTTTTCCTCCCAGCTCAAGTGTAACTGGTGTTAAATGCTGTGCAGCCGCAGTCATTACGATGCGTCCCACACGCTGACTACCTGAAGATACATTAGAAATAAGCATGGTAAACAAAACTAACATAATGCAAACTATTTTTTTAAGGCAACAGCAGATTTTCAATATGCAATTGGAAAGAAAAGTGGTGGTACCAGTGAAGAATATCTTGTCCCAATTCTGCTGTAGAAGTTGTTCACAAACATCTATTCCGCCCTCAATGACCTTAATGGATTTGGGATCCAGGTATTTAGGGATGGTCTCAGCAAGAAAAGAAGAACATGCTGGTGATAGCTCAGAAGGTTTTAAAACCACAACGTTTCCTGCAGATATTGCTCCTATTAATGGATCCAATGTCAATGCTGCATTCAAAAAGATTATTGGGTGAATGCAATATTGCAGTATCCAACACCAGTAAAGTTTATAAATACAGTAGGCCTTCTGATTATTCCTAATCTAAAGGCTGATAATTTCTTGTTGATAATTCATCATACACCAACTCAATTTTGAGACAGATATATCATAACCTTTTTAACACTTTCCAGTTTTCTTACCAAATACCAATGAACCATTATTTTTCTCTGGAAGTACAATGCCCCTGATCTTTAGTTTTGCTGAATTCCATAAGCAGGCAATGACAGAACAGATTCTAACGAGTTTGTCGAACAATTGTAAAGAAATAATCCCCTCTTTACTTATGGACTATAATTAACTTGTATGAAGAAACGCCTTGATGGGTTCAATTCAAGAGCTTGAAGATACAACTTGGTGGGCGCCTGAGGTATTGTGATGGTTCTAATTATTCTTTGGGACCAAGTGACTTCTTAACTCTTCGTTTCACTCATACTGGAAAAAAAATCTCACATCAGAAATGTAGTAAAGAATTGATTGCTCTTACAGATAGGGAAGTTCCAAGATCCCATTATGAGGACGGCACCAAATGGTTCGGGCATCACTTCTGCACTTGCAGGGAAGAAAGCCAGGGGTAAATTGCCCTATACGAAGTCCAAAACAGCCATTAAACAACAAAACGAGACATTAAAAAAGCATATATATGCACCAGTTCTTCTGTAGTATCAGTCCATGCTCAAAATTAAACTCAACCAGCCAAATACGCACAGTACCTTTTTAGGAGCCATCCATTTCTCCACACAGCTCAAAGAAAGCTTGGCTGATTTTGCTACTACTCCAACCTACAACGGAGTAATAATTTATTATCACTGCTTAAGTAAAGAAATAAATTAACAATCAAGCAAAAGAATTCACAACAGGATAGATGGTATACAGATCTTGTCTAGACAACAATATTGACTATCAAGATCATACCCCTCTCCATCTTTTTCCCTGTCGACAGAAGGGTTGTTAAGACTAGATATAGAATTATTCACATACTCAATTACCTCATCCCTGTAAGCTTCGACAGGGTGCTTTCCCAAATCTTGATCAAGTACCTTGAACATTTCCTCTTCATTATCTTGGACAAACTCAATCATGGCTCTAAGTTGGCTTTTCCTCCATGCAACACTTCTAGTTCTTCCACTTTTAAATGTGTCTCTTAGCTCGGCCAGAGTTCCCTCTAGACCCTCCATAGCTTCCAAGCTAATGTATGTTTTGATGAAGCCTCTCTAGACTGAGAAAACCTCTATAAATTTTCCGATGGAATGTTCATAGACATGTAAGGTATCATATAGATTGGCCCGCAGTCAGATCAATTTTTTTTAGTTAAAAGTATTCAGGAGACAATTATATTTTTTAAATTTTTT
>Ga0325402_1003094_pt1 | contig 14847 bp, 6 predicted proteins | sample PopdelMetagenome_22_FD_207212 | JGI IMG/M metagenome (GOLD analysis project Ga0325402, IMG submission 207212) | Populus deltoides microbial communities from Bellville, Georgia, United States - Xylem-PdKOR-R3 | ecosystem: Host-associated > Plants > Phyllosphere > Stem > Wood/Secondary xylem... | reverse complement strand
GCTCCGCGCACAAATAAAAACCACGAATGAAAACAGTGGCATTGTTGATAATTTCTTCCACTTTTTAGTCAATCATTTGTGTTTATTTTCGTGGTTTTTTCTTCGTACATTTTTTTTTCTTGTTGTAAAGCATTATTCCTCGAAAAAATATAATCACTCGTAAAAAAATGTTAACTGAAAAAAATGCGGGATAGTAATTACTCACAACAAGCAGCATTCTACTATCAGTGATGTGCTATTGGTTCTGATTGAAGTAGTTGGTCGAGGATTTAGCAATGTTTAGCTAATTTTGAAGCGTCTTACTTAAAGATGATCGATTCCCTCGGTAGGATACTTCCTCAAATCTCTTTCAATTATTAATTAATGGCAGAGGATGCCAGTTAATGCATACGATGATGCGTGTGTGTGTGTGTGTGTGTGAGAGAGAGAGAGAGAGAGATTAATACATACAATGATCGCGGATAATATCAGCCAGCAACAAATTTACTCCTGATACGTTTTCAGGAAATAGCATCTGGTTTTGATGTTTTGTGTACTGGGTTTTGCCCTGGTACGGAAAAGTTGATTCTTCACGTGATGTTTTATGCTCATCTCCTTGTGAAAAAATGAACGGCAGAAAAATAATAATTAAGAAGCTTCTATAGAGAGCTTTAAGGCACAAGCAGTTTCTCTTGCATTAGCTATCGAGCTAGTACAGTCTTGTACACCATTGAGCAGAGCAAAGTACTCTAGCTATGTCTATGGAGTCCTTTAGTAGCCTGCTCAATCAAGCAAGGCCATATTTGCTTGTGATTTGGTGCAATGTGGCTACTCAGTAATGTCTATACCAGTCAAGCTTGACTTGAATCAAGGGTTGAAGCCGCAAGTATTGGTAGCCTACAGAACGGCTGTTGCCTCTATTCTCATTGCTCCTTTTGCGCGTCTTAGAAAGGTCTCGTTGATGTCTTTCTCTAAATGTATTTTCATGTGAATAATTAGCATAATCTAATTATAATCATCCTGGTTTAATAGTTCTGGACAGGAATTCAAGGCCAAAGATGACTCTGTGGACATTCTCCAAGATAAACCTACTATGCTACTTTGAGTAATGACAATCAAATTAGTAAACTACAGGATGTATTTATTTATCATCTCTAAACATTCTTTATAGAACTTATGCAGTTGCTGACATAATTCTGGTATCTGTTACCTTTACAAGGCCAGTTCTTGATTGTTCCACAATCAGCTGAATATCACCTCCGCCACCTTTCGTGTTTGCCGTGTGCAATATTCTTCCTGCCATGACATTTGTAATGGCTTGCATCTTCAGGTAACCTTCAATACACATCTGTGCATTAGTTAGTAGTATGAGTTAGTGATTGATCTAAGACTATTAAGGCAAGGCTGATTTACAGGCTTGAGGAGGTGGATATTAGGAGGCTGCACGCTCAGTCAAAGGTGGTTGGGACACTGGTAAACATTGGAGGAGCAACGCTACTCACATTTGCTCACAGAAGGGAATTTTTGTCGCTGTCAATCTGCACCCAGTGCACACATCCAAGATCATTTGAAGGGTGCTGTTAAGATTGTTTGGGTGTATGAGCTGGCCGAGTTTCATTATTATTAAGTAAAAACTCATCAAAATTCAAAACTATGATGGCTGTAGTTATACCATCGTGAGCCTATAATTAATAAAATAAATAACTACGAGCGAAATTCAATTAATTACCGAGTGCTTACAATGCTTTCAATATTACTTCCCTAAAGGCAATGGTTCCAAAATCGTACCCAGCTAAGCTCCCCCTTGCTGCTTTAATGTGCATAATGGGCACAGAGGAAAAAGCATACCAACCTTTGCGGTGGAACAAGCTAACACTGCAATCTGGTCTATACACTTGGATGTCAGACTTTTAGCTGCTTTCTATGGTGTAAGAAATTCTAAGTTGGAGCAAAATCACCTTCAAAATCTAAATAATTTGGTGTAATATTTATGCATCATACCATATGCCCCTCCAAGGATTAAACTTAAAGCAGCATCACTCCCTTGATCAATTCGATGCTTTCCAGGCAGGGAATACTCTCAGGAGACTGCTTATTACATTCTCGGATTGTTGGCCAAGGAAAGGGGTCCAGTATTTCTGTGTGCTTCTAATCCTCTAAGCATGGTTATGGTTGCAATTCTGGGGTCTTTCATCTTCAAAGAGAAATGGTACGTTGGCAGGTATGCAAGGATAAAACTACAAACATCAAACCATTTGCGCAAACAGCCAGGACAGAAGGAAATGTACTGACTTCTAATCATGACTTGGTTGCAGGAATGCTAATGTGGCAGGACCCACAGGGCCACAGATGAACCTGTTTTAAGGAACCTAACCAAATTAGGTATACTCAAGGAATCTGAGTTTTCTAGGCAAGCTCCATGTAAGCAGTAAACCTAATACCCTATAGACATTCGGTTACTAATGTATCTAATTCCGCCATGGCTTCATTGTTCAAGAGGTAATAACTTCTGATGGAAGTTAAGATAGCAATTGACCTTAACAATAACAGGTTTCCCAGAATGATTACTAAGATTTTTGCTACAATAAAATGTTAAAACCTAAACAAAATAGAGACAGACCTTCAAATTTTTTAATGAGCAAAACTAAACAACCATATGGAACTGATTTATAGATAGATCTAGAGCAGTCTGAACAATCAACCTGTGCTTTACCACCAGAACTAGAATAAAACCACAAGTGCTCGTGTGATGGAAGCAAAAAACAGTGGACTGCTGCTTCCATCATGAGTCAGCCAGTAGACCTTTGCCCTTTGCCTATGTAATGCTATTCCTCAACCACGAATTGTTATTCTCAATCACTTCAATGAAACCGCATGCAACAAAACTGGACCTAAATTGGACAGATGCCTACTTTTAACTGGAAAAGCCAAAGGTCAAAACAGGAATATAGCTCAGTCTACTCCACTGCACAAGTGAGCTTAGATTAGTCCAAGCACGAGTACGCATGTGTCCTATAACACTTGCACGTGGCTGTTTCATCTATGTTAAGAAACAAGGTTTGGAACTTTGGACAAGAATATCCATGTGGTGATGCAAAGTAGGGATTTGCGTTCAATCTTCAACTAATAGGACATGGTGTATGTCAATAGCTACAGGCATTGTCAAAATCCTTGGAGTTCTACACATCTCCATAAACTTCATTTACTCTATCCTATATTTGCAACCAAGCCTCTATAGAGCACAGAGTGAGGTATAAAGACACTTGTTGCACAACTTCATCAACTAACATGCAGAAAGCACCTCTAGCCCGTCATGAATGCACAAACACAGTAGTCTACCAATAACAGAATAAGTCCAAAACAAAAACTTAAATTCTTATAGCGAAAGGATAAAAAAGTCGAAGAAACATTCCTCCTCTCAAAATTATTAGAAATCCCAAAACAAGTCTATAATTACCAGAGAAATATGCTTCTATGGACAGAACACATACCACCTCACTTATTCTAAAAGCAGGGTCTTCATCTCAAGATGGTAGAGTGACTTCCTCCTTTCCATAGATGCGCTGAAGTTCACGGGTGGCAGCTTCATATGATGCTGACGAGAAGAGAAGAAAATTTGTTGAGAGAGAATAAATAACTAATATTTATCTCTTGTATTTGTGTAAGGCAGTCATATAAACTCATCTAAAACTACTCCTTACCTTTCCAGCTAAGGAAATTCTTCTGATTAATAGCAGATCCAGTAACAGTTTCGATCGCATTGAACAGCATCTCCTGAGGAGTGTTCTTCAGTTCTTGAACAACTGCATAGATGGTCTTCCCGTTCTCAAAGTAAATATGGTTATTGGGATGCTTGGTCTTGCAGTTAGCATGTCGCTCAAATTCATATGCATTCAAAACCTGCACGGCGCATCCCAAGTCATGAAATAGTTTTGAACATTTCATTAGTTTTGTTTCAAGACACTAGACTATATTTAGAGTTGCCTACCTTATTGCCGCATACTTTGCAACTACATAAATACCCAGTCCCTTTTATAGTTCCTCTAAGAGTTTTCTGCCAAGATGAAGGTTATGCATGTTAATGTGGGAACCATAATCAGTAAGAAATATTTATCATTCCTAAATGTATATTGACATCTCAAGCATAATATTTCAATCTCACCTCCCTCGACCAGGAAACATATTTCACAGGAACCCCGTCAAGCAAGCCAGTTGATAGCAAGCTCTTGACATTTGAGGGGAAGTTGTTAGGAGGGATCTTCTTAGATGTCTTCAGCTCTTTATTCTTGGATGCAGAATCAATTGTTGTCTTTGGCTCTTTATTCTTGGGGGCTGCATTGATTGATGTCTTTGGCTCTTTACCCTTGGTGTCAGTATCAGTTTTGGAATTAGCTTCCAGACCACTATTTAATTGTGTATTTGCAATGACCTTCGATGCAGTATTGGTATTCAATTGTGGATCAACATTTGTCTGAGGCAAATTGTTCTGAACTGGTACTTCTGAAGTTTGAGCGGTGTTCTGATTGCTCACTAGCAGGTCATAGCCTCTAATAACATTGCCAGACATATTTGTCTCAGGTTCATCATGAAAGCTTTGAAAAGAAATGGAATTGTTGTCACCCTTGTTGTAGTTGTGACCAATGGATAGAATACCAGAATTCCCCTTGTCCTGGGCAGGAGTCATGGATGCGATATCAATATCTGCCTTGTCATATATTGGACCGTTTGATATGACATTATCCCCTCCCTTGCTAAATGAGGAACCCATCAAAATGAAATTTTCACTCGTCTTATCATAGGAGGGTCCCATTGAAATGAAACTCTCATGTCCCTTATTGTAGGAGAGAGCCATTGATATGAAATGGTTATCTTCCTTGTCATAAGATGGACCCATTGTTATGAAATTGGCATCCTTCTTGTCAAACGGCTGACCCATTGATAAGATACTCTCATCTCCCTTGTTATAACCCTGGCCCATTGATATGAAATTGTCATCATCCTTGTTAAATGCATGACCCATTGAAATGAAACTGCCATCTGCCTTGCTGAATGTGGGGCTGATTGAGATGGTATTCTCATCCCCATTGTTATAAGTAGAGCCCAAAGAGATGGCATTGCTCTCCCTCTTATTATAGGCAGTACCCATTGAAATTATATTGTCATCTCCTCTACTATAGGAGTGCCCCACAGATGAAGAAATGTCATTGCTTGAGTCTCTAACTTGATTGACTCTCACTTTTCTGAGGCCACCAAAACTAATAGATGCAGGGGGATCTTCAACGTTATGAGACATAGACAAACCCATCGAGCAATTGCTGCCATATAGGTCATTGAAATCCTTTCTTTCCATGTTCATATTTCCATTGCTGGCAGAAGGCACGTTGCTACCACTGTTAATCCGCAATGGTTCAAACCCAAACAGACGGTCATTAAATTGCCCTGAAACCGACTGGAAGCAGGAAGTGTTATTCCATGGAGAAATGTTCATGTGCGACATTCCCATTACTGGCCTGTTGTTGCTAGATGGTTCAACTGCTTGTTTCTTGTTACTGAACAATTCAGGTCCAGTGCTATCCATAAGCCACTGATGACCACGCTTTGGTTCCATTCTTGAGGAATTATCGAAACCTATATCTCCATCAGTTAAACACCCCACATCTCTGGTCATCCAAAAGCTTTTCTGCTGGAAAGACTGCCAAAAAAAAAGAGCCGTCCAAGTTACAATCATATATCAACAGGACTAGAGAAGAACAGAAATTGAGGATTCAATATTCCAAAAATGCATTGCAGAGGGTAAAGGGACATGAAATAATGCCAAACAAACAACTAAAGGCAGATGCGGATTAATCAATAGAAACTTTCAAAAAATAAAAAAGCATGCACTCCATAATGTGTTAAATTCTTAAATTTATAGATCCTCTATTCTTTGGAGTTAAACACATCAATCAATGGCCATTTCAAAATACAAGCATGCAGTCCATAATGTTAAATTCTTAGATTCTTAGATCCTTTCTACTTTGCTTTTAGCTCCCAAATAATCAAAGAAAAAAGAGGTCTTTTAGAAGTTCTCTCAATCTGATACATATAAAATGGGTAGAGGGCATTGACAGAAGTGAGAACTCTGACAAGGTGCCCAAAAGTAGTAGTTGTTATGAAACTTCTTGACAAATCTTTCAAGATAAGAGCTGTCCAGATTTGGTGAGCCACATCTTAGAGCCTAAATCTAACACTATTACTAGATGCCCAGATAGCACAGAGGGTGCCTTCTTCGGAGACAAAGAAGTCAACTTGCAGTGAACATGGTACACAATTTAAGACCTCAAGGCCAATTTCATGCCGTTTCAAAAATACTTTCTAAAGCTTTCCCATTTTTCCCTTTGGTCATATTCAATGTTCAACTCTGCTTGGTTTGTTGAGTAAATAATGGATTACAATCATCATAAGCACATTAATGCATATAAACTAGAAGAACTAAATTTAAAAGGTGAATATAGTAGGCAATGAAATTTTAGATCCACAAATTTTCTCAAAGTTAACCTACATAAGATAAGATTCAGCAGCCCTGCTAATATTATGGATCATCCAGACGACTTTCAAGTGATAGAACTTTATATCACAACTTTTCTCAAATCCTCACCTGAATGCTCAAATGACCAAAGGAAAATATCCTTGGCCAATTGAAGTGGTAAAATTAAACAAGAAAACAAACTGATTTCCAAGCAAGGAACTAAGTGCATGAGCTGACTGTCAATGCTTAATTAATGTAATCATTCTTTCTTAAATATTAACTTATTTCTTAAGTAGGCATGACAGGAAAAGGTCCAGCCATGATGAAAGCAAAAGTATATTTTTTTTTCAAACATCAACAATAAGCCAAGTCAAAAGCAAGTTTCTAAGCATGAACCAGGCAGAGTATATGACAATAAAAAAAGTGGGTAACACAACTTGGATCCATCAATAATCTTTTGAGCATACTTCAAATTCTATAATCAGCTAGCGTGTTATTTTATTCCATTGACAGGCACCATATATGCACCATATACACGGATAATAGGCCTAGTTTGTAAAGTTGGCAAACAGCCAACTTAGATTGAATATGTTCTATCAACCACAACAATGTTATCATGGTGAGTACTTTAAACTAGTGCATGTTGTATTAAACTCGCCATCTTCTTTCCAAAACTTTTGATGAAATCTAGATTTGGAAACCAAGAAACAATGATTCACAAGCTCAAAACTTTCTCTATAATCTCATGTCCTTGCATATGCCTGGGGCATGCGTTACCACATATAAGACATGGCAATCTTTTGCTCATGAGAGGACTTCTTAGGCTTTCATAAGTATTTGTTTTTAATGTAGCTCAATGGCAGGTTGTGTTTATACCTTTTGCTAATCCTACGAATGAGTGGTATCCCTTTGGTGATAGTTTTTTAAGATTCGTTCACTTCTAAGTTATTTGAAAAAAAAAATACAAGGAGAGGGATCCACTTAAACCTCGGAGAGGTTTGTAGGGAATCACAACAACTCACGAAGATGAAATTAAATTCCACGTTGAACCCAATAATACTTGAGGCATGGTGTTAAATTATTGTCCTGATTCCATGCACGACCAAGAATGAAAATACAAATTGCAATGGTGTGGGTCTAAACAACTTGTCCATGCCATTGTACCATGCTACATAAACGCTCTTACGTATTAATAGTCAGAAAATACTCTACGTAATAGTAACAGCAAACATAAATCATAACTCTTAAGTTAAAAGTAGATGGATTTAGGCCAACTAACAACCAACTACACTAATTTCAATGAGAAATATTTAGAATTTAGAAAGGAAATCAAGTAAACTATTAAAAAAAAAAGCCTTACAAGTAAAATAGACGGGGACATTCCATCTTGGGGAGGAAAGTGCTTTGGCAAGTCGGGTAGCAGGATTAAGAAGGAAGGAATAAGCATGCTGAATGGATGGCCCAAAAGGATTCCATTAAGCAAGGATATTTATTAATTTAGTTGATGATTTATTTGGAAAGTGCTAAAAGTACAATTGGCAATTTTCAATATTGATTTATTTTTCTTATCCTACAGACTATATAGACTAGGTTAATGCCTTTAGTACATATTCTCTTTACATTACAAAAAATGTGTCAATTTAATTTTTTTTTCTATGCACCTTTTTCTCACTTGAATTTCAGTTTAGTTTTTATTTGCTATTTTGTTTACATCTTTTTTTTCTCAAGAATTTTAACTGCTCACTGACTTTTGTTTTGCATTTCCCTCATTTTGTTTGAAAGTCTCAAAAGTGATCATAATTGGATTCAAACTACATATATTATTGGTAAGTTACCACTAATAACCAATCACCCTATCACCATCCACCACCATCTATGACACCATTGGGTATTAACAATGATTGATTGTCAATCACCATGTTGGTCGATGACCACGTTCAACTATTGATGAGGCAATTGAATATTGGCCGATTGGAAGTTGGTGAAAGTCATTTATTGTAAATCAATTATCTAGCACTTACAATTATAGGTTGTCAATGACTACAAATACATTCTCAAAGTTGCTAGTTTGTGATGTTTTTCTTTTTGTTCCAAATTGGATACCATTTCTTTAAGGATGAAAACCAAAAACAAGATTCATCAAAAAAAGAACAATTGAAAGATATAATAAACTACCTTTTATGCAATGTGCCAAATACAAATGTATTCCATAAGCATTTAAAATTTATGTGGTGGCCAAAAGGTGTGTAGGAAAACCTTCATGTGCATTTACTTATAGCAATTACCCTTAAAATATGCAACCAAAACTCGCAACCAACGAGCACCTATAGGGTTTGAGAGTTTGCGTGTGCAAATGGGACTCACCATCGATGTGCACGTGTAGTGTACATGAGAATCACTTTGAAGGTGGGCGACACCAATAAGTGCAGGTAGTACTACCTATTTTTCCTTTAAGATTGGAAAAAGATTTGTTATAAAACCTTTATGAGCATCGGAACGACTTTCCTTATAAAAAGAGCACGTTCCATTATGCGTCATGCATTTCATGTTGTGGAGGTAGATGAGAAATATTAAATACATGTTAAAATCAACTTTTCTTTTGGAAATAAGGGATATATTTGGGAAACTAGTATTTGATATGAGTAGAACAAAAAATTATGCGCATGACACAAAATACATCACCGTAATGGATACATTAATGCCACAATTTCTAAACAAGTGATTTTTACAAAATGTAACCACTGATAGTTGGCATTATAGTTAGCAAAGACATAAAAGCCCATACAAGTTAGAGGTCGAAGACTTCTAGTAATAAGTTATATGAGATGAAATCTTTTTAGACCTCTTCAATAATGTTACTCCAAAGAAGAATCTATAGGAAGTTGGATTGCTATGAAAGTTTCTATTCTTGTACAAATGAGAATCCTAGCATATCGATGCTACATATAAATGAGATGACGAAGCAATGAGCCTCTCTCTTTATTGAAAGATCACTAGAGAAACTTTATGACCATGTACTTCCATGATGTTGATTTTCAGTTGGTTCTTGAGTTGTTGCTCAATAGATGGAAATGAACTACGCTCATCATGAAGAAGAATTTTAGTGATTTTGATGGAATAGACCTTTAATATCATGAAGCCCCCCACCCCTATTCCTAATGTTGGCAAGTAGCCTTAAACCCTCATGCTTTGTTGACAAACTTATTGCCCACCTACCACCTTTTGGGATGCTCCTTTGAGATTGGCGGGGTTTTTTTCAAGGAAAGGTTAGGCATGGGCTCCCAAAAGTCATCAACAAGACACAAAAGGCCATGGTATTGGCCTAACAAGCCCGTAAGAATTATACTGGCAACTCTTCAAGGGTGTTGGCCAGACAAAGACCTAGCAAGCGTACACCTAAAAACCCTTCAACAATGGCACAAGCTTCATGTGCTTAAGATTACTCGAAACTATTTAAGGATCTTTTTCCTATGTGTTTGATTTGTCTCTTTTAAGAGTTCTTCAATAAAAAATATTTTAGGTTTTAGTTTCCTTTTCGTGTTTTTTCCCACGTACCATGTTTACTATGATTTTATTATTGGATGATTAATTTATTATTTATTACGGTAACAAAAAAGCAAATGTAAGTTTAAATACATTTAAATTAAATGACTAACATTCTTAACATTTCTATGATGGGACGTTAAGTTTGAATTGACCAATGTAGCTTGCCTAACTTAATTCTCATGAGTAACCATGAAATAAATGCTCTTTCAGGCTCTATTGAAAACGTCAAGGCTCAAGAAAAGGTACAGAAATAAATGTGTGAATGTTGCCCTTAGCTGCACATTGAACAATTTGAATTTTAATCATATTAGGAAGGTAAATCCATGTTTAAACAAATGACAAGTTCAAAAACAGATTTGTCATTCCATTCAACTCTAAGCAACCCAATTCGTTCTTCCTACACCATTGCTCACTCCATCCTCCTTTTAGCACTTGCTCTAACCTTATATGGTTACAAATTGCAGTCAGCGTTGCAGTAAGTATATAGGATTCCAAAAGGGGCTGACACTCTCCTCGAACTTCTCTTTATAGGTTTCATTGTAGCTGAATAGTTTTTCCAATGAACTATGCCCTTGGTTGAGCCATGAGCCTTTAAATTAGTTCTTCGCTGAGACAAATCAACGTCCATCCTTGCAAATTGAAGACAACTTCCATGCAGGAGAATTGATGAACATTGCATATGTTTGAATGTTGGAAATCAAATATTAAGACTTCCAAAGGCACAGGTCACACAATCTTGAAGACATTTAAAGTGGAATAGGGTTGGACTATAGAACTTGTAAGTTCTCAACTAAAATGGCCTTGTGAGGAAGTAGAAATAAGCATTGATTTGGGATAAAGGTTCTCATATATGGTTGTTTCTGACTATATCAGGAGTCTTAATTTTATTAGGAAGGAATAAAGGCTCTCATATATGGAAATTTCTGACTGTATCAGGAGACATAATTTTATTAGGAAGGAATATACCTAATATCAGTCAAGTGAGTATCTTCAATGGATTCCCTCACTTGAAAAGATTTGTTTCTTTGTTAAAAAATATGTCTCGTTAATTACTAAGATAATTCTCACAGAGAACTTTTTCTAAATGACGAGGAATCCCACTTAAGATAAGAAACCCTCAGGCACCTAAATGCTACAAATGCATTAGGTGAGTCCATGGGTCCAAAACCAGGTCAACAATGTGGAGAGCAGAGCACACTCACTTGTCAGCTCAGATCACTCCAGATTTCCCAGCTATATTCTTCCCTAAAGCTCCGATCTCTAGCTCCGTTTGAGCCCTTAACCACTCCTATCTTATCTTAATGTGATAAGAACACGATAGCCCTCATGTCTTTGTTTAGTAAAGGCAAAGCAAAATTAAGGATAATATAATCCTCGTCCTCTACTTCACTCCACAAAATTGTAGTAGTAAATGAAGTTACAATAAAACTATCTCCAAATGTGGATCAGCATGGCTGGATATACTTAAAGAATTTGCAATACAGAAACACACACAAAATAAACAAAGAAAGATAGCATTCAAATACAGTAAAGGATCTGGCAAGCAGATATGAAAATAAGTAACAAAATTTAATACCAAATAGCCAAACAACAATCACAAAACATATAAACACTTGAAAAACCATAATCAATCACCATATCTAAGCGAAACCAAACTTTGAACATAACGTTTTCAACAAAACAAACAAAAACTTGAATAGAAAATTCCAAGCCTACCATTTTTTGCCGTTAGCCAAGTTCACAGAGACTCGCCGAATCAAGACTAAAACCAACTCACAAAACTCGTTCTCAGGTGATCTCCACTCGAAACTCGAAGTTCTACTTTCACTAACACACACCACTCTTTACTACGCCGTTTCGCTCATTCACGCCATTGATCACGATCAAGCTCAAATAATCTGCAGCACATACTGAAACGCCAAAACCTAACCGTTTTAAATTAACAAACCATGAAAATCAAACTTCGATCATGCATAGCATTCATTTAAGACCGTTTAGAGAGAAAACACTGAACAATTATAGTGAGACAAACAAGCTCAAAATTATCAAAACTGTAATCATCAAAGTTCAAAATCCACTCGCACTAAGTACACACAGCACGAAAGGCATGCATAGTGACGGTCACTACACATGATAACTGAGAAATACGTGTGAGACTGGTAGCGTACCTTTAGCCTGAAAGATCGCCGGAGAAACTCCCGGCAACTGCAAGAGTGAGTGAGTGTTTTTTTTTCTTTTTTCAGGAGAGAGAATTAAAATAGAAAATTACTTATGTCAGCTTGGTTTTTAACTACGAGGAGAAACATAACTAATGCCGGGTGGTCTAGGATCTTATCCGTGCACGTGGAACGATGGAGCTGGAATCAACGGCTTGATTTACTATAAAGGCTTTGGACCGCTAAAACGCATTGCCATATACGGAAGAGCCTTATATGGCAACGTGCAGGAGAGGAGCCCTTCACTCTTGTTGTAAAAGGTAAGTGCAGCGCAACGCAAGATAGGTATACCACTTGTCAGTTTTCTATTGACTACAAGGTGTTCTGGTAATGTGTTCCACAGTGAGAAGGTAGGGGTCTAGTGGTTTAGGTCTATGGTAAGAATCATGAGTTTCTTAAACTAGTAAAGCCCATTGGTTGAAGAGAATTGTTGTCAATTTGTACTCAGTGTTTTGTGTTTTCTTGTCTCCTAGGGGGTAAAAATTAAAATATAAGTTTTGCCATGTTTAGAAAATTGGTGAGGGGGCATTGTGGTAAAATAGGGTGTAATCAGTATGGCTAGTCCATGGGCCTAAATTTGGTAAAAATTAGGGGTCTGGATTTGTTTTAAATATGCTCTAGATTAACTTTGGTAAGTACAATCACCATTATTAGTGAGGTAATTTAATGGCTTAGCCTTTATTTAGATAGTTATTTATGGTGAGAGTAAAATTTGGCCACACCCACCCCACGCATAGTAATTAATTATTTTTAATGTACCAAATCTACGCAAAATAAATGTGTTTTTGAGATTATTTAATAAAAATATTAGTCTTAATTAGTAAACAAAATAACTTAAAGATAACCCCTGTTAAGAAAACAAAATCCTGTGTGTTGAAATGAGCCCGTACTAGGCAATGACACGAGGACAATGCGTGTGTCTTCTTGAATAATTGAATTTGTGTCGTTTTATCTGTTTATTTTATTTAATGAATGTATGTTCTTCCGAAGAGACTACTATTATGAGCACATTATTTTACCACCTCTGTTTTCTTTCATTTTTTAGGCGACCTATGTAATTCCGACGTATATATATGATTTGTTTAGATGTAATATTTTCGAAGGATTTTTTTTTATATATGATTGGAGGATCTATTAGTGTTAGGATTTTCATATTATATACATGATAATTGAAAAAAATATTAAAACTTGAATATAAATTTATAATAGTATTTAAGCATTATATTAAAACTTAAAAGTAAGTGAATTTGATAATTTTTTTAAGAATGCCAAGAAAAACAAAGGAAAAAATAAAAAGAATCAAGCCCAATGTCTGCCCCACAGTCGGAAGCCAGGTATGCACAAGCCTGATTCTGTTGTTTTTTCCTTTTCCATCAAGGACATGTCGAGCCTGTTTGTTTCTGCGTTTCAAAAGCGCTTTTGATAAAATTTGAAAATTTTTTATTTTTTTATTAACTTCAAATTAATATGTTTTTAGTGTTTTCAAATCATTTTGATGTGCTGATGTCAAAAATGATTTTTAAAAAATAAAAAAACATCATTAGCATGTATTTTAACACGAAAAGCTATTTGAAAAGCAACCGCAACCACACTGCCAAACACACTCGTCATCTGTTGGAAAATAACGTTGTCAATGCAATTCAAATCTGTGATCTCTTGGCTTTTTCTCATTGATTAATTCATAAAATGATTTATAAAAAAACGGGTTGTCTACTTGCTCATCATCCATTAATTTTTTTAATTAATATAAATATTCGGACCATTACACATAACTTAATAAATCTTACAAGTTTTAAAATTAACAATTATATAAATTTTTAATGGCTATTATATTAAATAAAAAAATATAATAATAAATAGTTAAGTTACTGCTGTATTTTTGCAAATAATGTACATTCATGTCGAATTTAATGATATAAATTCAAGAAACACAACCCGGCATAAAGAATTTTGAATAATAATTAGCTTGACTAGTAAAATGTTGCGTGGATTTACTGCGAAGTGCCTGCTGCCACGAAGCAGTATAAGTTATTCCAAATGAAAGGAAGAGCTAATACTTGGGATTATAGCCACCATAAAACTCATTAAAATAATGCTGAGGTGTCAATTTTTCAGACAGGGTAAATTCTTTTCTTCTTCTTCTTCTTCTTCTTTTTTGTTGAAGTAAATTATTTTCTTAAACGGTCTGATTTTAGCAAGGGGAAAAATAATAATAACTATGTTTTAAAATCATAGCAAAACCAACGAGGCAAACATTGCCAAGTCATTTTTTCTCCAATAATAAAAATATTATCGAATTAGTTTACACATTAACCGAGAGATTAAATCGTTATCCAAATAGTCTAAAAAAGCACCCTCGGATAACCTTATGCATTAAAATAGATTTAATAAAAAAAAAATTAGATGTTGACTTTACAATCTAAATTGAAAAGGTCAAAAAAATCCTTATCTAGCAGGCCCAGTCTATCCAACTAGCACAAACATTACAATTACAGTTTCAATTATTATTATTATTATTCAAAAGCTTGCTAAATTCAGTAGAACACGAACCGTCAAAATAACTGTCAAAATATTCATTGAGTTATATTTATTTTTATG
>Ga0325402_1003093_pt1 | contig 14849 bp, 9 predicted proteins | sample PopdelMetagenome_22_FD_207212 | JGI IMG/M metagenome (GOLD analysis project Ga0325402, IMG submission 207212) | Populus deltoides microbial communities from Bellville, Georgia, United States - Xylem-PdKOR-R3 | ecosystem: Host-associated > Plants > Phyllosphere > Stem > Wood/Secondary xylem... | reverse complement strand
GGAATTCCAAATTTCAATCCCCCTACTTAAACCTAAAACCACACAATGGATGGAATGTAGCAACTTATCTGCCAATAAAACCAGGTCTAGATTTTGCAAAACCAATCCGATGCACTCTTTTCCTAATCCACCAAACACACCTAAGAAACAAGATTTTCATTCAGAGACAGTGAGGCAAGCTGGTCCGCTGGATTGTTGATCTGCTGCTGAGCAGCTACAGTCCTAAGAACCTCCATAGCCTCTGCCACTTTTGCCTTCAAAGCCTCTGGTGACTCGAGCAGGTGCAAAACCTCAGTTTGATCCATCTCTAGAAGCATGCCTGTAACCTTGGCTGCTGAATCATGCTCCAGCTGATCCACTAGGGGGTATAGACCCTCACCCAGCATCTGCCAACCAATAGAATCAAGAAAATAAGATAAAACTCTATGCCCAGGGAATCACTGGAACAAGTGAAGACAAAGAAAGTGATGTGGACCCCACCGTCCTTTGCTGTTCAGGTGTTGCATTTGCGAGGGCAGTAGCCAAAGCAGTAATGGGCATGGGCTGTCCGCCAGCAGCATCTCGTATTGGCATGACACCCATGTCATAAGGAACTGAAAGCATGCCACCAGCAACACCTGGCATCGGAACATCTGGCATGTTACGACCAGGTGGGTAACGATAGACGCGTCCCCTGGGAAGCATCTGGAACAAACAAATAGGATAACACATTTAATACAAAGAACATGGGATCAAAATGAACATGATAAGTTAAAAATATCTTCTACTCACCTGTTGCTGCATGAGAGGGACTGGCTGCTGGGTCTGTTGAACAGGGCCACCTCCACGTCGCCCTCCAGGGCGCTGGCCTTGCTGACCCTGCTGAACAAGAGGCACAAAAAAATTTGGCATTGGAGCACCACCAGGCCTCATTCCAGGTACAAGTTGCTGTTGATAGCCAAATCCAGCCTAACAATCAACCATCATTGCTCATTATTGTGCATTATGTGTTTCAAATGAAAAGTAAACATGCAATAATATTCTGCATCTAGGTTCATATAAATGCCCCGCATCAACTTCAGAATTGAGAATGGAACCAAAGAAATAGAAAGAGAAACAATCATTTCCTAGCAATAAAAGCACATCACATCTCAGATACTCAAGCTGCAACGAATTCATATCATAAACATTTGGAACTGCTTCAAGTCTCAATAATATGATTCCAAGCCAACTATCTTGCAGGATTCTTTACAAAGTTCATCCCAGTTTATGCTAAAACTATTGACCACAACAGTCACAGGCCGGTACAGGAGTTACTAGAATCTCATGAAATGTACAAATATCCATTTGATTTAAAAAAATGAATAAAGGACATTGCGCAATGTTGAATGAATCAGTACTAAAAACTCGAAACATCTACCATAAATGTCTGCATTTTGTGAGTGCATATGCACACCTCAACACATGACATTTTCTTTCTGATTATGTCATGGCAAAACCCCTAAATTTAATTTTGTGTTCATATTAATTATTCATTTCTAATTAATTTGATAAGTTAACCCTTGTGTCCTCAAGAACACATTCAAGCGACCCTTTAGCTTCTTCGGTCACCTCTCAACAGAAGTGGGGATGGAGTGCTGATGTAAAAATAAATCACCATAAATTAGGCTACTTTGAAAAAAAAAACCCTTTCAAATTCCAATCCCAGAAGCAGCAAGGAATATAATTTATATATTATTTTTTGTTTATGTATATATATATATATTATCTTTTATTGAGGTAGTTATAGAATGTAAAAAGGTTATCCTCCGCTGTAAATTGTGTCATTCTTTTTTTAGATTAATTTAATCTCTTTCCTAGCAGTAAATAATAATGATGATAATAAAAGTAAAAATAATGATAATAAAAGATCCATTAAAACTGGAATCTCCTTCCACAAAAAACTATGTGCCGGTCCTCTTCATCACAACCCTCTCTTGCATCACACCTCCCTCTTTATGTTTTTATTTGGACTCAATTTGCTTAGGATCTTGAATAAGGGGACTTGAAATAATGCTAATTAGGAGGAGGCAGTTGAATGATAACTATAACTCTTTCTAATTCAAAAGACCCTCTCCTTAAATTCATGCTTCTAATTCTTCATTTGATTCCACTAAAGCTTCAGTTTCAAGAGCCCAATTTCTGGGTTTGAGTTGATCTCAATTGCAGGTTCCAGAAATTTTTTATGTTGTTCTTGTCGCAATTTCTGAGTGTGTGAAACCTTTCCTTTTTGTTTTTTTATGCGCATTCTATTTCTGATAGTTCATAATTAGCTTAAGATTTGAGAATTTCTAGCTACAACAGCACTCTGACCCCACTTATTGCCACATGATCATAGTTGATGGAGGATAAATGACAAAAGTTAGCTACAAGGGTTAATTAAATGTGGTATGAGAACAAAAGGGTTGATTGACAGAATTAAAATATTAGAGGTAGGAAATTTTTTTGACAAAAACACAGATACATTTTGGGGTTTTGCCTTGTGTTAATTGTTGATGCATTACATGCCTGACAAGACCTCCTTCCAACAACTACAATTTAAAAGTACACCTCATTTTGAAATATATGGACATGCTGGCCTGGAAAGCCACCACAAATGCATATACTGGAGGAATGGTGTAAATCCCATAATGCGGCAGGCAGGGATTTCAAATATATTCATATAGTTCCAAAAGATCAAAACTGAAAGGGTTATAAGAAATTGCTAAAAAACATTTTCAATATAAAACGAACAATTCAAACATAAAAATGAACTATCATTCTATAGCCATAGAGACATTGACTAGAAGAACCAAATGAATAGCAAATGATCTGGCAATCATGAAGAATGAGGTATCTTTCTATGGCCATAGAGACATTGACTAGAATGAACTATCATTGCCAGATCATTTGCGCTATTCATTTGGTTCTTCTAGCCCATGTCTCTATGGTTATAGAACAATAGTTCATTCTTCTTCTTCTTCATGATCTGGTAAGCATGAAGAAGAAGAAGAAGAATGAACAATCATTCCATAGCCATAGACATTGACTACAAGCAAATGAATACCTGAGGAATCATTGCTGGAGGTCCTTGCCCATATAGAAATTGCTGCCCAAGACCGGGAGCCCCAGGAGGATACATTTGCATACGAGGAGCAACTGAAGGTGCCATGGCAACTGGCCTCATTTGAGAAAATTGTGCCTGCAAGAAACAAGACAAGTTAGCAACAAAGTCACAAACAACTACAGTAACATTGAACATGCATCAATAGCATTTAACAGAAAGGAAGTGATCACATGTTCCAATAGAAAATAAACCACGATAGTTACCTCTCTTTTTCCTACCACCAATTGAATGTGATTTCATACATGTTACATAGATATCACCCAATAGCTAAAAGAACGAAACATGCTTGCATCAAAAAATGGTAGGCATCATGATCCCATAACCATCAATAGCATTGCTTTTCAGGAGGTGGCATCTCCATGGTCTTGCCAGAAGAAATGACAATATGCTAGAGAAACAATCCACTTGAAAGTTAATACACCTCCCTTAGAAATACCATGGAACTGTTTGAAGAGACTAGATATATAAGTTGTTAAAAGGTAAAGTTGTTAAAAGTACAAATGCACAATAAAAAATACAGTACATAGTAGGTATCAAGTAAAAATGCCTTCGAAAGTTCATACACTTACCTTAGAAATACTATGGATTCAATGCGACTAGATAAATAAATATCTCAGGAAGAAGAAAAGTTTAGAATGAAAAAGAAAAGTTGTCAAAAGTACAAAAGCACAATAAAAATACAGTACATAATAAGTAAAGTATCAAGTAAAAATGAAAATGCCTTCCAAACAGCCAGAACATCCAAAAAATACAATAAGTAACTTCATGGAGACAGTATGGAATACTAGAATATTTTCATCAAGAACATTTATTCATTTGCACCCAAAATAGTACCTGTAGCCTTGCTCTTCTCTCTTCCTTCCGTTGAGCAGGGGCAACATACAGGGGTTTGCTAACAACCATTTTTCCATTCATCTCTGCAAGCTGTATAAAAATAATAAGGATGAATATGAACTTAGATTACAGTGTGGCAGCCATGAAGCTCATAACTTACAGCTCTAGATGCTTCTTCAGGAGTTGAGAACGCAACAAATCCAGAACCTCTGCTAATACCACTAGGGTCGTGCATAACCTGTAAAATTTGAAAAGTGAAAAATGCTTGAATGTCAACATCCATGGGAAGAAGAAATTGTGCAGGGCTGATTTCCTTCATATATGTGTAGTATTTACATACCTTGCACGAAGTAATAGTGCCAAAGTCAGAGAACAATTCCTTGAGTTTTTCATCATTAACGCTATCGTCCAGATTCTTGATATACAAATTCACGGCTTGGTATTTTTCAACAGACTCCATGCTCTGCTCAAATCGCCCTTTCAGTTCAAGCTCTCTTTCAGATTTTTTTTGGGCTTTTCCAACATACCACTCCTTATCATCAAATTTCTTGCCGTTAAGAGCCTCTACAGCTTTGGCAGCATCATCTACATTTTCAAAGTTGACAAATCCAAAACATTTTGATTTTCCATCTGCATCCCTCATCACTACAGCACTAGTAATTGCTCCATGTTCTTCAAAAATACTCTTCAAGTCTTCGTCTGTTGTGGATTCAGCAAGATTTTTCACATAAATGTTGTTGAATTTGATGTTACTTGGAGCACTATCTCTTTCCTGTTTGCGCAGAAAGCGTCCAACATACACTTGTTTATCATTAATCAGCATGCCATTTAATTTATCTATTGCATTTTGAGCAGCCTCTTCACTGTCAAATTGTACAAAACCATAGCCCTTGGACTGGCCAGAAGCATCAGTAGCGACTTTGCAAGAAAGAATATTACCGAATGAAGAAAACGTGTCATGTAAAGCTTTGTGATCAATAGTCTTGTCCAGATTCTGAAGTCCCCAAAATGCAACGCAGAATATAAGGTCAGGGTTAGTCTAAGGCATCACAAAAGAATAGGCAAGAACAGAAGCCCATGCAGCTCCAAGGCAGTTTTGTTTTCAGAATATATTACCACAGAAGTATAAAAAGGATCAATATAAAGCCTTTCCAATTGGAGAATTAATATCTTAGTAGCATAAAGAAAAGATTTGAATTCCAGGCAACCAAAATAACCATCAGCTACCTTAAAAGAGATAAAAGAAAGAAAAGTCAAATAGAACAGTGAAAGTGAAAACCTTGATAAATATATTCGCCATGCCACTCTTACGAATACTTGGGTCCCGATGTGAATACATGATCCTGAGAGGCTTGTTATTGAGTGGAGTGAAGTTTAAGACATCCAATGCCCTTGCAGCTGCAGATGAGTAAATACATAATAAGCATGTGCAGTGAAGAACAAAAGTAAGACAACCATGAGCTTCAAGTAAAGTGTTAGTGTCATTAAAGCAAGTGTGGAAGTGAGCTGTCAACATAGGCACTGACTAGTGATACCTTGCATATGTTTCTTTAATTAAGAGTAATAGCCCAACAAACTTCTATAATATGATTTTCGAATTACCACATACATGGAAAAGCCACTTGAATGCTAAATCACTTCAAAAGCTAGGGGCGTATATTACATGGCCAAATCATCCTACACAAAATTCAAATCAATCGCTACCACCTCCACCTTCTGTATATTATGGGTGTGTCTTCCCTTTCTATCTTTACACTCATGATTCACATTCTCAGATGTGAAACCTTTGCATCCCTGGGAATGGGCAAGATTGAGGGAGCAAGTAGGTTTAATGTGTATTACTAAAGCCACATCCTAACTCCCATACATGGATTATAGTTTATATACATGCTATTCCTTTATGGTTCAAAATTCTGATCACAATCCTATAAAATCTCACCCATTTGATCCAACCAGTTGTGACTCTGAAATTAAAATCTTACTTGATCTCTCCAGCTAGCTCAATTGTGAGCATAAAAAAAAATGAAGGTCACACAATGGCAGAGCAAGTACAGGTATTAGTAGCATAGCAAAAGGTGGTTGATCCACACTCTCCGCAGATCATAATAGATCCAAAGGAGAAAGAAAATTTATGCAATGGTTTAGTGAGTGAAATTAAATTGATCACTCCTGGTACCAAAAGTCCTCCAGGCTATGTAGTCTCACACAACCCAATCCATATAAGTTTAAAAACTCGCACGGGTTCCTACTTAACCTAAAGTTAATGGGCTTTAGAACATATCTTCCTAAGACTTATCTTCTCAGCATGGTCCCTCAACGTAACTTCATCTATGGTACTGTATCATTTGCAAATACCGCACAGAAAAATTCCCACTCTTTCTTAAAGAATATTTCTAAATGATAACGGATATTTTTTAAGCATGACAGCAGGAGTTATAGAGTCTAGGGCATTACACGAACTCGTCAATCCCTAGGTTACACTGGATACATGGTTGACGTTACAACAACAAAAAACACTACCATATCCAGTTTTTATTTAATACAAATTTGAATTTTTCAATAAAAATTAATTATTCTGTTAGATTCGACAATCTTCATCTAGATGATTAATTAAACCACACCAGCAGCTTAAATATCTTACGCATTCACATTTTTCAGTAATGTAAACTCAAATTTACAATAAGAAATGCAATTAAAAAAATATTAGTTCAGGGAAAATGCTAACCATCCTGAGGGTTGCTGTAGTTAACATAACCATAGCCAAGTGATCGCCTGGTGCTCAAATCCCTACAGACCCTAACCGAAACCACCTGACCGACCTGATTAAACAGATCGTAAAGCTGCGAATCAGTCACGTTGAAGTCAAGATCTCCAACATAAAGCGAAGTCGGCACAAACTGGATCGCTCCAGGTCCCGCAGCCACTCCGTTGGGTCCAGGTACTGGAGCCGCTGCTTGATGCACCTGAATCTGCGCCATCTCAAATAATAATAAAAAAAAATAGCACACAGGCCTTCTAGATCCTTCAAATATTTTCAATTTTTTCTTTTTCTGTGAACTTTGTATTTCCCTCTCCTCTTGCTATGATTAGATTAAAATCTAGAGACCGAAAAAAATACACAGGATTCTAAACTGGAAATTTAAGACCTAAAACAAGTAAATTTGGGGAGGAGAGGGATAGGTAGAGAGGGATAGATTCATCGGATGGGAACCGGGCGGGATACGACGGAGAATAGGAGAATTTTTTTGGGATTTTTTTAGGTGGGAGGGCAGAACAAACTGCACCGCACCGGTAAATCAGTGACTGGTGCAGTTTATATATTGAGGTTATTAGGAGAAAGAACCCTTGTTTCGTTATCAGAGAGACTTTAATTGTTGGCCGTTCGATCATGTCGCGGCCCCTTGACTGGGGTTTGTTTGAACGGTTATAACGAATCCATCTTGATGATGATTAAATAAAGTCAGGTATGTTACGTAACAATTGAGCGCACGGGACGCACGGCTGGGTTAGTCAAATCCCCCGCATAGGTCTTTTTACCCGCAATAATTTTTATTTTTTTACCGCTACGAAATAAATACCTTGGAAATTGCTAATTTAATTTAATTTTTTTTGTTAAGAAAATTTGATCCAGCCCAATGGACCAGAGATTTCTAATTTTTGTCTCATTTCGGTATGGTGACTAAAAAGCCCAAAACACCAACTAGTTAAGAGCTATGAACTTAGCCGAAATTATTCAGATCGGCCTTAATGCCAAAGTACAAGCCCAGAACGACCTCCTCGGTGGCCCAATCCCATGTTTTTCTTTTTTGGTGCTGATGCTTATATAATTAATAATACGGGGCATCATCTTTGAGCAAAACCCATGGAGGGGAAGGTGCTGTGCGCTTTTATATAAAGCTCGTCTTTGATAGTTAGATGTAACGCGCATTCCATGATAGAATTATGTACTCAGGCTATACACCTACAAGTCTCATCTCTATCATGTAGTCCTGCTAATTATCAACATTACAGATTTGGATCTTCTTGTATTCATTTCTTTATTTTTAGTCAGATTCGTTAAGCCTGAGATATGAAAAATTGGATCTTTGTAACCTGGGGTACTTTCTTCATTATTCCATGCATAATAATATTTATTATATTATTTTGGTAATTATTCTAGGTTTCAAGGAGTTTGAGAAGAGTAAGGTCTGATCTAATAAAAAAAGTATAATTTTTTATCTGATTAGAGATGGAGAAAACCTTTAAATAAGGGTCAGTATTTATTATGTGGTATTATATTTATTTAACTTGTTGTATTTGGATTCTTTTTAATATTTAGATTAAAACTTCCAATTTAATTAGGATTTTACTAGTTAGGAATCTTAAAGCTAGATGTGCAAACCTCATGTTAAGGAGTATAATTCCAAACCAAAAAACAATAAATTAAGAGAAAAATCTTTATAATTAATTAGCGTAGAATCTTTGATGAAATAAAAGTTTATTCGGCATGCAAAAAGTATTGATTACTAAATATATATTAGACAAGAATAATATGTGGGACAATTTAAGAGTAGTATTTTCATAAATATAGCAAAGTCTCCCTCCCTCTTTTATGATAAAGCCCACACCATTTGTAATGTAAGAAGACTTGAAAACTCTTTTTTTCCCCTCCTTTTCTCTCAAATATTATGGGATGGAAAGTGATAAGTAAGTGATTCTTACTAAAGTAATTAAACCAAATTAGAAAAAATAAGAAAAAGAGCAATTGGGAACTAAGGGAATTGGAGAGAGGAAATGTACAAATTGGAAGAGGAAGAGGGATCCCTGAGAATTATTGCAAAATACTCATTTAGTTGGGTTATTTGGTAATGGTAAGGTGCTCATTTTACAATAAATGTACTTATTTTCTTGAACTATGATATTGATTGAAAATCCCTGATTTTTAAATTTTTAAGGTCTATATAAACTTTAATAAAAATGTCAAATTGTGTAAATTTATAGCAAATAGGGTTGTGAACACATGGATAAAGGTCTAATGTGAGAAATTTAAAACCAATTTAAGAAAATAAAAACCGTAAGTGGCTGGCCATAATTAGGTATATGAGGAGAATTTAAAATTTTGACTAAATAATGTGACATTTTCATATATTAATGAAGCTAAGCCTGTTTTAGCTTGATAAAGAATCATGTAATATGGATTGCTAAAAATATATTTATTATGGTCATACAATGGAATGATGAATTCGTTAGAAAGTTGACTAAGTTGTATAAGTGTTTTGTTTTAAATGATGTTATTGTACTTAAACTTAACTAACATGATGATGAAATTATATTTAATCATGGTTATGATTCATGTGAGATAAAACACAAAGATATTGGGTTATGTTTGAAAATGTGGAAAGATATAAGTATAAGAATTAGTAGATTACATGAATGTTTAGGGTTTTAAATGATGTGTTGATGTTAGAAATTGATTGGGAATTATAATTTAAATAGTTATATTTATTAATTATGTCTTGATTGATGATTTGAAAAAATAAGAAAATAAAAAATATATATGTTGGATGCAAAATGCTAGTAAAGAAAGGAGATTTTATGCCAAATACAAATTGGAAATATGGAAGAAATTGTGAAATTATATTTGAAACACAAATTAGTAATATGAAATGAATAATGATGTGTTTGAATAAGTATGAATAATGGGTTGGAATGAATTGGGTACTAATTTTGAATAAGTATGAATAAGGATGTTTCTTTACAAATCAGAAGGAACATTCAAGATTGGACTACAGTCAGGGGAGCTCGTACTACTAAAGAGTTAGGTAGGTGCTCGCCACCTTAATTTTTTTATTTAAAGATATACTCTTATTAAAATTTCTTTACACAAGTGAAATGAGTTTTGATATAAAATTACATAAACAAAATTGTGTTAAAAGAAAGTCAACTGTTTGGATGTGAACTAATCATTATATGTTAAGGTTAGCCATTTAGAAGAAAACTAATCATTATATGTTAAAGTTAACAACTTAGACAACGACTGATTATTTATGTGTTAAAATCAACTGTATGGACGAAGACTATATATATATATATATAAGTCAACCGTACTAGCAGAGAATAAACATTTAAAATTAAGTTAGTCATACTAGTAAAGACTGATGGTGTAAAAATAAGTCAGTTATGTTGGCAATAGATAATTATTTGATATTTAAGCGGGCATAATAATGGAAACTGTGTTAGATAATTTTAATCATAACGACGAAGCTTGTAATTGAAAAGGAATAATTCAAAAGAAGTGAAACTATTAAGGTTTAATATAGTACATGAGTGCAAGTTATATCATTGCCGTAGTGATTTTGTGATTGAAATTGCATAGTTTTTTTTTGTGCTAGGTGGAATTCATAATTTTTATCTCATGACATTTAATTAAATTGATGTCTATGTTAAGTTTAGAGTAAATACTCTATGGAAAACAGCCTCTAAAAATTCCTGTAAAACTTTGAGCGTGATCCAACGGTCGGATTAAAAGTTCTGGTCTTTTTGAGCCATTATTTTAATCTAGAGTGACCAGACATCTTCTTGAGATTAAATCTATCTCATTGGTCCATAAATACATCTGCTAAATCATCCTCGTAATCTATCTGGACAGATCATCGTCTGGTTTTGACAGACTCACACTGGGCTATCCAAAATCACCCATTATCGCAAGCCTAGCTACATCAAATACTATGGAAGATTATATTGGCATTCCATTGCATATAATGGTTAAAGTATTGGAGGTCATAGATGATGATAAACTCAAGTTTGAAGTAAAAGAATGCGGTACGAACTACAAGTGGACTTCATAAAAATAAAAAGTATAAAATTAAATATATATTTTTCTTTAGCATGTACACACCATAAATTAAATTTTGAAATTTATAGGTCAAAGATATTTTACTTTGTGAATAGGTTGGTTACAATTTTATATTTGAAGTATCTATTAATTCGAAGTGATCGAGTTCAATTTCTAACTATTAATTAGAGGCGAGTCTTTTAGAAATTCAATTTTATACCAAGACTTTCTAGGTTTAGAGGAGTTTAAGGTGTAATTTAATAAAATAAATATAATTTTTTATTCAATCGTTTGATTGGGTTGGAACTTTAACTGAAGATGCTAAAGGCTCTTTTCCTATAAAGTTAAAATTTCATGATCATCGAAGACAGTGAAAACCTTCAAATAATGGTTGAAAGTTAATATGTGAGATTGTTTTTATTTATATTATTGTATTTATATTTTTTTCTTATTTAGATTAAAAATTTCATTTTAATTATGATTTTACTAGTTAGGATATATGGATTCTATTAGTTATGTAAGTTTCAAATGTAAATCTTTTTACTATAAAAATTTTTAGATCTAGAATTAATATAAATAAAAATATCTAATTTATCTTTATTTGAAGATTCAAACTATTATTCAGAATTTTATAAAATGTCAAAGATTCTCTCTATCCCTTTGTAGTACTAGGGTTGTAATTTTAACCTCAAGACTTGAGAACCCTAGGCTTTTATCAATGATATATACTGTGTAATTTTGACAATTTGTTTTTATGGATTTTTCCCAATTACCCATATTTTTACTAAATGAAGGATATTGCACTTGCGATAAATACTAGAGATAGCATTAGCATTTGGTGGAAGATAATACTTATTTTTCGTCTGTCATGCTCTAATAATTTGGATGAAGTAAAAATTGAGTCAGTATTGTTTTTCTTATAATTTATATATCTAGCAGTATTCTTCCGTATGCATAAGAGTAACGCTACTTTTTTTTTCTTCCTATCTCATTTCTCTCCGAAATTGAAACTAGAAAAATACCAATTTTTAGCCACTGGAGATCTCCTGATGAGGACCACTTCTACTAAAGAGGAATTAGCTACTCTCACTCGTTCACATTTTATATACAGCAGTGATCATCTTTCCCTCCACATATTTTTGGCATGGTTAGGTTTTTTCCCCCTTAATCAATAATATCTTTTTCACCAAAAAAAAAAAAAGAAGAAGAAGCAATAATATCCTTGGCATGGTTGATGTGGAGCCCCACATAACAGTGACTGATATTTTTTTTTCTTGGGAAAATGCATGTCAATCACTGTCAGCAAAATAAAGATAAAACTTTCATGACTCCTTATAGTTGATACGCTACTTTATGAAAGTCTTCTAAGTAGTGCAACATATCATTTTTTTCTCGGTATCGGTGGCAGAAGACACATCTCTTTTCCGATTTGAAAATTGAAACTTGAAAATATGAAGCAGCTAGCAGGCTTAAAAGATTCGAACTTGGTGCGTGGACTTCAGTGTCCACAGGTTCCTCCTTTTAACCTAAAATCTTTTCTCAGCAAAGTTTCCCTAGTCGAAACGATCACACACATCTACAAGAAGAGACCGAATAAAGAGTGACAAGGAGCTTTGGTTCCAAGTCAGAAAATAGAGTACAAAGAGACAATGCCTTTCTTCTTTCTCGAAACAAAGAAAGAAACTAAAGAAAGAAAAGCACGTCAAGGCAGATCATCACAATGAAATTAACAAAGTTGAATGGGATTTATTTATTTATTTCTTTACAACCCCTTCATCTGCCTTCCGGGTGCAATGGGAAAAGCTCGAGAGTTCTATCTCCCTTCTCTCTACATGACCTGCTGTCCTCTAATTCCAAGCACTCAAAGGTCCAGCTCCTACACTTTCTTTTGTATGGACTATCCTCCTCTCTCTCCACCTCTCCCTGTACAAAAATAAGAGTATTAAATATAAACTAAGCAAAACATTCAAAGCTTCGTTTATCAGCGTGAATAAATTAAGAATTAAGTCTTTATGGCTGCTGAGACATACCCTAGTATCCAAAGATATAATGGTAACGGGAGATGGGGTTCTCGGACTATGGCTTAAACCAAGGCTGTTCCTCTTCTGTTTTTGCCTCTCGCGGGCTTTGTGATTTTGGAACCAGTAAAAAACATTCTTCCCTTCAATCTTGCCGTATCTGCTTAGTTGTGCAGTGATATCTTCTATTTGTTGCCCATTAGGAGTTCTCATTCCTCCCCTATACAACATCTCTAGTATACCTATCTGCTCTTGCGTTGGGTTCCAACGTGTCCCTCCCGGGTGCGTCTCCCCCTATATGCATCCGAATTTTTAATATTTAGGTAAGAAAACCACCGTGCTTGACCTAAAAATGCTTTTCTAGTTATCTTTTCTTTTCTTTTTTGACGTTTTTCTTTGAAAATTCATGTGCCGCTGCTATCCATATGTTACGGTATATGTGTAGTGTAATTTAATTCGATGTCTGGAGTGATTAAGATAGCACAGATCAATCCAAGCAGAAGTAATTAAAAAAAGATAGTATTAGCTAGATAAGAATGATCAGTACCTGAGGGGAATCTTTCTTCTCGTCAGAAGAGGCAAGATTTCTAGGGCCACTGTCGGGTCTAATGAAGCTCTTGAGATCGAAAGAGGCAGCACTATGATCTGTGTTGGCCAGCTTGGGAGCGAGAGGGCGTAAACGCTTGAAACCCAGCGTAAGAAAGGGTTCGTGCTCCCAAAATCCACGTGCCAACTGATGCACCTTCATGCTTCCCATGGCGAAGGACTGAATGATAGGGAGTGGTAATTATATAGAGGATGCTAAAGAAAGTGGGATATGAGGTGGTGCTTAGAAGAACCCAAGACCAAATCATTAGGGGAGGTTGACTTATGATTTCCATTTTTAAAAGAAAGAACAAGGCACACACAAATTTAACACAGAGGGAGAGAGACCATGTGTGATCGATCGAGCGTGTGGGTGTGTGAGTAACTGTGTGTATATGCGTGTGGGTTGGCCCGTCTAATCGGGTCGTTTTTTTTCTTGCTTTCATGATAAGGTGTCCCATGTTTTTCGGTGGCCTCTTCGGTTCTCTCTCAAGCTTTTTTTTTTGTTATTATAGTATAAAGTAGAGAGGGAGAGAATGAAAAAGATTCCTCCAATCCCAAAACTTGAAAATGGAACTTCTTTGCTTTTCAGGATACGGAAAAATATTGCTGACTGAGAGAAGCCAGCGAGTGAATGCCGTCGTCTTGAAGTGGTAGAGAATGTTGAAAAAACAAAGCATATATAATCACAATATATCTATTTGAATGTAGCAGCATACCATATCCAAATCCAACTCCTCTTCTTCGAGGGCTGTAGCCAGCTCCAGTTTCCCACTTAGAATAACCTCTCTAAATTATAAAAACCTCCGAACCCCACCTCTTATTCCCCTTTTTCTTAATTCTATGGCAGTATCTTATCGTGTCTTATTACACTAACGTGCTATATAGTGTATTATCTCATAAACCACTGATTAGTTGATGATAAGTACGTATTATAACATTGGGGTGAATAATAATTCTGATTCTGTGCGTTATAATTAGTTGTTGAGTGAAACTAGAGCATCGCAGAAGGATCTCACTGACTGCAATCACGGCCATCATGCACTTTGGACTGTCAATAAGTGATTCTGCGTAGCACGTGTGATTTGGTAAATGAATTGGGAGACATTAACAGCAGACGTGCTTGATTAATCTGGATTATCATCAATCACTATAAAAAAACATTTGCCAAATGGTAAATTTATGTTCTTAATTATTATATATATATATATATATGATTGCCCTTGTGGCTGTAACTTTCTCTAGTGGTTTAGTAATTAAGGGTGCCAATGTGGACAGACCAGAGTTCATTGTCTATTTATAGGAATCTCGACTGAGCTGAGCATGTTTTTCCTCTTATGGACAATGTTACGTTCTTGGAAGCAATTGCACTTCAAATACATGTCCTAAACGCATTAAATTTGTTTCCAGTAATTGTGTGGAGAGACCTCGTGTCTTGACTTGGTTGGTGAGTCATCCATTATTAATTTTCACA
>Ga0325402_1003092_pt1 | contig 14854 bp, 10 predicted proteins | sample PopdelMetagenome_22_FD_207212 | JGI IMG/M metagenome (GOLD analysis project Ga0325402, IMG submission 207212) | Populus deltoides microbial communities from Bellville, Georgia, United States - Xylem-PdKOR-R3 | ecosystem: Host-associated > Plants > Phyllosphere > Stem > Wood/Secondary xylem... | reverse complement strand
AGCAATATCAAACACATTCGTAGCTTTTGTTATTATAATATTATTGCAGTGTGTAAGAAATATTAAGATTTCGATGCATTTTGAAAGAATCAATGTCCTCTACTTTTTTATTCTTTTCCATCAATATCCATGCATTCTATCCTTTCGTGATTTCCAATTATGTGGCTCCATGGAGAAGGCTCGACACAGACACTGTGATGCTGCTGGTAACTGGTAAAGACTATATATACATCAGCCAAAATTACCACCTCTTCACTTGCAGACCTCTCTGTCTATCTCTCTCTCTCTCTCTCTGTCTCTCTTCCAATTTCCGTTATTAACAGACAGCCACACACCCTCCTCCCTCCATTATTTAACTAATTCGCCACTACCACCAAACATTCATTAGTGGGGAATTTCTCTCGGTGACAAGTTCTTCTTCTTCTTCTACACTGTTTGTGTTTCTTGGTTCTCTGTGTTTAAGCACTCTTCTTTGTTTTTCTCGCATCTCCTATGGCTCTCTCTGCATTTTCTTTGCCTGCTCATGTCAATAGTGTCACAAGTTTAGACCACCTTCAAAATTATAGTTTGTTATCTTCTCATTTCTTATGGAGAAAAGATCTGCTGTGCCAATCTTTTAAAAAGATCAATCAGGTTTGACTTACTCTTTACATATATGGAATAATATCGATGATAAAAGATGACTAGCTAGCTCTTGTTCATCGTGTCAAAATTCAATTCTTTTCATTTGACTTCTTTTATAAAGTTTTTGCAAAGCTTCATTCTTAACATTGAGAAAGAGCCTTCCAAGTTTCTCTGTAATTTTAATTCTTTCCAATTCTCAGTTTAGTGTACATAGGAGAAGTAGACTGTTGAAAGAAAAGGGTGTTTTTGTGCTGTTTAGGTACATTTCAAGAAAAGGCCAAATGGGGTTTGTGCATCACTATCAGAGAGCGGCGAGTTTCCTTCACAGAGGCCACCAACACCTCTCTTGGACACCGTAAACTATCCAATTCATATGAAAAATCTATCTATCAAGGTCAATAACTAAAACGACATGTCTACGTTTGTATTCATGGAAAAAGTAAAAAACTTTACCATCATAGAGTATTTGTACATGCACTTTACTTACTGGTGATCATCATATCAATATAGGAGCTAAAACAACTAGCAGAGGAGCTGCGCTCCGATGTTATCTTCAATGTTTCGAAAACTGGGGGTCACTTAGGCTCTAGCCTTGGTGTTGTGGAGCTCACCGTGGCTCTTCACTATGTTTTTAATAGCCCTCAAGACAAGATACTGTGGGATGTTGGCCATCAGGTTTTTTTTTTTGCTCTAATTCTTGTTTAGTTTAATTAGTTTATTCTTTCTTGTTGCAGCTGATTAAAACAGAGATTTGTCTAAGATAGCACGCTTTTTTGTGATGATGGATCTAAATATAACTGTACCACTACTGGTTTGCAGGCTTACCCTCACAAGATTCTAACTGGGAGAAGAGACAAGATGCATACAATAAGACAGACCAATGGATTGGCTGGTTTTACAAAGCGATCGGAGAGTGACTATGATTGTTTTGGCACTGGTCACAGCTCTACCACCATTTCTGCTGGCTTGGGTACTGAGCTGTCTCCCTTCTAAACATAATGAATTATTACAATTACCTTGGACTATTTATTATCTATGTTCATTGTTTTTTTCCGGTTCCTTGTCAAACCTCTTGTTGCAGTTCTAGAGTGTTTCCTATGTTCACTCAGCTGAGTGTTATTCCCAAAGTAGCGAATGCTAGATGTCTAACGTTCTTCTTAAGATTGATTTATCTGGCAGACCGCCGCAATTATCTATAAAGAAAAAAAAATATAGATCACTGCAATCCTGCAGCATGGATTCCACATTTATATATTTATCTCTAAAATTTGTTGGATTCTACAGACTTATTTATTCATTTTCTAATACGCTAGTGTTTCGTGAATATGGAATCATCACACCTAGCATCATTTATCACATAATGTTTTGATTGGATCTCAGTTCAAACTATTTTAACCGTTATTGGCAAAATTTACTTCGAAACAAATTGAACGAGTAGGGCCTGCCTTCACATGATATATGAACTTTGGGTGGTTTTGGTGGACAGGAATGGCTGTGGGGAGAGATCTAAAAGGAAGAGCGAACAATGTGGTTGCTGTTATAGGTGATGGTGCCATGACAGCAGGACAAGCTTATGAAGCTATGAACAATGCAGGGTACCTAGACTCTGATATGATCGTTATTCTTAATGACAACAAGCAGGTTTCTTTACCAACTGCCAATTTAGATGGGCCATTACCACCTGTCGGAGCCTTGAGCAGTGCTCTCAGTAGGCTGCAATCAAACAGGCCTCTCAGAGAACTAAGAGAGGTTGCTAAGGTAAATACACATGGGAGATAGGGGCTGGCATGGGGCGGAGGGTATGCTTTGATTAACTTGTTGGAACTGAAAACTGGTTTGGTTGCTACTGAAACTATTCCAGGGAGTTACAAAACAAATTGGTGGACCGATGCATGAATTGGCAGCAAAGGTTGACGAATATGCTCGTGGAATGATCAGTGGTTCTGGATCAACCCTCTTTGAAGAGCTTGGTCTCTATTATATTGGTCCGGTGGACGGGCACAATATTGATGATCTTATTGCCATTCTCAAAGAGGTGAAGAGTACCAAAACAACAGGTCCTGTCCTAATCCATGTTGTCACCGAGAAAGGTCGGGGGTATCCATATGCTGAGAGAGCTGCGGACAAGTACCACGGTAAATACAAGGGACAAAGTCCACAAGAAAAACAGTGCTGCTAAAAAAGCTCAAGTAGCTACTTTGCAGTTCTCTTTGTAGAACACAAGGAAAAACTAGTACTTTCAGTTCAACTTTTAGCCCTGTGAAAAATTCATTCACGTGACACCGCATTCTGCATCTAAGAGCTTATCATCAGAAAAGAGTAACTGCAATTTATTTATTTTTATTTTCAGGAGTGAACAAGTTTGATCCCGCAACTGGAAAGCAGTTCAAGGCAAGTGCTAGCACACAGTCTTACACAACATATTTTGCAGAGGCTTTGATTGCAGAAGCTGAGGCGGATAAGGATGTTGTTGCAATTCATGCTGCAATGGGAGGAGGGACAGGCTTAAATCTCTTCCTTCGCCGTTTTCCGACAAGATGTTTTGATGTGGGGATCGCAGAACAGCATGCTGTTACTTTTGCTGCGGGACTTGCCTGTGAAGGTCTTAAACCTTTTTGCGCAATCTACTCGTCTTTCTTGCAGAGGGCTTATGACCAGGCAAGTCAAATAGCTTCTTCCTTCTTATCCAGTTATATGACAATACACAGCAATAGCTGGTTGGCATTATATTGTTACCAGACACTGGCTCAAGCCCCCATGTAGATACTATTATTAATGTAAAAATGGTGTGTACCACAGGTGGTACATGATGTTGATTTGCAGAAACTTCCAGTAAGATTCGCAATGGACAGAGCTGGGTTGGTGGGGGCAGATGGTCCCACACATTGTGGAGCTTTTGATGTCACTTATATGGCATGCCTCCCTAACATGGTTGTTATGGCTCCTTCTGATGAGGCAGAGCTTTTCCACATGGTTGCTACTGCTGCTGCTATAGATGATCGTCCTAGCTGTTTCCGCTACCCGAGAGGTAATGGTGTTGGTGTTCAGTTGCCACCAGAAAACAAGGGCATTCCTCTTGAGGTAGGTGTAGCTGATAATCTATTTGCATCTGTTCCCATGGAGGAAAATTTCAGATGAATCGATATTTTATTCTGAATATATCTTCTAACTTACCTTGCAGGTTGGAAAAGGCAGGATATTGATTGAAGGGGAGAGGGTGGCACTCTTAGGCTATGGTACTGCAGTCCAGAGCTGTTTAGCTGCTGCCTCTTTAGTGGAACGCCACGGTATTCATCTGACAGTTGCAGATGCCAGGTTCTGCAAGCCATTGGACAATGCCCTTATTCGTAGCCTTGCAAAATCACACGAGGTTTTGATTACCGTGGAAGAAGGATCAATCGGGGGCTTCGGGTCTCATGTTGCTCATTTTCTGGCCCTGGATGGTCTTCTTGATGGCAAACTAAAGGTACTCATCTCTGTAATTTTTCCCAGTGAATTATGCCATTGGTTCTTGTCGTGACTGGAATTGGAATACTCACTCATAACTTTGAAAATCATTTGCAGTGGCGACCGGTTGTTCTTCCTGATAGGTACATTGACCATGGATCGCCAGCTGATCAGCTGGTAGAAGCTGGTCTCACACCATCTCACATTGCAGCAACAGTATTCAATATACTCGGACAAAGAAGAAACTCTCTGGAGATTATGTCATCATAAAGAAGAAGGAGACACCAATTTTCCATTCTTACAACAACGTACAAATAGAAGGACTGTAAGATTTATGTGTAACCTTCAAATCACTGTAAACAATGCATTGTCAGTTTTAGGACAGCAACATCAGCCTGAGTCATAAACATTCCAGCCTGAGCTATTTCAGATGCTTTGTAAGGTCATGAACGCAAAGCCGTTGAAGCTTTTGGCACTGATAAAATTGAAACCTGATAGCTCTTACGGCATGTTTGGCATGGAGCCATGAAATGTAATAAAATGTGTGATGTAATGATATGGTGTCGTGTAAAAGTAACAAAATATGTTATGAAATGAAAAGTGGACTGGCTCATTATAAATCTTCATTTTGGTCCCTGTAATTTTTTGAGAAATATACTTTAGTGCTTATTTGGGTCCACCACAATGCTATGATGCTATTGGAAGTTTTGGCTTCACTTTGTAAATGCGCACAATCTCCTAAGAGAATATTGTTTATGGCCAACACAGACTATACTGTAAAAATATTATTCTTGGTGACATTTGGTGGAGTGCCCATGTCGAGTGGCTAGTGGCTAGGGCTAGTGGCTAGGGGCTAGGGTTTCAACTGAACCATCTAGGCGCTTGTCTGTCAATTTTATTATCCACAACAAATGATGGTGGGGCGGTGCCTCAATTGATCCTCGCAACATTGAGTGGGCAATTGCCTAAGTGACGATTACATTAAATAATCAATAAAAGTAAGATATGAAAGATGTTCTAGTTTTTTCAGTTCCAACAAATTTATATAATTATTAATTTTAAAATTTATAAAATTAGTTAAGATATATATAAAATAACCCGAATATTCACATTAAAAAAAATATAAATATAAAAAATGTTTAGTAATTATATATATATATATATATATATATATATATATATATATATATATTGAGTGTGTGATGAAGAAAAGACAAGAAACAAGAATTTTTCATGCTTTAATTATATAGGTTAGTATAGCTAGCACAATTTAAAAAAAAAAACTCAAAACAATTATGAAAATAAAGAAAAATAATACAAAAATATTAAAAAAATAATTAAAATTCTAAAACAATATATTTTAGAACTAATTCGAATTTCAATTAGTTATAATGAGTTTATATTATAAAAAACTTGCTTAAATTACAATCATTAAACTAGTTTGCCCTTCTTTTAAACTTGAAGTCGTGAATAATTATTATTTGAAAGCCAATAATACGGGTTCGGTAATTGGATTTAGAAATTGTTGTTTGATGTTGTCTTAATTATTATTTTTTAAAGTATTTTTTATTTAAAAATATATTAAAATAATTTTTATTTTATTTTTTAAAATTTATTTTAAATAGTAATAAGTCAAAATAATATGAAAATATAAAAAAATAAATTAAAATTCTCTTTATTCGCAAGATGGGTTCATGCATTTTCGAAGAAGAAGTCACGGGAAAGAATAAATAAATGTCAACTGTGGAAAAAGGCAACAATAATTAAAGTCAAAACAAGCCTTTGCTTTGCCTTCCACGTTGACAGCGCAAAGCACTAAGAGACGCGGGCAGGCGTTACCATTCAATTAGCCCTTCAGTCCAATCAAGTTACATGGCAAAATTTCTGCACCACAATATTTCGTTGGTTCGAAATAGAAAAATAAATAAATAAATAAATCTTATCCTCATAAAAAAAATTATAATGATTATTAAAGGTTTTCTAAGATCAGCTTTTGGATTAATTCGTGCAGTCAACAAATGATTGATTGATGTGTGATTTCTTATAACATTAATTCATAAAACTTTAATTGCATATAATAGTACCTTCATGTAGTTTCATAAATTTTTTTTAATTTATTTTTTTTAATTTATCTTTGATTTCCTTATTTACTTTGTTTATTTAATAGTTTAATCTATGTTACCTAGAGTTTTAAACAGTTTTATCTAATTACTTTTTTATTTAATTTTTTTAATATTAAATCGGTTGAAAATAAAATATTATATTTTTTTTATTTGATTTCTATAAAATTATCTTGATTTTATAATTACTCAAGTCACGAGTTTAACAATTTGATTCTGGTTGACTATATTTATTTTTTTTAGATTTTTTTAATTAAATATATATATTTTTAATCAATTGCACCTTCCAACAACTCAATCTTATTTTAAAAAAAACATTTATCAATTAATATTAGGTTATTTGACAATTAAACTTTGTAATTTTTTTATTTATTTTCCATGGAGTTATCTCGATCTCGTGAGTTTTTTTCTTTTTCTTGATTTTAACATTCAATATTATATTTATTGGAAATGCATCTTTGTAATTTCTTTTATTTGCTTTTTATAAAGTTATTCTAATCTCATGACCCGGGCTACAGGTTTAACAAGTTAGCTCGAGATGACATGAATTACTTTTTTTATATTTTTTTAATTGATTTTTTTTATTTCATCTTTAAACATAATGTTGGTTGAAAATTGAATTTCATAATTTTTTTTATTTGTTTTCTTTGAGGTTATACCAATTTTATGATCCGGATTGCAGGTTTGGCAGATTAATCCGGATTGCAGGTTTGGCAGATTAATCCGGATTGACTCGAGTAGTTTTTTTATTCTATTTTTAACTTAATGTTTTTTTTTCAATTTTATTCTTCAATAATAAGTTGTTTAGGATCGACTTTCATAATCTATAAAGTTATCACGGTCTCATGAGCAGAATTATAGATTTGAGAGGTTAAACCAGGTTGATCTAATAAATATGTCATCGAATCATTAATTAAAAAAGATATTTTCCAATATACATCATATTTTGAGGATATAAATAATTGTTTTATTAGAAAACACATTAGCAACACTTAAATTTTTTTATGTTATAAAAAAAATTGATTTAACTCACGGTGTAGCGTGTGTTATTTCTAGATTGAACATGTATTTGGATTCTCTTCATTAAAAACCATAGAAAAAACCATTATTTTCACAACAATCATAGAAGATTGGAGGGCATTGGTCATCAATTGCATAGTTACTAGACTCGCTAGGTTGTGGATTTGCCAGGTTAATTTAAAATAATATTGTTTTATTTTTTTTAAAAAAAACAATGTCATTTTAGATAAGAAATTTTCTTCAAATTTATCCAACTAGGTCTCACATAGATTTGATTAGAGCAGAACAGTTTGATTAGATCAATTTTTAAATTGATTCAAAATAAAACCTAATTTAAGTCAGGTTGCAAATCAATCCACTATGCCATCACCGATTTAATAACACTATGATTAATTGCTGTGGAACTGCCCCTGAGGCTTCATTCTCTTTATTGTTTTTGCTTTCTCCATGACCAGTTGTGATGGTCTCAAGTTAAAAATCTACAGCATCCAATTTTCCATCTTGGTAGGGAAATTGCATTTTTTATTTTATTTTTTGGTTCAAGGGTCTCAAACTCTCAACGGTCGTACGAGATTTAGAGTTCGTCAGTAATTTTATTGTTAATTATAAAAATTAACACGCATAAAAATTAAATAATGGTGAAAAAATTGTAATAGAAGATTGGAGGGCAATGGCCATTAATTGGCTGTGGAATTGCCACTGAGGCTACATTTTCTCCTGTATCTTTTGATCCCTCTTCTTCCCTTTTGTTGGCTGGCTACAATCTCTACCTTCTTCCTTGTCTTCTTTTTTAGTTTCTTTAAGAGTTTTTGTGGATCGAGTCTGCCTGTTAATTACCACCACCTTTGTGTTTGTCCATATCCGCTGTGAGTGTCTCTACACCTAGAATACAATTAACGAAAGCATAAAATGATTGCTTCACGTAGCATATCAGTTTTTATCTGTGCGAAAGATCAAGGAAGCTTACCTTTGAACTTCGAAATGATCTTGGCCATGGTTCTTTCACATGCATTGCAATGCATGGAGACTCTGAATTCTACAATAACCACCTGTTAAATTAAAAAAATAATAATTAATTTTTGACAAAAAGGAAGTGGGATTTTAATGAAGTTGAATTAAATGTTACTTTTAATTCTTCCCTTTTCTTCTCATTTGCCATATTGCTTTGGAGCTGTAAAAAGAACGAACAGAGGGTTTTTTTTTTAATTTTTGAAAAAAAAAAAGGAAGGTTGGTCAAAAGGGTATATATTGAGTAATCATATGAAAAGGGTTGTTTTTGGTAGATAATGTGATAGTAAATTAGGGTTTGAGGATGCTTCTGGTTTTCAAGGTCTTATGTACTTAGTGAAGAGGATTTTGACCGGCCTCATCTTCTTCTTCATGGCTAGTTTCCTCGTGCTCATGAATTTCATGTGGCAACTTTGACATTCCCTCTTAATTTCCCATGAAAAACATCCGAAAAACGCAATGAAGATAGTAGTTTTAATATTTTTTTAAAGAAAGTTTCATGAATCCAATTTAATATCCTAAAGAAAGTTTCATCTATAATCCTAATTATCTATTTTCTAACTCTCTGGTAAGTCTTTAATACATCTATTTATTATGGTGTTTTGTTGTTGTACAGGTTGCGAGGCATAACGTTATTTTATAAAGAAAACTCGACATGCTAGAGGTTGCGGTGAAAATTATGTTTTAAAATGTTTTTTTTAAATATTTTTAAATAATTTTTTTTATTTTTTTTATATTAGTATATCAAAATGATTTAAAAATATTAAAAAATTAATTTTAAATAAAATAAATAAATTTTAAAAAAACAGTGTTTGGGGCCAAATACCCTCAAAACATCACTTTGCCCCTGATGATGCCACCACTCTCACATCGGCTAAGAGACAAGACTTTAGTATCTTATAAGCACAAAAAAATCTATTTCCCCATGAAAAATCATTTAAAAGAACAAAATTTACCATGTGATTACGGTGGACAATACCTGCTAGGAGGCCTGCCATCCTAGCCGATGGGATTGGTGGCATCATCAGCCCCTTAAAAAATAACATATGATTTGTTTTAAGATAATTATTATAAATTTATATAATCATGTCTTTATTTGACTTTACATTTTAGTCTCTCAATTTTCAAAATATACTCGTAATCAAGTCATTCTTGATTTACGTTCTATTTTAATTTCTTATAATGATGCTTAAAGAGTGTTATCTATTAACTTTATATTGATATAAATATAAATCAGAATAATAATTAGAATAAGATTAGATCAATTAAATAATTTAATTTATTGTACCCTATGTTTGTATTTGTCACTTTTAATTAGAACAATATGAAATCAAGATAAGAAATATTAGTATTTTAACCATCTAATAGATGATCCAGTAGCAAGAGTTTGGGACTAGGAGGTTTGCTCTCCCGTGGTCTCAGATTCGAGCCTTGTACTTGTTAATATGATGACAACTAAAAACTTACATGGTCGTTAACTTCAGGACCCATGGTATTAGTCGAGGTGCGCGCAAGCTGATCTGGACACCCACGTTAATAAAAAAAATTAGTATTAAAGACTTAGCAGTCTTAGAAAAAATAAACTTGCAATGTAAAAAATGAAGCATGATCATTTGCAGTAATGTTTAAAGTGAGTAAGTAAAGAGAAATTATATTTTCTCTAATTTAATTCTCAACGGAAATTCGAAATTGGGCGTGCAAATGGAACTCTAATAAAACACATTCCAGGTGAGAGAGCTAGTCCTGGAAAAGTGACAGCTCTTGTTATTCTAAGGAAAATGGAGTCTTACCTCTATGCACTTGATGGACCTGGACTTTTCAGGACTATGGTGTTTTGATAATGCTGTTCAGTTCTCGCTACTTACTTAGTAAACATTGACAAGTTTAATAAATTTTTTACCTTAAAAATTATTTATCATTTAATTATATGACAATAAATTACATGATAATTTTTTATATTAAATACTTATTTTAGAAGTAAAAAATTTATGTTGCGAACTTGGTGCCGAGATGATAAAAATATATCATTAATAACAAAAAATAAATTTTTTTTAATTAAGGGCAGTAAAAGCATTCAACTAAAAAAAAAAAAAAAAATAATAGTTTAGACGTTGCAAATTTACTCGTTAAACTTGAAACTTATCTTACGGACTCAATTGAATTCAATGATTTTTTATCAATTTTTTTTAACCTTTATATAAAATAACAAAAAAAAATCCCACACGCATGGGCCTTGGCATTTAAAAATACAACCCTGACGCGTGGGCCTTCCAGCTCATGCGCTAGGTCTATCTTTTTTTTTTTAAAATGTCATTTGCCCTATTGTTTTTTAAATAAAGAGCAGAAGCATGTCATTAGCGACGACAAATGAAACATCATCTGCTTTTGCGGAATCAACAACCATAGGTCATTGGAAAAATAGGGCTTTGAATCTTTGGCTTAAAAACTCATTTTTAACTCATATTGGCCTAAAACACCTTAGTAAACAACCTCAGTTAACCGACCAAACATGAGTCATAAAACCGCGATAACCTTATAGAATGTAAACTGAAACAAATTATAAATTCTAATTCCCAATCAACCCAATATTAAAGGATGAAATTCAAAATAATTCAACTAGAAAAGGATTAAAAAAAACTTGAGTCAACCAGTCTGACCTGCATCAGGTCATAAGACTGTGATAACCATGTAGAAAACAAATAAAAAATTATAAATCTTAATTCTCAACCAACCCAATTTTAAAGGATTGCACTAACAAAAAAAATAACTTGAGTCAATTTTGGTTAACTTGTCAAACCCGGATAAGAAGACTGAGATAAATCCCTAAAAAGCGATTTGAAAACAATTATAAAGTCTGGTTCCTAATTAACTCGATGTTGAAGGATGAAGTTGAAAAAATAAAACAAAAAATAGTTAAAAAAATAACCCGAGTCATTATTACTAGCCCATAAAATTCATAATATAGGTTATGAGATTAGAATAACTCTATAGAAAGTAAATCGAAACAAATTATGAAGCCTTATACCTAGTTAACCTAATATTGAAGGATAAAATTGTAAAAAAAAAAAAAATTTGGAAAAAAAAAGGCCTAAAATATTTGAGGACTAAAATAAAAAAGAGCTTGGCTTTTCACTACTTATTGCTACAGTGAAAAAACCAAGCCCTTTAGAATATGTTAACTAGATAGATGGCCCGCGCTATGCTGCGAGTCGGACCAAGATTTCTTAATGCTAAAAATGATATTCAGGTGACGATAATCTGAGACAAATCAAGTTACATTTAGTAAAATGTGACCTAGAATATGAGACCGAAACACCTCGCAGAAAGAAAAGCGAAATGAAATCATAAAGTTCAAGATCTATTAACCTCATGTTAAAGATGAAAACAAAAAAAATAAAAATAATATAACATCGAAGAAGAAAAACTGAGTGACTCGGGCTAACTTGACGAACTCACAACCAACAATATGAGACTAGGATAAATAAAGAATTTCAAAAGGAGAACCTAGTAAAAAAACCAAAGTTCAATAAAAAAAACACAAAAAAATAAGCTAACCCGGGTTAACTTTACTAACCTGCTTTTGAAATAACCAAACAGAAAAAAGTGACAAAATGATAAAGCTCAAGGGCAAATAATTAAAAGCAAAACGATGAAATTGAAGAAAAAAACACATAAAAATCTAGGAAAAAAAATTTGAGCCAACCCGAGTTAACTCGACTAACCTACCACTCATGACATGAGATCGAGATTAAAAAATAGACTAACAAAAGAAGAACCTAACAAAAAAGACCAAAGTTAGATAAAAAAAAAAAACTTTGAGAAAGAAAATGCAAATTGACTCGGGTTAGCCTGACCAATCCGCTCTCGAAATAACAAAACAATAAGAGATGCAAAAAAATAAAAATGATGAAGCTTAATGTCAAATAATTTAATGCAAAATAATGAAATTGAAAAAAAATCATTAAAAAAAATTAAGAAAAAAAACTCGAGTCCACTCAGGTTAACTCAACCAACCCATCACTAGAGATATGAGACAGAGATTAAAAATAAATAGACTTCCCAAAGAAGCACCTAGCAAAAAAACCAAAGTTAAATAAAAAAAAATAAGTAATAAAATGCAAGTTTACCTAAATTAACTTGATAACCCAGCAGAAAGAAAAGTAAAAAAATCACATAGCTCAAGGGTTAATAATATAACGTCAAATGATGAAATTGTAAAAAAAAACTTGTTGAAAAAAAAATGAGAAAAAATATGGAAAGGAAAGTGGAACAAACAATGAAACTAAGGGTTTAATAATAAAATGTCAAATTATGAATTCAAAAAAAATATTCAATTCTCAATAAAGGATTGTCATGATGGAAAGCAACCATGTAAAAATAACAAAGTAAAATATACCGTAAAACAATTGAAAACCTAAACAATGAAAACCAAATATAGTATAAGAACAAAATAAAAGAAAATAATTAGGGGCTAAATTGAAAAAAAAATAAAAAGAATTAAAGAAAAGTAATCGAAAGAATGAAGATCGAAATTCGATATACAATCAAATGAAATTAAATGTTTAGGGATGAAATTGAGAAAAAGATAAATCAAGAAAAAGGATAAGAACATAGTAATCAAAAGAATGAGGACCAAAAAATAGATCAAGAAAACAAATGCAATAAAATTAGAAGGGATGAAATTGCAAAATAATAATAATCAAGAAAAGTATAAAACACAGAAATAGAGCAATCGAAAGTAGGGGGACCAAATCAGATTAAAAAATCAAATTGAATAAAATGTCGCGGAATGAAATTAAAAAAATAAAAAAGCACCAAAAGCCAAATAAATTATGATAAAAAAAGGAGGGTCAAGATCGATCAAATCACATACTGGAAGACAATTATTTTTTTTGAAGGTCAAGCCTTAATTTCTAAGGAATGGGAGAGAGAAGAAAGGAAAAAAAAAAAAAACTTTACTACAACCCAACTAGACCTCCCTTGTTAACACGTACCACACCAGTAGAAAAAGGTTTTTTTTATAAATATTTAATAACATAAAATTATCAAACAACCTCTAACAAGACTAAAAAATAACAATAAAACTAGATGAAAAAGACCAAAATACCCTTTAGACTAACCTTATTTTTTTGGATTCTAAGGGTAATTTTGAAATTTCATTGTTTTTTAAAATGAAAAGACATAAACCCCCCTTGCATGTTCAATTTATTTTTCTTCTAAGAACTGTGTAAATTTTTTGAAAAATACTGAAAGATCCCCCTACAAAAACTTTACATTTTTTTTTTGCTTTCAAGGTTAAAACAATTATTTAATTGTACTAAAAGAAGGTGTCCTACCAAGTTGATCCCAATCAATTTTACAATGGCTGGTGCATCATTTAAAAGACAATTATATCCCTAATTACAAGCATAAATATTTTTTTCTCATAAGGTTAGAACCGTAAAAACACTGCTTCCATTATTAGAAACATGTGTCTAGAGGCCCAGTAAATCACTAAAGTCTTTTGGTTTTCTTTATAATGTTGCAGAAAACAAGATGCAGCAGCAAGAACACCATTAGCAAAGCTAAGGTTGTAGGCCCATGATTGGACATAAACGGTAAGGATCAACTTTCAGGAATGTTGTTGTAACGTAATATCTGTGGTTGTTATTATTTTTTTAAAGTATTTTTTATTTAAAAATATATTAAAATAATATTTTTTATTTTTTTAAAATTATTTTTGACACCAATATATTCAAATGATCTAAAAACATTAAAAATATTAATTTGAAATAAATAAAAAAATAAAAAATTCAATTTTTTAAAAAGTTATTTTTAAAATACAAAAATAAATAGAATTTAAATCCTAAACTAGCCCCCGTCAGACACCAAAAAATTTTTCAGGCTGAAATGAGGGCGGCCGGAGCATATAGTGCTCACCAAAAATGGCCATGCACAATCATAAGGTTATCGCCGCAATTTTATTAGCAGTCGGCATCTTAGAGGTATCAACAGGATGTTATAACTTGAAAATTGTCAACCACAGAGTTTGATGGGCTAAAATACAAAATATATAAAGCTTAACTGAAACAGAGTTTGGAGGCCCAGGATTGGCAAGTAAATTTTGAGTTAGCAAAGGCTACCATTTTTCTAGCATCGCCTGGCCTGGCCCAAGAACATTTGTTTTTTCTTTGTTTTTTTTTTTTATATAATAAGGTGGCAAATGAATTATAAGAAAAATTAATTTTATTAGATCTAACAATTTGTCTTGTGTTTTTTAAAAATTATACTCGTTAACATCACATTTAAATTTTGATAAAAACATTAAAATATTATTGACTTGATTTTTTTACCCTTTTCCTTTCTTTTTCCTTTTTTTTTTCCATTAAAATATATAAAAACATTAAAATTTTTGTTCTATAATAAAAATGATGCAATAATAATATACATTTTTTATTTATTTTTTTTTATCTGTGATGATAATAGTAAAAGTTGGTATACAACAACAAATAAAAAATAACATGTTTTTTTTTTTAAATCCATTCATTTATTAGTTTTATTACCACCTCCATTTTCTCATGAGAATAAAATTATGTTTAATTTCTTATTCTTATTTTCATTATATTTCTCAAAAATAAGAATAAAATCTCATTTTC
>Ga0325402_1003091_pt1 | contig 14854 bp, 7 predicted proteins | sample PopdelMetagenome_22_FD_207212 | JGI IMG/M metagenome (GOLD analysis project Ga0325402, IMG submission 207212) | Populus deltoides microbial communities from Bellville, Georgia, United States - Xylem-PdKOR-R3 | ecosystem: Host-associated > Plants > Phyllosphere > Stem > Wood/Secondary xylem... | reverse complement strand
AGAGGAGTTAAATCTGTTTTGAACTCTAGTGGACTAGAGAATGTTGATGAAGAAGATGATAACCACATTGAAGAGTGCGATAAAGCTGATAACAATTCAATTGAGGACGAAGATGAAAATTCTGACTAAATTTACTGTAAAACCTTTTTTTTTATATAATGTAATATTATGGATGATATTTTGGAACATAAAATATTTATTTTATAATTGTTTGCTCTTGTTATTGTGCTGTGCATACTATAAGTTTGCAATTTAAGCATTTGTGTAGGAGGATAGACAGGTAATACAAACAAAACATGTAAAAACTTGACACAAACACCGACGGATAGACCGACTAATTATGTGACGTCAGTATTTCACCGAGAGTTGCAAAAAATTACAACATTTTTCCACCATTACCGACGTCTTTACCGACGGAATATGTCCCATCGATATTTTACCAAGAGTTGCAAAAAAATAAAGCATTTTGCCACAATCACTGACAGCTATACCGATGGCATTTGTCCCGTTGGTATTTCACCGAGAGTTGCAAAAAAATTACAGCCACTACCATAATCACCGACGGCTTTCCCGACGCCATCACCGACGGATAGTGCACATTCCAAAGCGCACGACTGTCAGACTACCTGGTCGGTCGACACAGGTACCGACGGAATCACCGACGGTCGCGACAAGTCCAATGTGCATGTGCTTTGACACACAGTTACCGATGGATTTGCCGATGGATTTCAAAAAATCTGAAGGGATTTTCAAAATTTTAGTGCGAAATTCAATTAAATACCAACGGAAATTATTGACGGAATTTAATGCCACTGCCTAAAAAAAATATTATTCTATTTTTCGTCAGTAATTCCATCAAAAACATTGCAGTATAAAACCGACCCCCCCTCCACGGTTCATTTTTTCTCGGCTCCTCTTCATTTCTTCTCTTCTCCTCCTGCAAATTCTTGACGTTTAGCATTGCATTTTTATTGTTTTGATTGTAGTTTTCAACAAATTAAAAGGTATAATTCTCCTTTCTTTATCTTTGTATTTTTTGACTTTTTTTATATTTTAATTATGATTATTTTTGTGGTTTTCTTTGTTTTGTATATTGTAGGTAGATAAAATCTTGAAATCAACACATTATTAAGGTAAACATTTTTCATTCCTAAAGTCTTTAGTTTTTTCTTTTTATTTGTTAAATTTATTTTATTGTTTGTATTGCCATAATAATTGAAAATTTTGTTAAATTTGAATTGTTATTGTTGAATTTACATTTAAAATGTTAATTAAAATATAGAATTAAATTTAATTAGTTTATCTTAATTTTATTATATTATTGTTTGTTATGTTTTTAATTATTTCAATTAATTTTAATTGTTATTTATGAATTTGTATAGATGTTAGTTGAAAATATATAGATGTTTAATTTCTATAGATGTTAGGTTGATTAGAGTTGATTTTGCAATATTTGTGTAATTATCAATATTTGTAGGTATGAAAACTGTGGGTAGTCTCTAATATAGAGGAGATGCTGATGATTGTTTTTTAAATAATTAAATTTAACTATTCGTATAAATTTGTGTAGATGGGTGAATGAAAATTTAATTATTTTATTGTTTATATTGTAAAAATTATTTTATTCTATTATTGATTGTTATGTTTTTTTTTTTATTTTCATTAATTTTAATTGTCATTTATGCATTTCTATAGATGTTAGTTGAAAATATATAAATGTTGAATTCCTATAGATGTTAGGTTGTATATAAGATTTTTCAATGGAGTCAATTGGTTTGTGGTTATTTTTAAAGATTTGCAGGTTTAAAAACTGTAGGTAGTCTCCAGTATAAGAGAGGTGTTGCCGAATTGTTTTTAAATAATCGAAGTTAATTATGTAATTATTCGTATAAATTTATGTAGATGCGTAGAATGAAATCTATAGCACGTCGTCAGCAGACGGTTACAACTAGTTCTTCTAGCAGCGAGGAGGACGTATCCTTAGGTGCTGATCACGGCGAGGCATCTGCACCAACTTGTGATGCTGTCTCTTCTAGCGCGGTTTCACAGAGCATAGGCGATGTGCCTTCACAGAGGGGTCAATTCACTCGCACGTACCAGGCACAATGGAAAGACGACCTTTCAATGTCAGTTTATTTAGGTTTTAGTTTTTTTATATATATTTATAACATAATTTATAAACAACTAATTAATATTTTATTAATTTTATTTAATTTCAGGTTCACAAACATTGAGGCTGCCCGGACAATAACATCGGTGTTTAAATCGTCGATGGAGATTCTATTATTTCAACGGAGTCAGGTTTCCAGACATCCTGAGTGGAGACCTAATATCGATGCATGGTTTCAACGATTTCAGGTAGGTGTTAACTTTTAATTTCCAGGTTATTTTTAATAAATTATGTTTATAATTTTATATCTTGTACTATTTTTATTTTAAATGAATTATTTATATACACAACTTAGATTTGAGTGGGATAGAGCAGATAACAATGTTGTGAGAAGAGTATGGGAGAATCACGCGGCTACTAGGTAATATCAAAAATAATATTTATTTTTATTTTATAATTTTATGTTCTAACTTCTAATTTGTTACTATGGAAGTAGGTTGCGTGATTTTTGGTATGACACACAAAAAAAAACCAAAAAGATATGCAAGAGATAACGGTCTTGAAGGATAAAATGAGGTTGCGGTTTGGCGGAAATTGAAACTACCATTCATCTCGGGGGATATATGGACAACATATATTAAGCATGTGACATCTGAGTGGTTCACACGATGCTCACATTCCGGTGCCGACAACCGGAATTGGCAAATTCATGGTTCGGTGACCACGCACACCGGCAGCTCCATCCCGTTCAGTGCACATGCGAAGTGGATGGTAAGATTAATTTAAATAAAATATATCGTTAATTAATTTATTGTTGCTTATAAATATATTTAACTTGCAACCTTGTTTGTCCTTACAGGCTACGTATCTTGGACGTGAGCTGAGCCTAATGGAGCTGTTTGTAAAGACGCACGTGCGGAGTCAAGACCGCCAAAAGGGGGTGCAACAATTTGTGGACAATCGTGCTCAATACTTCGTGGTATGTTCGTTCAATCATTTTATTTCATAAGTTATTATTTTCTTGAATTGAATATGATGATTTTTTTTAAAAAAAATTCAGAAGACCTATAATAGCCAGTTGAGGGAGAGATATGGGGACGATCCTTTGACCCATCCGGATTTTGATTCGGATTTGTTGATGGAGGCAGGATCGTCTGATGGACCAGATAAAAAAATCGGGTCTACGGGCTCTCTAACACTACGGTCAAAAACTTGCGGTCGGCTCGTAATGTTTCAACTGTTGGGAGCTCTCTATCAGTATCGAGCACCCAGTCTAAGGAGTTCATGGCTTTGAAACAACAATATGATCAGCTCTGTCAAATGGTCATGGAGATTAGATCAAGGATGGGTGATGATACATGCGCAGCTCCTTTTTGGCCGTACGGTCTTGGAAACAACCAGCCTCCTCCTCCTCCTTCTCCTTCTCCTCCAGCTCCGCCGTTATTTTAGTTTAATTTTGTTTTTGAAAAACATTAAATTTGTAATGAATATTTGGATGAATATTATTTAACATTATTTTTATATTTTTAATGTTTAATACAATTTTATTTGGTTATTTACTTGGCTGATTAGTTTTTTTACTATTAATAAATAATTTTTTAAAATATTTAAATAAATTCCGACGGCCTTACAGACAGAACCAGGCCGTCGATATTTTACTGAGAGTTGCAAAAAAATTACCACCCATGCCACAATCACCGATGAATATAGTCCATCAGTGTTTATCGTTACTATTACCGACAGAAAATATCTGTCGATATTTTACAGAGAGTTATGAAATATTTATTGCCCATGCCACAATCACCGACGGCTATTTCATCGGTGATTACCGGTGAAAATATAGACGGAGTTATTTTGTTGGTAAGGTTCTCGTGGGAAAAAAATTTTTTGCGCACTTCGCCGTCGGTGTTTGTTTTTTTAATTTTCAATAGAGTTAGCGACGGAACAGGGAATTACCGATGATCAATATTCTGACGGACTGATTCCATCGGTGAGACCATCAGTAAAAATTTTACCGATGAATTGCGTGCCTTACATCGACGAAATGAAGCCATCGGTAAAACTATTTAATGGTGTAGTGACGGTACATACAATGCGACTTTCTTGAAGAATCTCACAAGAAACATTGAGGGGGAGGTCATTGGAGTCCACAACACCTTTCACGAAGCTTATATATTGTGGGAACTAATCAAGCAAAAAAAAAGAAAGAAAAGTGAGCAAGCATAAAATATAAAGAACAAGTATGGGTAGTTTCCATATAGAACAAATCTGTTTAGGGATTAGAGAGTTGAGGGAAGGAAAGGAAAGGATGACATTCTCTTACCAGTTCTCCATCAAAATCATCTGAAATGAGGACCTTTTTTCACATAGAGCCTAATGTTTTTTGTTTTGGGATTGACCATGTCATCCTTTCCTGTGGGAGCCATAGCTAGCACATAGAGTATGGACCAAACTCCACCTCACCCTGCAAAAGCAGCCTTCACCAGCTCAGCATGCAATAAAATGAGGTAAATGACAAAGCCTTTGTCATCTCGCTGAAGTATGGAGAATAGGCACAGAAAAGAACTTGGTGAGTTTCAAATCTTTTCAAGATGAGAAACAAGCTGTTTGAGAAAAAAAGAGGCTAGATCTTAAGATACAGCGTAAGGCGAGTTCCTTTGGGAATGAGATTTTCAGGGCCTAACTCCTCTTTTATGGTATATGAGCTTGCATTGGCCTCTCCTTCCCATACATATTGTTTAGCAGATTTTGGACTTTTTGATGAGACAACAACCTTTTAACAAAAAATTGAATTGATGCCTCATGTACTGCATAACCAATTGATCATTTAGGATTATCAAACGAGCTAGTCAACAGATTGATAGGAGAAACAATCAAACTATCTACTATTTGATTCGGTCAATTAAATCGGTCGACTGATTGTTCGATCGTTACGAACACCAATGAAATTAGTAATAGTGAATTAGTTGATCATTCTAACTAACAATAAACTATTACTATTTTAAAAAAAAATCAATTAGAAACTCATAGTTCTATAATGCGATGTTTGGCCCAATATGGAAGGAGGAATAAAAATGTAAAGTAAGTTTAAGTACCGAGAGCAAGTAAAATAAAATGAATGAAACAATGTTCCATGGAATGAAACTAGAGGAAAATTTTCATGAAAATATTGAAATTTATATTAGGACCAATTAAACCTAGGATTGGTCTCATGATAGAATTTATGGTCATAATGAATTAATCAGAGTAAATGAAGTTTTAGAGTTCTTTAAAAATAATTGTGATGCAACTTGAAAGGTGACAAGAATAGAAAAAAAATATGAAATTTCTTAGACATAAAATGAGAATTGAATGAAAATTTAAAATGATACCTTTATAATAAGGATCTTGGATTTGAAATTATTTTTAATTGTTATGATGATATAAGAGAAGTTGCACATCCATCAAGGTCAATAAGGCGAAAGTAAACTTAAGTAGCTCAATAGATAATAATCCTTCTATTAAAAGTCAATAGTAAATGTTATTTTCTTTGATATAATGAACTTATGGAATTCATAGTAAATACATTTATATGTTGAAGTAAGAAATTATAATGAAAGAAAGAAAAAAGAAATAATTGGCATCCGAATAAGGTTGTCAGATTAGTTAGTATCCATTTAGGATTATCGGAGTTATTGGCTTCCAAACATGAATGCCAGAATGATTGGCATTCAAGTAAGAATTATCAGATTGATTGGTATCCATTTGAAATTACTGAAATTATTGGCTTTCAAATGGAAATGCTGGAATAATTGGAATCCAAAGATCGCTAGATTGATTGGTATCAATTTGGGATTACCTAGATTATTGGCTTCCAAACGAGAATGCCAGAATAATTGGCATCCAAGTAAGGATTGTTGAATCGATTGATATCTATTTGAGATTACTGGAGTTAATCTTTGCACCTGAGACTAGTTTATCCTTTTTAATTATAGTACCATCATTTTGATCATTTGAAAACTACACAATTTGTCTTGTTAAGGTAACTTATTTTCTTCATTTCACATCATAGGCTATCACCTTCAAGAATACACCGCGATCTCAACAACACATGTTCATTATTCCCTATCCATAAATCACAACCTTTACCTTAAGTTAACTGCATTTGTTAAATCACTTCAACACCCTAAGCTTTTTATTTATGATAATGTTGCTCAATATATATGTAACGATCCCAATTTTTTTATCAATTTCTGACTACATATCAAGTTATGATTGTTAAAAAAAATAGAATTTTTTTTATACATTCCTATCAAAATATCAACAGAGTTTCCCCTAATATATAATAATCTCAAATATCGACATCAATGTAATTTTCTCAAATCTATGTCAATCATCAATCCAATTCATCTAGAACATCTCATCAATAACTCCATAACATTCATCATTTCATTTTAATATAATCAACATAGTATACTAATAAAGCAATATAAAAATTTAGATACTAATGAAATGGTGTAAGTCACTACTTTAATTATAAGTTATTTTCTAGTAAAACGTTATAGTGCTCCATTTTACACATCAAAAGAAAGTACTTAAAATATTACAATTCATTATCCATATTTAAAAAATTATATACAAATCTTTTTGAATAACTATAACACGAAAGTTACAACAAAATTTATTCTTGACAACCTTGGGGAAAACCTAAAACAAAAATTAATATAACAATGCGTCAATCTTTACTATGGTTTCATACAATATAATTAATTTTTAAAGAATTCATTCTTGATTCTACTTCATTCCTTTTTGTTGTGATCATACCAATGACGACTTAAATACATTTTTTGCATTCATTCCTTCTCTTGTTTATTTATCCTTTTACTTGAATGACTTAGTAACTCGGCTACCCTATTTCATTACCGATTGTTCATGTTATTCATTGTGAGAACTAATTGGTCGAAAAACCCTCATTCAATTATCCATAAACTCAACAAATTCTCATTATTATTTCTTATTTCGACGTTCCTATTTGAAGGCCAATAACTCTGGTAATCCCATATGGATACCAATCAATCCGGAAACTTTACTTTGATGCCACTTATTTCAGCATTCCTGTTTAGAAGCCAATAATTCCGGTAATCCCAAATAAATACCAATCAATCCAGCAATCCTTACTTGGATGCCAATCATTCTGACATTCTTGTTTGGAAGCCAATAACCAACTGGTACAAGGTGTAGCTTAAAGTAATCCCAGCAATCCCAAATGGATACCAATCAATCCAATAATCCTTACTTGGATGCCAATCTTTCTGACATTCCTGTTTGGAAGCCAATAACCAACTGGTGCAAGGGGTAGCTTAAAGTAATCCCAGTAATCCCAAATGGATACCAATCAATCCAGCAATCCTTACTTGGATGCCAATCATTTTGACATTCATGTTTGAAAGCCTCTGGGGGTAAGGAGTAGCATAAAGTACTTCCTACATTTTCTTATCCAGCTTCAAGGATTCTCTCCATAAAAGGTTGATATTTCTACCCCAGGTAGAGGCATATTAACCTATTTTTTTGCCTTTCATCAGAATTCACCACCTTCATTCTTGTATGCACTTTTGGATATGGTTGGATACCATCAAATATTGGATTGTTCTTTGCATTAGAAAATGGATTATTTCTTCCTTCCTTCCTTCTTAGTTTCTTTATTATTTAAAATGGTTTGTAAGGTAGTCATTATTAAATCCAATCATGAAGTGAATTGCTTGTTCTTTTTATTTTGTTTTTCTTATTACCTCTAATTTTGTAAGAATTCTCCATGTTTATCATGCAACTGATCTTAAAGTTCTTCATTCATTCTTTGTATTTGTTCCTCCATTTTCTTTCCTTGCTCTTTCAATGCTTTAACTTCGTTATTTACAACCATGTTTAACTGTAATGGGTGGATCTTTTAGGCTCTGATACTAATTTGTTAAGATCTCTCTTTCTTAACAAAAAATAAAAATAAAAATAATTGAAATGGAGAAGGATAGGAAAAGAGAGAGATAGAACTCCTACTGCATCATTTTTTAAGATTTTATTTCTTGATTAACACGTTACAGACTTATACATTGAATTCTCTCCAATTCTAGTTGCTTAATCAACTAACTTCTACTATCAACTAATAGTTGCCAATTAACTATTTTAACAACTCACGTGCTAATCTTTAGCTTCTTATTCAAGAATACAATTATGTTCTTTCTTTTTAAAGTTATTTTGTAAACCTCTAGTCTATTCTTTAGCCCACATGTAACATCTACTTTCTTCATCCTTATAGATCACACGTTGTAACACTGCATGCTCTATATAAAATTTCTAATCATTTAACGTTCTAAATATTATCTAGCCATATGAAAATAACATGTGAAGGCATAAAATCTCACCTCATCCATTATTGGGTTGTAAACAACATCTACTGTAGGAACTTTCCTCCAAATTACACAACAATTATACAAGTCAAACAATAGCATCAACATCCCCTAAATTATACAATCTAAGCACTTACGTGTGCAATACAAGTGTCGATCATTTTTTAATAATATTTATATTTATTTGATCACTAAAATACCTCTCAATTAAATAGATTATTACAAAAATAACCCACATTGAAAATACTAAAAAGCCCATGAATGCTAGTCAAAGGATTTAGTCATTTTACTATCCTTGAAAAATTAAAATGGCAAAAAAGCCTATGGATGCTAGTTTTTAAAAATATTGCTTTTAAGGGTAATTTAGTTATTTCACTTTGCTCTAAAAATGATAAAAGACCAATCTACCCCTAATTAATCAAATAATGATCAATGGATCATGTAAAAAAGATCATATTACCTCATCAACAAGGTCATTGGTTTTTTGTTAATAAGGATAAAAGATCAAAACATTGTTCAAATTCATAATGTTTTGTATCTTAATCTACAATATATACTAGATTTATTGCTTGCACTTCACCGGGTCAAGCAAAATTATTGTTCGACTTAAAAAAAATGTTAGTGTAAAAAAAAATCAAAGTTCCAAGTCATTGGTACAATTGGTAATTTAAATAATATGAAGTAAGAATGTAGTAACAATAAATAAACTGATAAAAATAAACAAAAAAATAGAGTAAAAAGAACCAGACTTTAGCCTATCCAGATTATCAAACAACCCAATACTAACCTAATAAAAAGTAAACCAAAACAAAAAACAAACAAAACAAAACTCCAAAAAAATCAGCTTAAAAAAAGAAAAAAAAACAAGCAAACTTAGACAAACTTTCTAAACTTGGTCTAATATCTAAAACTTGTAAATTGTTAAATCAAGGACCCAGGCTTTATGAAGAAGCTTAATTCTTAACCAATTTAATTTTGAAGGATAAATCCTTGAAGAAATATTAATAAAAAAAACTTGCAAAAGCTTAAAAAACATCAACAAAAGGAATAAGGATAAAAATTGAGAGAAAAAAACTAAGGATTAAATTAAAAAAAATTTAAAAATTATCCCAATCAAAATAAATAGCAATTAAAAAATGAGTACCAAATTTGAAAAATTAAAAAATCATAAAGGGTAAAATTAAAAAATATTTTTAATTTGATAGATTATTTATATATTTAAAATTATAGGGGTGAAATTGAAAAAAACTTATTGAGGGTGAACCCAATAGAATAAAATTGCAAAAAATAAGAAAAGAAAACCCTCTAAAAACGGATAAAAAATAAGAAAAAATCAGCTTTAAAAAGGAAAAAACAAAAGCAAACCCGAGCGAACCTCCTAAACCTGGTCTAATCTCTAAAACTCAAAACCCGTGAAATCTTAAGCTCGAGTTCAATCAAGAAGCTCAATTATCAACAAATTTAATTTTGAAGGATTAAATGTGCAAAAACAATTAATAGAAAAACTTGCAAAAGAAAAGAAAATAGTAACAAAAAGAATAAGGATAAAATTTAACAAAAAAAAGTGCAAGGATGAAATTTGAAAAATAAAATAAAATAAAATGATCATAAACAAAATAAATAACAATTAACAGAACAAGGACCAGATTTGAAAGATTAAAAAAATCATATGGGTGATATTGAAAAAATTTGTAATTTGATATATTATTTATAGATTAAAAAAATGGTAGGGGTGAAATTAAAAAAGGATAAGAAAATAGAAAAAAAAAACCAGCTTAAAAAGAGGAAAAAAAACATGCGAACCCAATTGAACTTCCTAAACTTGGTCTAATATCTAAAACTTGCAACCCATGAAATTCTAGACCTAAGTTAAATTAAGAAGTTTAATTCTCATCAAATTTAATTTAGAAGGATGAAGTCGGTGAAAAAATATCAATAAAAAAAACAACAAAAAAAACGAGGATAAAATTTAATAGGAAAAAGCACAAGGGATGAAATTTGGGGAAAAAAAATTAAAATGATCATAGACAAAATAAATAGCAATTAACAAAATGAAGACCAGATTTGAAAGATTAAAACATCATAAGAGTAAAATTAAAAAATATTTATAATTCGATAGATTATTCATAGATTAAAAAATAACAGGGGGTTAAAATGAAAACAAATTGTAATGGGGAACTCAATAGAAGGCAAACCACAAAAAATAACAAATAAACAAAAAGATAAAAATAAACAAAAAACATCATCTTAAAAAAAACTCGAACAAACCTCCTAAACCTTGTTTAATCTCTAAAAGTCACGGCCCGTGAAATCTTGGATCTGGATTAAATCAAAAGGCTTAGTTATCAACCTATTTAATTTTAAAGGATAAAATCGGTGAAAATATTATTAAAAAAAATCTTGAAAAGGGAAAAAAAAGAGCAAAGAAAAAATAGGGTTAAAATTTGATAGAAAAAAACCTAAGAAGAATTAAATTAAAACAAAATGAACACAAAAAAAATAAATAGCAATTAAAAAAATGAGAAACAAATTTGAATGATAAAAAAATATGATAGGGGTGAAATTGAAAAACATTCGTAATTTCATGGATCATTCAGGAATTAAAAAATGATAGGGGTGGAATTGAAAAATAATGATAGGAAAACCAGAAAAAATAACAAAACAAAACATGAAAGGTATAAAAAAATTTATATAAAAAAAACATCACCTTAAAAAAGAAAAAAAAATCAAGTGAACTCGGACGAACCTTTAAAACTCACAACTTATGAAATCTTGGACCCAGGTTCAATCAAGAAGTTTAATTTTCAACCAACATAATTTTAAAGGATGAAGTCGGTGAAAAATATCAATAAAAAACCCTTGAAAAAGCAAAACAAAATAGCAAAAAATGAGAATGAAATTTGGTAGAAAAAAAAACTCGAGGATGAAAGTTGAAAAAAACAATCATTTTAAATATGATGTCAAACAAAATAAATAACAATTAAAAAAATAAGAATCAAATTTGAAAGATTAAAAAAATCATAGAGGGTAAAATTAAAAAACATTTGTAATTTGATAGATTATTCATATACTTAAAAATGGGAGGGGTGAAATCAAAAAAACATTTATAATTTGAAAGATTATTTATAGATTAAAAATAGTATAGGGTGAAACTGAAAATCATTTATAATTTTATAACTTATTAAAAAAATAGTGTTCAAAAGCATAAAGACCAAATGTAAAGGAAAAAAAAAATTGTAAGAGTTGTTCTGAAATTTTACAGGAGTTGACACAAAATTTGAGTAAGAGAGAGAGAGAGAGGAGAAGAAGGAAAAATAAAACGGTATTTGGTGCCAAACCAGCAACACCTTAGGTACATGCGCATGCACCACCATGTTTAGAACCTTGCGATCTACCACACACCATTCCAGAAGATGACATTTAGTGGCCAAACAACCCCACATGCATTGCTTGAACGGTGTGAGGGCCGTCCACACGTTGGCACATGTAAAGAATGTGACAACATGTTTTTTTAAATAATATTTAATATACAAATATTACAATAATACCCTCAAACAACCTTCAAACCTATAGCAAACCTATGTAAAATGACCAAATAACTCTTACAAGAGAGTTGTATTGTTTTTGTCTCAAATAGTGTTAAAGAAATTGCATTATTCTAAAACAAAAAATGAAAGGATAAAAATACCTCTCAGTCAAAAGCTTTAGAATTATTTATTCCAATGGTAAATTTATAATTGCACTTTGAATTAAAAAGAAAATAAAATAACATATATAATCTCATGTAACATGTTAAAGATTTTTATGTGACGGTGAAAAGATAATATAACCTTAAAACTTAGTTCATTGTATTTTTTACATGGATAAATTATTAATTACACTAAAAATAAATAGTAAAATATATCTTTTGGCTGCATGTATATAACTAGGAGACTTAGTTTTTTTTAATCTTACCTATTTTAGGTTTTTTTTTTACTATTTGAATGCTTTATAAGCATACCTGGTTTCGTAGGTAACAAATGAGAAAATGCTATGTTCCTTACTTCAGCGGGATCATAGCAAAATGAGCCAAGACTGGTAACATCATGGTGCTAGAGGATATATATAGTGTTGTTGTTCGCAGAGGGAAGACTTCTTCCCCTCTGATTAGGCAGTGATGGAACTGTTACTTATTTTTGTTTTTATCTAAAACAACTTATCCACGACACAAATCCAACTAAAAAAAGTAGATTCAAGCACAAAAGAGTCTCATGTTCATAGTGAAAAGGGGATACAGTACTTTTCCGATACATGTAAAATATCCACTGCTGAAATCATAAGTACCGGTGGAGTCCAGAACCAGAAGTTTTCAACAAAAGCACAAGGACTAATTACTAATGTCACAAGCTACAAGGCAACCATCTGAGTTTCTTCATTTTCCAGGAACGAAGTTAGTGGCGTATGCCCAAGCATTGTTGGCCACTGGATCGGCAAGGTGATCCAAAAGGTTCTCAACAGGACCCTTTCCAGTGACAATGGCCTGAACGAAGAATCCAAACATTGAGAACATTGCGAGGCGGCCGTTCTTGAGTTCCTTCACCTTCAACTCTGCAAATGCATCAGGATCATCAGCGAGGCCAAGTGGGTCAAAGGCACCGCCAGGATAAAGGGGGTCAAGTCCTTCGCCAAGTGGCCCTCCACCCACTCTGTACCCTTCAACGAATCCCATAAGCACAACCTGGGAAGCCCAGATGGCGAGGATGCTCTGAGCATGGATGAGGTTGGGGTTGCCAAGGTAATCAAGGCCACCCTCTGAGAAGATTTGAGCTCCAGCCTTGAACCAAACTGACTCGCCGAACTTGACACCATTCTTTGCAAGAATTTCAGGAAAGACACATCCAAGTGCACCAAGCATGGCCCATCTGCTGTGGATCACCTCAAGCTCACGGTTCTTGGCAAATGTCTCAGGATCTGCAGACAAACCAGCAGTGTCCCATCCATAATCACCAGGGAATTCACCGGTCAGGTATGATGGGGTTTGCTCAGAGAATGGACCCAAGAACTTTGGGCGGTCTGGGCCATACCTGTTTTATAATCAGCCATGTGGTCAGCTTTTTATTGCAATTACTTGGTTTGAAATGAACCTAAAATGTAGATCTTAGAACAAGCTGTAAAATGTGGTGGTGAACATCTTCCTAAGGCTCAGTCTCACGGTCCCCTTTCTTTAAATTAAGAATTTCTTGAAGGAAATTTCCGTACAAGATTAGAGCTAAGAGATCATGCTCTTGGTGACTTGCTTTTTCTCTGATTGTTAAGTTCCAACTTTTCAAACATCATAAACCACTGCTCTAATGACAATACAGGTCTACAAGTCAGAACAGTTTAAGATCAGAGTCAGTTCACGTAAAGATAGTTCATTATGCCTCTTCCGAAGCCATTAATTTGTTACCCCATCCACTATTCAAATAAACATGTCTCGATAAACAACGTGCTGATAGTAGATGCTAGCATGCCAGAGAATGTGTAGCTACAATGCTCGATGCTGCTAGTGACAATGCTAAACAACTTGGTAGCAATAGATGGGAAATCTTCTTTCTGTTTTTTCTCTGTGAATTTAGAAGATGGGAAATCAGAAAACAAAGACAACTTGCTTCCAAGACAGAGTGACTTCTAGGTATTGGTGATTTTCTTACTCTCTTTCAAAGTTCAAGAATATTTACAGACCTACCGACCTACCTAAATGAAAATGACCAAAATTGAAGGAACTACATAAGAAAGAATCAGTGCATTCAAAGAGGTGCTTTTCTTGATTTGTAAGACATAATAGTATAATACTGATATTAGTTACTAGCTGGAGACCAGAAACATCACCATATGCTTTGGGGAGCACTTTTCACAGTCCTGCGCATGGTAACACGACCACCACCAAAGGAACCAACCTTCCGGACAAGATCATTTGGTTGCTTCAAGGCGGTCTGGCCAGCAAATGCAGACTGTTGGATTGCAGAGGCTGCCATGACTCTTCTTTGTTAATGCTGCCTCTAAGTTGCTTGCTCTGCTTTTCTCTTACCCTATCAAGGCTGACTGAGTTGTAGATGCTAATCAACGCAGGAAGAGGGGAGATGTATAAGAAATGACAAGATGTTGTGGATTAGGAAATCTACACGTCAGCGGTATCCCATTGGTCACTGGACAGGATGTGGATTTCCATGTCGATTTTCTCCAAGAAAATATAGGCTACTCTTATGCCATGTGGAGTTGGAAGATCCCTGTTGGTGGGGTGCTTATCATCGATGCAAGCCACATTATATAGAGATTAAATTTAAAACAAAAGATTTATTTGGGTGGTTAATGCTCCTCGATCGATGAAAACAAAATAGACAGG
>Ga0325402_1003090_pt1 | contig 14855 bp, 10 predicted proteins | sample PopdelMetagenome_22_FD_207212 | JGI IMG/M metagenome (GOLD analysis project Ga0325402, IMG submission 207212) | Populus deltoides microbial communities from Bellville, Georgia, United States - Xylem-PdKOR-R3 | ecosystem: Host-associated > Plants > Phyllosphere > Stem > Wood/Secondary xylem... | reverse complement strand
TTTTAATTTTATATTTATATTATGCTGCTAGAGTCATTTGATATTAATTATTTTTTATTTAAAATTATATTAAAACATTAAAATGATTTTAAAATATAAAAAATAATTTAAAATAAAAAAATATTTTCGAAACACAAAAATAATTTCAGTTATTTTTACTTAAAAATATATTAAAATATTTTTTTATTTTTTAAAATTTATTTATAATATTAATTTAATATCACAGAAAAAAAAATTAAAAACTTTTTTTTTAATAATTCTCAAAAACAGTTTTTTTTAACGTCCAAACAAACACACTCGTCTCTACCTCAGTCTTCTTAAAAATGCTCAAACAATCAATTATTTTTCTCTCTGAAAAACACACCCTAAAAAGAAAGAGAAAATCAGCAGATGATTCCTTTCCCCTCACAGACATGGACGACATCCACAGCTTAACAATCATATCTCCCCAACAACATAAGCACAAGCTCTTCATGTTCCACCTCCCGTAACTCTATCTCTTACTCTCTTTCCCATTTTTTTTTGTTTTAATGTTTTCAATTACCAGTTTTTGGTTATCATCGCTTTATTTTTCTATTTCTATTGTTGCCTTTTCTCTTTTTATTTTTATTTATTTTTTAAAACATTTTATTGCCGTTTTTGGTAAGCTGATTGCTTTTTTTACGTTTCTGTTTTCAGTATTCTCTACTTTTTTTTTCTTCCTATTTGTTCTAAAAAAAAGTTTCCTTTTCAGTGTTACTGGGCTGCAAAGTTTGTGGCTTTGAGGTGTAAAGATTTAAGTATTTGGTGATTGTGTTTTTGTAAGTAACTTATAGAGAATATAATAGAATATATTTTTAAGCCTGTTTTAGTAGTAATAGCTGCTATGAGGTTATTACTGTCAATTTTTGGTTGAATATTTACTGGGATAAGAGTAGCTTCCAAATTTGTGTTAGATATCGACTATCATCTTTATTTATGGTGCATTTTTTTTAGTTGGATTAATGTTTCATTTGAAAATTATTAGTTGGTGTAATAAATATGGGTTTTTTTTTCTCTTGATATATATATTTTGTAATAGTATGAGCAAATTGAGTTTTGTATTTTTGTTGTTTTAGTGCCTTCTTAGTTTCATTTCCTTTTTTCTTAATGTTTTTTAGTTTGAAATTACTGATTTACAGTTATTTATTGAATTGCTGTTGACATTTGATTTGGTGGTTGATTTCAGGGGATTGGTTCACCATGTCAAAGCATTCCATATTATTCTGGTTCTGTCGTGTGCCCTTTTTGGCTTTGCTATGTGCGGACCGTGCTTGACGAATGGAATGCAGAATTCCATGGAAGATGATTCTTGTGAGTCCTATGGGGATGATGGTAGTGTTGGATTTCAAGATATTAGCATTGGTGATACTAGTTTGGGCTATGCAGCTGGAAGTTCTATGACCCGCTTAAATTTTGAGAATATTTGTACCAATTCTCATTTGTTCTGCTTTCTTTCAACATTGCCTGGTTTTTCGCCTAAAGAACACAAGCTTAAAGTAGCTGCTTTAGAAGTTTCTAGGAGTCAGTCTGATGGTTCGTTATCTGTAGAATCGACTCAGGGTGGCAGGTGGTTAGAGAACAAGAACTGGTCATTGGATCATGGCATGTTCCAGTTATCAAATGGCCTGGCTGTTTCCTGTTCTATGAACTCTAGGGAAGGTGTTGATGAGTTATCATCCACTCAAACCAGTAGAGCTGACCAATGTGACCCTTCTTCGTGTAAAGGTCCTTTACCAACTCAGAAGAGCACAAGTGCCAGGCTGAGGAAAAAGTCTGAGATGATGAACTATAGTGCTTTTGATGTTTCTCCTCCCCATGTAGAAATCAGCCCTCCTGTAGTTGACTGGGGGCAGAGGCATTTATATTATCCCTCTGTAGCATTCTTAACAGTGGCAAATACCTGTAATGAGAGCATTTTACATCTCTTTGAGCCATTTAGTACCAATACACAGTTCTATGCCTGCAATTTTAGTGAGGTTTTGTTAGGACCAGGAGAAGTAGCTTCAATTTGTTTTGTGTTTTTGCCTACATGGTTGGGCTTTTCCTCAGCGCATTTGATCTTGCAGACAAGCTCTGGTGGATTCCTGGTCCAGGTCAAGGGTTATGCGGTTGAGTCGCCTTACAATATTAGTCCTTTATTCAGCCTTGATGTTCCTTCTAGTGGACAGTTGAGGAAGACTTTTTCTTTATTTAATCCTTTCGATGAAACCCTCTATGTGAAGGAAGTAAGTGCATGGATATCAGTTTCTCAAGGGAATATTTTGCATAACACTGAAGCAACCTGCAGTTTGGAAATTTTGGGAGGTCCTGATGAGCTCAGCCTGTTGGGAGTCAAGGATTGGTTGGTTGTTAGGAATGCTCAAATGGGTTTTCCATTGATGGCTATGAAGCCCCAAGAAAGTTGGGAGATCCTTCCTCACAGCAGTGGAACCATCATGGAGATGGACTTCTCATTTGAATCTGAAGGAAATGTTTATGGTGCTTTTTGTATGCAGTTGCTGACGTCCTCTCAGGACAAGACCGATACTGTAATGGTTCCTCTCGCGCTTGAATGGGATGGAAAAGTAGCTTACAGTGGCTTTGCCGGTTTAGTTTCAGTTTCTCTTGAAACTCTGGTTCCATATGATGTTGGCAGCACCGTTGTTGTTGCTATCTCATTGAGAAATGAAGCTCCTCATGTGTTGAATGTTGTCAATGTTAGGGAAGTTGCAGCAGTGAAGGCTTTCCAGATCAAGTACATTGAAGGCTTGCTACTTTTCCCTGGCACTGTCACACAAGTTGCTACAATTACATGTACGCATCTACTTGTTCAATTACATGATTCTACATCTGAAATGTCAAATATGAACAAAGACTGCAAATTAGTGGTACTGACAAATGACTCGAGTAGTCCTCAAATTGAAATTCCTTGTCAGGATATAGTCCATATTTGTTTGAGACATCAGATGGATTCATTCATTGGATATGACAATCACTCCGAAGATGCCAAATCTGGTGAAAGGACTGAAACTGGCAATAGAAGGACAGGGTCATTGTGCAGCGGCAAGCTGTCGCTGTTAGAGATAAAGGTTCGCTGATTCTGACTTATCATTTCTAATCTGTGGTCTTCTTCATCTTTCATATGGCTTCGTATCAGTGCATTGTTCTCTTCAGATTGTCTATTTAATCTGTTATAAGCCTTGATTCTTGTGATTTTCTTGTGATGGAAATAGCAGTCACTGTAGCCTTTGATTTATGCATAAGCAGCTAACTAATACGTTAAAAACAAAAATTACATGCATAGCATTAGCTTGTGAAGGAACAGCTAGTAATGATATATTAGCAGTGACCTGTTTTCCTTTGCTTGATTCAAAAACTTCAACTGCAGTCTAAATTGGATGGGGCTTCAACTTGTGCAAATTGCTTGCTTAGTGAACTTCTATAATCAAATCATGTAGGCAATCAGTGAAACTTCTGGGCTATTACATGTATGGCCTTACTAGATTTTGTAAAGCTGGTTTGTATGTATGCCTCACATATTTACCAAATCGTTAAATTTTATGTTTGATATAATTTAGCAGTGTTATTCAGGATTTAGTAATTTCACTTATTAATTTCATTCCCCAATTATTTGTGAGAAATGATGATGATAGGTGGAAGTATAAGGAGGAATCAAATAGAAATGACATTTTAATTTCCTACTCTTGAAGGAAAGCTCTGTTGATTTTATGGTTGTTGGGATATAGAATGGATTATTTCTTCCTTGCTCCAGACACGCTCACAGCATGTTCTTGTGCTTGTGTCTGAAACTGAATGTCTCTCTGTGAACGCACACATGCATACACATCCTAGAGCATCTGGCCCTTCATGTGAGGCAGGTCCCCAAGGGCATGCAACCAAGGGATTTCTCTCTGCATATTAGTTGCTTTTCCTTTTTTCTTCATTTCGATGCTATACATTCTGGCTGACTAAGATGTTTTTGTGAACTTATAGGCGATAGAGACAGCAGAAGCAGATGAATTTGTACTGGGCAATTGGAAATCTCAAGGTACCATGAGTGGCATGTCTGTGCTTGATGATCATGAGGTGTTGTTCCCAATGGTTCAGGTTGGAACTCATCACTCTAGGTGGATCACTGTAAAGAATCCTAGTGAACAACCAGTTGTAATGCAGCTCATTCTTAACTCAGGAGAGATTATTGATGAGTGCAGGGGCACAGATGGTTCTATGGATCCCCCTTCATCGAGAATTTTTGTCCATGATGAATTGACTGCTCCTGCCAGGTATGGGTTCTCAATGGCAGAGAGTGCACTAACAGAAGCTTATGTTCATCCTTATGGCAAAGCATCTTTTGGACCAATATTCTTTCACCCTTCAAATCGTTGTGGGTGGAGAAGTTCAGCCCTGATAAGAAACAATCTTTCTGGTGTAGAGTGGTTATCCTTGATAGGGTTTGGAGGGTTGCTCTCTCTAGTCCTGCTTGATGGTTCAGAGCCTGTTCAGAGCATAGAATTTAACCTTAACTTGCTAATGCCCCTGAATATTTCTCCTCCAGATGGGCTATTTAACATGAAAGAGACTGCTTGTGCTTGTTCTGTGCCTTCATCTAAAGAGCTGTATGCCAAGAATATGGGAGACTTGCCACTTGAGGTGAAAAGTATTGAAGTTTCTGGCTCTGAGTGTGGGTTGGATGGGTTTATGGTTCACACTTGTAAAGGTTTTTCTCTTGAACCAGGGGAGTCAATAAAGCTTCTGATCTCATACCAGTCTGATTTTTCTGCAGCTATGGTGCACGGAGATCTTGAACTGGCCTTGACTAGTGGAATTCTTGTGATACCCATAAAGGCAAGTCTTCCTTTGTACATGTTCAATCTCTGTAAAAAATCAGTATTCTGGATGCAGTTGAAGAAATTCGCTATTGCAGTCCTCCTTGCCACTTCGTTAATGTTTCTGATATTCTGTTGCATATTTCCTCAAGTGGTTGCTTTTGGCTTTAAGAATTACTATCATAACAGTGAGAAAAGCTCCACTAATACTGTAAGAAGTGCAGGAAAAGCTTCTCATATGCATCTTAACCAGAGAAAGAGTAAGTTCTCTATGTCCAGGGGAATGGACAGTTTGTTAACATCAGTTGGGGAAGACAAGGCCTCTAATCAGACATCTATTGGTAAATATGCTGATGGTCATGATGGACCCCTGGAACAGGGGCTAACTATTAATAATTTGACATCAACTCTAGAAAATCACAAACAAGATAACATTTTGTCTTATACTAAAAAGGATAAAGCAGTACCATCTTTGATGTCAAAATCCATAGCGGTTGAGAATTCTGATACACTTGATGCTCCCCAATCTCCCAACTTTACAGTCAGGATCGGAAAAGAGAAAGGAAGAAGGCGAAGGAGGAGGAAGGGTGTGAGTGCATGCTTAACAGGACCGCTTGAAGTATCGAGTAATCAAAGTGGAAATTCTACCCCTTCATCTCCCCTGTCTCCTGTATCTGCAACACCCAACCGAATATGGTCGCCATCTTCTGATGCAGACACTATCGAGGTGAGAAATCCATTCACTCAAGTGGCAGCCCAACAGTTCAGGAAGGTTCTGGTTTCTGAATCTGCTACCAAGACAGTTGTCCTGGAGCCCAAGGTTTCTATGAAATGCTACAACTACTTTTCTGCTACTCGTGAGCAACCTTTAGTGCCCAGCAAGACCTTTTCTAAACCTTCTCCTGCATTTCCTTGTTCTAGTGATGCTGCCCCCAGTCTGCATTATTCTTCTCCCTTGTCATCAACATCAACAATTGCTCCTATTGCTCGAGCTCCTGGAGCAAAACTTTTAAACCAAAGAAGTGTTAAAGTAGATGAAAAGGTGGGGGGTGAATATACATATGATATCTGGGGTGACCATTTTTCTGAACTCCATTTGGTGGGTAGCCCAAAGGATAATACAACCATGAAAACAATAGCAACAGAAGACAATTCCAATAGCTTCTTTGTAGGGGGTCCACAAACCCTGGTGGTGAAATCTCAACCAAAATCTGTGAGTTTCTTTCAACAAGAGGGTTAATGAAAATTTTATTAAATAATTAAAATACAACCGGCTCTCTATAGCTCTTTTTGAATTTTTTTTTTTTAAAGATTTTTTCCATTGGTAAATAAGTTGAGGAATTGGAAAACTAACATAGAAGTATGCTACATTCATATGGTGGTGAGCTATATGCTTTCAGATTTGCAGTTTTCAAATTTTTTTTGGGAAATTATTCAACTATTATTTTCTTATTTTCAATCTCAATGCTTTTAACCCAAGCTCTTATTCTTTGCCTGTTGGAGGTCCTTTCTTAGATTGTTTCCACTGGGAAAGAAGTATTCTCTTATTGCTTGATAAGTTGGTAGTAATGATACCACTAAATGAAAAAACAAGCTGCCAATGCTTTGCACAGTGAGCGGCTATTGAACGTGACTTCCTATATTAATATTAATGAGCCTATATACTGATGATGTTTTACCATCAAACAGACAACTGATGCTATTAACTGAGAGGAGGGGAGAGGGATTCTTTATTATTATTATTATTATTATTATTATTATTATCATCAATAAATGCTACACTTCTGAAAATATGCCTGCTTCATGGTACTGTGCTTATGTGCCAGGTAACAATAATTCATGAGATCATTGACTGACTGAGCATAAGCGGATTGGTAGATTATTTTGATTTATTTTTGCTGCTATTAGGAAAACATTCATTTTTATGTTGAAGGGTGCATTTGTCTGAACTTTCCGCGTGTTTTTTTTTTATAAAAAAAACATAGACAGTTCATTTAGACTCCTCTACATCAAATTTGTAATGATCTAATAGCATGGTTATGGAAATGAAGGGAAAAGTAAATTGAAACTTTCAACCTGGGATGCAATATCTGACTTCCGTGTCAATTATCTTTATGCATCTGCAGCCAATGTAAGAACGAGGAGTCACATTTAGATGTGATAAAGAAATGCTAGGATCGAATATGTAAACTTTATTTCATTGTATGCCTACATGGTTAAGGTATCAAGTACCACAGTGTGTATTTGGTTTTGGTATTATAGTTTTTTCATAATCAAGGTTTGAAGAGAGTTCGAGGCAAAACTATTGTATGTTGATTAACCAAGCACTTTTAAATATGTGGTTGGTGCAAAACTACACCGCATCATTTAACAAACTGCTGAACCTTACTCAAGGCTCTAACTTATCAAGGAATTTTACAACTAGTTCTCTAATGATTTGCGAAGATGGCCTCTGAGTTTCCTTGTGATGATAAATGACTTGTGATGCTAATGGTGCATGCATCGTATTTCAAGCACAACTATATATTTCTTACTAGCGGTTACAAGGCATGCACGCTTTCTTCAGTGTATTAGTACAAGGGATTATTGAGATCATTGAGAAATGTGCAAGCAATTCAAGAACAGCAGCACCAGGTAGGGTGAGTGAATGAGAATTGAGGGGACGGGAAAGAATTCAGTTGTAAGTAAATGTATGGCTGTGAGAAGTTGCAACCCATATACACCTGGGGTTTTAGACTCGTATTGTTGTAATGATTGAGTTTATTCATAGACAAACTTTGTTTGTTTTTATGCATGTATTTATGTATGAATGCGCTGTTCTCATTTCTGATAATGATGTGCATGTACTGGTGGATGAAATTTTGTTATAGTGGGGTGTTTTTAGCCTCTTGTCAAGACTTAGAACAGCGAGCATACAGTTCTTGTGACAAGGTAGCTGGAAAGAGGATGTTGCAGTGATTGTTTCCTGAGCTAGAGGGATGCAAGAGATGTTTGAGGATTTCTCAGATTTAAGGGCACTGATTGTGATAAGTTTGCTTCTCCCTTTGAATTCCAAGTAGCAGAAAAACCAGCTGCTTCATATGCAAGAAACAAGGTAAATACTCACTGACCATGCCATCAAATTTCTTTCCAATCAGTGCCTTGTTTCAACTTAATAGTCACTTTAGAACTTTCCATCATGCATCTCTGAAATTGGTGAGGTGAATGCAGTGGCATATTTTGTAAGGGTGAGTTTCCTGCTGATTTCTTACAGTATTCTACAATACTGTCAATGCACGCGCATGCATAGGCGTGCACACTCGCAAACCTGTAATTTGCATGGTAGACCCTTTTGCTGTTAAGATTGTTAGAAAGCTGTAACTTTCACAATACAAGGGGCAAGCTGCAAGACAACTGCATTTATTGGAAGGTGGAGTCGTTAGGACGTAAACAGACAAGACGGGTTTTGGTCCATGAAATGGTGATGTTGACGAGAGAGGAGAGCCCAGAGCAAATGTTCCCAAGAAATTGAGCAAAGATAACAATTAGATTGCAACCAATGAGTGTTTGGGGCTTCTTGGGACCAATGTTTTCTCTAGAAATAGCTGGAATAAAAAAGAAAAGAAAATGGAAACAGGACAGTGACCTTGCTAGCCTAACAACAGAATCCAATCTACTAGTCATCATCAGCTGGTTATGGTTTGCTTTCATTTTATATTAAGGGTCTTAGACTATACCATTCAATCTTCAATTCTTCCTTTTGTTTTTAATTTACAAATAAATAGCTGGAATTTATATGCATGTTATTAATTATGGTGGAGTAGTTTAAAAGGAGCGAGGGGGATCCATTAGAACTGGTCCAGTTTCTTCTGTCTCTTTTGGACCACATCTACAGCAAGTAAAGACACTGACTTATAATCATCCTATATGGACTCTTTCTTATTCTAACAAATGTATGCGGACAGAGGAAGGTAGGGGTAAGGCAAGGGTGATTATTTTTGGTTTGGTCTGGTTTGTTTTTTATCTATTAAAATAACTAAGCTAAATTTTTATAATTTAACAAAATTTAAACCAAAATTGGTTCTAACTAACTGGTTTTGATTTGGTTCGGTTTGGTTTTTTAATATCAATATCCAAAAAAACCTATATTATTTTTTGGGCTTTGTTTTTTACTTTTTAATGAGCTTTTAGTGGGCTTTTTTAATGTTAATTTTCCTATAAAAAGTGATGGTCTAATTAGGACCAGCCCATCTATTGTGTTTTTAAGTTTTTTTTGCCACTAAATATTCATTTATATTAAATTGTTAGTGCCAATTTTGTGTTCAATATTTTTTTTTACCTTCCTAATATTTTGCTTCTGTTTTGTTATTATAACACACACCAACAAGTTAAAATTCAAATTATAAAGCATTGTCTTTAAATGACTTATAAAAAAGAACAAATAACATTGTCACAAAACACTTCAAGCTGAAAAATGTCTATAATGCACATCATCCCAATCAAGAAGCACATCAAGAATATTGCACTTTGATTTCTTAATATTATTGACATCAAAATCTGGAATTTAAAATCTAGAATTATAATATGATAGATTAAATTAGAAGATATAAAAATAAAAAAGTAGTATTTTTACCATACTTTTTAAATAAATGTCCTTATTTTTGAATTAATTATCATCCGTTGCTAGATGTAACTCTCCACCAAATTCTACAAAATAAAAAAAAATTAGATATATTAGATTAAAAATGTGTTTATTAATAAATCATAAAATAGAAGGTATAAATTTATAAGAAAAATTACTTAATTCAAGGTTTTTGTAGATTTCAAAATCATTCAACAAGATTCTAATGTTGGTTGGAATTGGTTCATTCTAATGCTATTTGGAATTGGTTCATGATGCAATTAATTTTAACAACAAATAAGTGCTTGAATTGTTGCTGGAGATAGAAAACTTTGAAATTTGGTCAAGTATACAACCGTCTGTGCTAAATGCTGATTTGAAAGCCACTATGAATATAAGAATAACTAGAATATGTTGTGTAATCTTTGAAAGTATTTTATATTTTGAAGCATTACTCTTCCATTACCCTAAAATATCTAATTTATCATCATTAGTGTCATAACCTAATTTTTGACCTTTTTATTTTACTTATTATTATTATTATTTTATTTACTGAAAAGGATAAAAAAAATGATGATGAAAAAATAATAATGATGAAAAACAAGTAAAATGAAATAAATGAAGAATGAATTAAAATTTGGATTAAGGGCAACATGATTGGAAGTTTTGAGGTTTAATTAAACTTTGGAATTAATCTAATTAATCCAATCAAGGGTTTAATTGGTGAATTGATAAGTTTTGAGATTTAATTAATCTTGAAATTAATTTAATTAATCCAATCAAGGTATTAATTGGAGAATTGATAAGTTTTGAGACTTAATTGAGCTTGAAATTAATTTAATTAATCCAATCAAGGTTTTAATTGGAGAATTGATAAGTTTTGAGATTTAATTAATCCAATCAAGGGTTTAATTGGAGAATTGATAAGTTTTGAGACTTAATTAAGCTTGAAATTAATTTAATTAATCAAATCAAGGGTTTAATTGGATAATTGATAAGTTTTGAGACTTAATTGGACTTGGATTTAATTAAATTAATGAAATCAGGGACTTAATTGAAAAAATAGCAAAGTTTGGGGTTAATTAGGGGCAAAATTGCAACAGATTAAAGTCCAAGGATTAGCTTGTAAAAAGCGTTGAAATACAGGGGTCCAATTACAATTTACCCAGGGGCTTGATTACATGATTTCAGAACTTCAGTGACTAGATTGCAAATGGCCATTCCTATCACACAAACGGCGCCGTTTCTAGAAATCAGCATCGCCTTCTTCATCTCTTTCCACAGTAACAGTCTCTACAGTAATGGCTTTGAAGCCGTTTCAATTGTAGAGATGCTTGACATTCTCCAGCTATAAAGCCAAAGAAGATGAGAGAGAGCGGGGAGGAAAAAAAAGCCAAGAATGAGAGAAAAGGAAAAACTAAAAAAAAACCAGGAGACAGAGACGAAGAGAGAAAACGAGAGAGAGAGACCGAGAGAGAGACGAAGAACCAGAAAAAAGAGCGAAAAATATACACAATAATATAGGAGAAAAAGCAGAAAACCATGGTGAAGACCAGAGAAAGACAAGAACGAACTCAGAGGAACAAAACATAGACGCAAACGGGAGGGCTTGGAAGCTGAGAGAAGTCAGAAGAAAACACAAAAAAACCAGCAAGGGACAGAAGACAGAGAGAAAAGAAACCAAGAGCAGTAAAGAAAGCAAAGGAAGACAGAAGGAAGGAACGAGGCGTTGCCTAACCAGTGCACTAATCACCCGCAGCTTCGTCTTCGTAGTTAAGCACACCAGACCAGGTAAGTTCATCCTTTCCCATTTTGCAATTTAATTCACTTGACATTATGGCTTTGTATTATAATTAACCTTTACTGTACCGCACGCGACATGCGTGTTGTGATTTAGCCTAGCTGGGCCACTAGCTGGGCCTGGCCTAACCCATGTGAGCTGAGCTGGGCCCAGCCCCAAAAAAATAAAATATATAAAAATAAAAAAATAAAAAATAAAAAAATAGAAATAGAAATTGCATGCATTAGAAATAAGAAAATAAATGTGTTTTTTTTTTATTCACTGATGCCAGAATAAAAAAAATATTTTAAATGATTTTTTGTTATTAGCTACGAATTTTTACCAAAGCCAGAGTTGGAATTATTCGTAGTTGAGTAATTACCAACGCCAGAGTTGGAATTACCTAGAATGGAATATTCACTAACACCAGTGTTGGAAGCATTTGTAATTAAATATTCACTGACGCTAGAGTTAGGAATATTACCAGTGAATTGTCATAACACAAATAAAAAAAATTAGCAATTTAAGACAATTAGCAATGTAGCTTACCTCAGGTAAGGTGCACTAGGGGTGCTAATACCTTCCCTAGCCACAACCAGTCCCGCACCATAGAATCTATATTGATCAGTTAGGGTTCCTAGTGACCATAATACTAGGTGGCGACTTCTTAAACAAGATCTTTTTCCTAAAAGATGCCAGAAATTTGTTCTTTTTCCATATTCGAGATTATTTTTAGGGTCGCCGCAATGTCAGGTGCGACAATTAGGATCCTCACAACCATAAACTAAACACCTCTCAATCTCATTTCTATTTTCCACACTATCTTCTTCCTGTAAATGCCTTTTGAATCGAGTCAAAGTATTAACATCTACCTCCAAGTCATCAATAGCATCATCATGTGTATATTTATTATCATCCACCATTTCACCAGCTTTCAAATAAAACTTATACAAGCTCACCAAATTATTTTTCATCTTCTTTGTTAGCAATTGTGCTGTCATAATCATATAACTCACCAAAATAAAATTTCATATATTTCAATTTGAGATGTGGATCTAAGACATTAACAACATACAACAAAAAATTCTGATTTATTTCATAACCCTAATACTTCTCAAACTTTAACATCATGTTCATCACCATTTCACTTAAAATATTATCTCTACTTTTACACAATTGCAACAAGTTTGCATGCATGTAAATCAATTCATTGAAGAAAGAATTTGATGTGACATGCAATGAGTCAGAAAATCTCAATGTAACCGTGTAAAAGATCTTTAAGAACTTCACCAAAGTTCTACCATTTTCCCAATCCTTCAAACTAGATGGCCTTATGTTTTTTTTATTCGCCTTTGAATCAATCTCCAAAAAGTAACTCATATACCTAGGTTCACTTTCACCTAATCTCATAAACACCATTTCAAACTTTTCAACAGTTTCTAACATAAGATAAATTGAATTCCATCGAGTTGCAACATCCAAATACAATAATTTCTTACACTCTATATGCAACTTTTCTGCACACTTCTTAAATGCAAGTTGGCTAGAAGGTGAAGATCTCACAAACTTAATTGCATTTTGAATCTTAACAACCAAAACATTAATCTCTTTCAAGTCATCACACATAATGAGGTTTACAATGTTTGCACAGCATCTAACATGCAAATGCTCATTTGACAATATATTAGTTGGTCAATCTTTCATCACATTCTTCATCAAATTGTCACATTATTTGAGCTTGCATTGTCTACTGTAACAATCAAAAGTTTATCAATCCCCCACTTTAACTAACAATTCTTAGTAACTTGACCAATTGTCTCACCCATATGATTGGAAACTTGATAAAAAATTTTTAAAAAAATTTATGCAAATTCCACTCATTATCAATTCAATGAGCCGTTAAGGATATATAGTTAATGTTTTAAATTGATGTCCATGTATCTGTTGTTAAGCATAATCGTTGACCCTTAAGAGCTGTTCTTAATCTTTCCTTCTCTTCAACATAAAGTTTCAAACTATCTCTTGTAACAGTGAAACGAGAAGGAATGTCAAATCTAGGTTGCATGGACCTAGAAAATAATCCAAATCCCTTATCCTCCACAAAATTAAATGACAACTCATCAATTATAACCATTTTTACTAGTGGTTGTCTACATTCATCATAATTATAACCTATTGCCTTAAAGAGTACCCATATTTTGATCTCCTGATTCACCCACTTCTTTCTTAGGTTCTAATACCAAAACCTTTTGTTTCTTATCAACCACAAAAAGAAAAATTTTTGCATACTTAAGGTTGTTTAGGATCACCATCAAGTTTTGTAAAGTGATCCCAAATTTGTAATTTTTTTTCTATCATCAACATTTCTTTTCATTAATGTAAGGACTTGAGGTTGTTTACCTTTATTATCCGTGGTGGATCCTGCAGTGGTTGATGTTGGGTTAGTGCTAGTAGATGAAGCATTTTGATTTTAAAGTTTTTCCATATGTAATTACCAAATGAAAACATGTTAATAATCATAATTTATATGAGACTTAAAGGTACTAACATTAAAAAAAAAACTCAAAGAATATTGTAACAGTTAATACTACATTCCAGCAGGTTTCCAATAATGTTTTGGCTGTGTATGTGTTTGTGTTTTATGTCTTTCCAACAGGTTTTATGCACATAGCAAGAACAACTTAACAAGAACTAACAAGAACCATCATAACATGAACAACTTTAAAGAGCTAACAGGAACAACTTAACAAGAACTTAGGACACACACACACACACACATATATTGAACTCTTTTAGACAGTGATAGGTTATAGAAATTTTAAAGCAGTAATTAGCAAAAATCATTCATTAAAGCAGTGTTGCAGTGGTATAAATTTTTCAATTATGAAAAGGTTTACATTCTAGTCCTAATTGTTTTATTTTTTTTTATTATGACCTCAAAGTCAAGATTTATCTTTTATAAAAGTTATTGTGTTATAGGAGGGGGATCAATTGTGCGGGTTATCATCTCTCTCGGTTTAATTAAGATATAGGAGGGGGATCAATCAACTTTTTTTCTTTGCAGTAAGATTTATCTAGGTTACTGTTCTAATGTTCAATGAAAAATTAAGTTCCCAAAGCTCGAATCTTCCGATAGCTCCACTAGATCTCAACTCAAGAATTAACTTTTTAGTCTTAATAGAATCAAAAACTTTAAGGGGGAGGGTACTCTTAACTCACTGTTATATTAGTTATTAATCTCAAGTTCTTGCAGGGGAGATGGCCCTTGAAGGCTCTTCTTTAAATGTATGAAAATAGTAAAGAAATAAAAGAATTGGACTAGAATATGTAGCTAGGCATAGCAATGGTAATACTGTGTGGTGTTGCTTGTCACCACAGTTGAGATCCTAATAATAATTTGTCTCTACAAATTCATTAGCCACTTTGCTGCTTCCATTTGAAATTATTTTCTGCATTCAAAATTATAAAAAGAAAAATCAATCTACAAATCCACATTCAAGAGTTTTTCAGATGCATAAAAATAATTAAGAACTATAATAAGCTAGCATGGTAAATGAAAGCTCAAGAAACTAACTGAGGGTTTGGGATGCTTAGATCAGGAGATATAAATTGAAAGGTTGGTTTTTGCGTGTGACTTGTGTGAGCTTGG
>Ga0325402_1003088_pt1 | contig 14857 bp, 9 predicted proteins | sample PopdelMetagenome_22_FD_207212 | JGI IMG/M metagenome (GOLD analysis project Ga0325402, IMG submission 207212) | Populus deltoides microbial communities from Bellville, Georgia, United States - Xylem-PdKOR-R3 | ecosystem: Host-associated > Plants > Phyllosphere > Stem > Wood/Secondary xylem... | reverse complement strand
GACCAAGGTTTGTTTTCTTGATAAGTTTCGGTTTTAATTAATTTTGTTTGCTAGTTTAATTGCTGCCATAGTTTAGATAATCACAAACCAAATCCCCCCAATTACATAACGTACAACATAAAAATCTAACTTGAAACTTCCTCGTGGGATCAATCCCTTGCTTGCTCTATACTATCTTGTGTGTTGTATTTGAAGCTAGGGTAATTAATTTGTGCGACCGCGACATCGCAACATTTGGGGACTTAGTTAGACTCTTAATAGTCCAATTTGATTTATTCATAAGCCTAATTAAGATCTAATTAATTTTAAGAATTAATTTAGGCCAAGATTAAAAAAAATTAATTAAGTGTAAGAATTTAATTAGATTTTTAATGGGTGAAATTAATTTTATTAAGGACTTAATTGGTAAGAAATTAAGTTTAGAAGTTTAATTCAGACTTAATTAAGAATAATAGAATTTCAGAGGATCAAAATTAACTTTTACAAACTCAATTTGATCGTACAAATATATGTTGATGATATTATATTCGGTGCTACTAATGAATCTTTTTGTAAGGAATTTGCAAAATTCATGCAAGATGAGTTCAAAATGAGCATAATAAGGGAATTAAATTTCTTTCTTGGATTGCAAATCAAACAAACAAATGTTGATATCTTCATCAACCAAAGCAAGTACATTAAGTATCTATTAAAAATATTTGGGATGAAACATGTCAAAAAGATTCACAAACCCATTGTAACATCAATAAAGCTTGATATGGATGAAAACGATAAGAATGTAGACATCACCAAATATCAAGGTATGATCAGTTTACTTTTATATTTAACTATTAGTAGACCTAATATTATGTTTATTGTTTGTCTATATGCATGTTTTCAAGCATGTCCAAAAAAATCTCATATTAGTGCTGTAAAATGTATTTTTCAATATTTGCATGGTACAATCAACTTAGGGTTGTAGTATCTGAAAGGATGCAGGTTGAATTTAATTAGCTATTCGAATACGGATTTTGCGGGATGTAAAGTTGATAGAAAAAGTAGTAGTGTAACATGTTACTTTCTAGGATTATCACTAGTATCTTGGGCTAGCAAGAAACAAAACTCAGTAACTCTATCAACAATTGAAGCGGAATATATTATGGCAGGTAGTTGTTGTGTTTAGATTTTATGGATGAAAGAAACCTTAGAAGACTTTGGATTTAATTTTGATCATCATATCCTTATTACGTGTGATAACACAAGTGTTATAAGTCTATCTAAGAAGCTTATACAGTACTCGCGTACAAAACATATTGAAGTGAGACATCATTTCTTGAGAGATCACATGTTGAAATATGATATTGTACTGGAATTTGTTAGCACAGAACATCAACTTGCAGATATTTTTACAAAGTCATTAGGTAAGGATCACTTTTGCAAAATACAAAGGAATTTAAGCTGTATACATACTAATGATATTTGAGGTCTTATGTTTGTGTGTCAGTGGATATAAGTTGAACATGTTTAAGTGATAAAATGTATATCCCTTTAGCATAAAAAAATTTGTTTTGTAGAAAAATTCTTTGTTAGTGTAATTTAGGATGAATTGGCCGAGTCATCATACCATTTTAACTGACCAGTTGAAACAGAAAAACAAAGGTTTCGCTACTAGATGAACAATAGCTTTTTAAAGTTTATATTGAGTTTAGTTTTTAATACTACAAGTTGGATAGAAGGTTTTTTTTAGTCTCACAAGACATGTTTTGATTAAAACTTAAATATATGATTTTCTTGTGAACCGATTGACCGGTTTATACATTTGAGACAATTGGTCAATTGATTGATACAGAGAACAAAAACCTTTGCTATTGCCTAAATTTTAAAATTTTTAACCCCCTTATTTCTTTATGTTTTGGGCAAAAATTTTACATAAAAAGGATCCTTTTTAAGTGTATAAGAAAGATCAAAAGATAAACTTAGGAAATTTCAAGGTTTAGGTTAAACTAGTTGACTAGTTTAACTAATTAAGGTAATTGACTGACTGATCTCTTGATAGTGTAAATATTGTCTTCACTGACCAACAAAAGAAAAATTTCCTAAATCAATTTCTAAAACCCTAACCCGAAACTCTCTTATAAAAACTCTCAAATTCATTAAAACCCAACCTTTCTAAGTAAATTTCTTTAAGTTTAAACATCAATAACAATAAAGAAACACACAAAAATAATTGAATTAAGGAGAAAAAAGGCCAATGATCCTCAATCTCCTTTAAATGACAGTGTAGAAAGGTACATGACCACTTTCTCAAATTATCATATACAATATGAAAAATGCTTCATATCTCTCTCTCTTATTAGAATGTCCTTTGCTAATATGATAATAACCTATGGACCTAGGATCACGAGTAGCCTTCAAAATAAGCCCATTAAGTTTAATTGTAAAGTATTGACTAACATATTAGGTATTTCAAATGATGGACCTCATGTATTTGAGATGAAAGTCATCCCTACAATTGAGGGATTTATATATGATGAGGCGGTTATTATGCATATCGAGAGACAAAATCTTATATTGGATGTAAAGATTAAGAGTCAAGACTTGATGCGAATACCTAGATTGCTTTATAGGGTCATAACACATAATATTTTGCCAAAGAAGAGGCCATTTGATTAAGTGACTTTTATATACTTATGTCTTATCGATTGTATGATTAGAAGAAGATCAATTAATTTTCCATATATTATAATAAAGAATTTGATAATAGAATATGATAAAAAAACAAAAGTCTTTACCTTATGGTCAATGCTTAACAACTATCCTTGATCATTTCAACGTTGAATTCATGGATACAGATTAGATGCAGTATTCCAAACATTTAGAGATAGATAATAGGACTCTAACAAAGATGAATTTTTTCTTAAATGAGGATGGTACATGGGTTCCTAAAGACCAAGCTTGCAAGGAAGAGCATGATGAAAAAGACGAACAAGTAGGTGATGATGAATTTGCTAATATGTTTGAGACACCACCTCCGGCTTCCTTTCCTGAAGATGTTGGTGCTAATTCATGAAGATCTAGGATGGATGATCGTCTACTCCATAGTGAGACTGATGTAAGTTATCTTTGAGAATTACAAGCGCACATCCTCCCTAATCAAGAGCATATGGTTGGCGACCTACAAGATATCAAGGATATGATGGCTAGCTTGCTCTCTCACTATCCACCATCTTAGATGATTGTACCATGAACTTCTCATGTTTTTCATTTTACTTTCTTTCCCTTTTTGTAATGAATGTTGTATTTTGAAAATTATGTTATGTTTTTATATCTCATTTCTCTATTCATATTTACTTTCCCTATTTACTTTTTGTTGATAACAAAAGGGGAGAGAAAATAGGAAAATAAACATTGGAAAAAGAATAGATATAAATACATGTTTACATAATCAAAGGGGGGAGATATATTTATAGATTGTATATTATAGTTTAAGTCTCCAAGGAACTATATTACAAAATATAAGGGGGATAGATATCTTTATGTCTATAAGTATACATTAATTGTCACCATAAAAAAAATGGAAAGGTTGTCGATCTATAGGTTAGATATTAATATTTATAATATCTTGTATTTTTTATGAAACCAATTAAATGAGAAATGGACTAATGATATACTTGGATGAAATTAAATTTAAACAAGTTTTATATGAAGATCGTATAAAAAAAACATATGGAATTGAATGGAGAAATTCATCAACAAGTCCAAGAAGCAAAGAAAGTGAAGACTTCACTATTAAGGATTCATTTTAGAGTTTATTGTTAAATCTTTATATCTTACTCAATATCAAACTAAAATGAACTCACACACTTCACATTGCCTGCATAAATAGAATTAATATACATTTAACCAGCTTAAGTTTCACCAGGTTTAAAATTGCCAAAACTAGTACTTAAGCTAAACTGGTCGACTGCTTGGGCATACCAAGTGAACTAATCGATCGCTAGTCATCCATGATGAATGTTTGAGAATGTCGCAGGAACCGTTTAACCAAATGATATGGTCATTTGAACCGATCAACCGCTTTAGCTTTTAGAGGCATTCCAACGACTATAAATGACTAGTTTCTTTTGGAAACATATATGTAGCTCTTTTTTATGCAAAATTATTGAAAAATTCTGAACATACATGATATAGAAGCTATTTCAAAAGAAAAACCAACTAGAAATCATCAATCCTAATATATTCTAAGTTGTGCTAAATTAAATCTTCATATTATAGCACAAGAGCATCAAATCTCACACTCATTACACGTACACACCTTCAATCATCCTAGGTGCTATTGAATAAGCTCTAGAGATAATAGTTTTCAATTGTAAACTTTACTCTTTGAGAGAGCGCATCTTGTTATAAACAAATCACAATTGTAAACAATTAAGAGTTTGGATCAACTCTTGGTATTGATGAGGTATTGTCACCAAGGAAAAATCTTGAAAAGAGGACATCTTCATATGGTGTAATTGTTTGGTGTGGATACATAAGGTACCATATCTTTCACTTGAATTAGTAAAAGAGTACAATACTGAAGTATTATTTATACCTGATATGTGAATGTAGGCTTGTTGAACTATGTTAAAAATCAAGTTCGCAATCTCTCTTCCGTTATCTTTTACTTTAAGCATTTTAATTATATTGTTAACTATTATGTTATATATGCTTAGTATGATTATTTGTATTATTTGACATTATTAGTGGAACACATAATTCACTCCCCTTAGGTATTATTGTTGCATTAATCCTAGAATAACAAGTACATGTGAATCACATAGCATGATATTTCCATACAAAAGATGCAACAATTTCTTTCAAGATCTTAATATAATAACAGCTCTCATAACTTAATTTTGAATTTTTTTCTAAAAGTATATTTTTCTTTTAAAATTAAAAAAGAAAAAAAAAGAGACTAGAAACTTGGTAAGAGCATGTTGAGAAAGATTTCAAATGCATGGAAAAACCAAATTGAGATTTTGGACAAAATCAAAACCTAATTGTACCCAAAAATTGAAAGACAATGCAAATTCAAAGTCAAATTAAATTATTATTAGACGAATCTACATAAAAATTAAGTCTGAAGATTTAATTAAACTTTTAATATGTCAATTTGATTTAATCATGGGTCCAATCAAAGGTTTAATTAAGTTTAAGAATTAATTTGGGTCAAATTAAAATAATTAATTAAGTGAAAGGACTTAATTAGATTTTTAATTGGTCAAATTAATTTTATTAGGGATTTAATTGGTGAAAAATTAAGTTTGGAAGCTTAATTTGAGCTTAATTGAGAAAATTAAAATTTTAGAGGACCAATTTTTTTTTAAACTTAATTAGGTGAAATCGGGGATGAAATTGTAAGAAAATCAAAGTGTCGGGGGTCAATTAAGGGCCAAATTAAAAAAATTCAGAACCAATGACCTTTGAGTAAAAGGTATGTGAATTTAGGGACCTAATTCAATTGAAAACATGGGTGAAATTAAATTGATTCTTGGAATCAAAGTTCAGTTGACTTAATTGAATAAATTAAAAGATTAGAGGCTGAAATAAAAAAGAGATTAATGACCTAACTTAGGTAAAAAACCAAAAAACAACATCGTTTCATTTAAATAAAACAATGAGTTTTGGTGTTGTTTTGACCAAAACAATGTCGTTTTGGTTAAAAAAAAAAGTAAAAAAAAAAAATTTAGTTTCGGACGGCATGTCGTCTAACACTGTTTTACACATGTTTTGACTAAAACGACGTGTTTTGAATCAAAACGACATCGTTTTTGTCATCTTCTACCTTATACCATAAAAAGATGCCCATAAAGCTGCTTTTGAGGGCCATTTAATGTTTCTATCTCTCCTTCAAATGAGACAAAAGACACACCATCCTCACCCCCTGATTTTGTACTGCACCCCTAATCCTTTTCTCCACTGATTTGCAGCCATTCAACCACTGTAATAAATAGTTACAACCTCTCATCTAACCAGCTTTAACAGTCTTGTTTTGTAATACCATGTTGTTGGTTTATGGCTAATGGCTAGAATCATTCCCAAGCAAATCAATGGTCATAAACCATGCCCAAGAAATACCTCATGTTCTTATTTAATCCCCTATAAATAGGGGTGAATTTCATGCATGTTTTCCAAACACTACCTTAAGGCATGTTCATGTCTTTGATTTTAGGCTAAAGACGTGCTTGGCAAACATGTCCTTAACCTTTTTTTTTAGTTTAATTTTATACCTATTTGGGTGTCTAGCTAAATAGTCCTTCAAAAAAACTAAAAAAAAATCTAAAACATTCAGGGATCATTTTGAAATTATTTGTGGGTTCCTCGCGTGTTTTTTCAATAATTTTGTCTAATATCAGGTTGTAGATTTATAGTGTAAGATATGAACTTAATATTAAAAATACTTGATTTTTCTGTGAAATTTCAAAAGAATTTAAAAAATTCAACAAAATTTCCTATTTAAGAAATACAAAAATATGTTTTTCTTCAAGAATTTCATTTCATATTGGGCTATAGACTTACACTGTAAAATATGAACCCGGTTTTCTCTAAAATTTTGAAAAATCCATAAACTATTAAAAAAATTCTCATTTCAAAAAACAATTATGGTTTGTTTTCATGCATACGACCAAATTCTAAAGGTTTCTCATGCATGTTTTCTAAAAATACAAAATAGATATTGTAACCATTTTATAATTATCCATTAGATTTTGGATAAAATACCAAAAATCCCACAACACTTACTTTGTTTAATTAATATTTAGATTGTTGGGATTTAGTTGTAGACTTTAATATTTGGAGGTATAAAATTATATTGTAAAGTATAGCCTCAAGTATTAAAGATACTAAATAGAAAATAAATGTGTTGCTAAAATTTTAGATGATACATAATAAAAATAAAGTCTGGACAGAGAGAGCAGAACTTTAGCTATATAGGTTGTAGCCAAGGCCACAGTCTATCGACAATGAGGAAAAATAAGAAACGAACAACCTTAATAATGGAGCAACAACACAAAAAATCAAATGAAATCAGAACTTAAACGGACCAAGCTAAAATACATTCATGATTCCTATATAGATCAACACTTGTATACCATAATGAAGAGTTCAGGTTTCTTATTCAACCTGCAGCAAAGTAAAACAAATGCCATAGGATATAGATAGGTTGATTTTCCTTAAATATCAAGTTGTTCTTGGTATTCCACATAGTCCAAAAAATGCTAAACATAAACCTCCCCTCTCAAACAGATCTCTCAAACTTACAATGATTTTCTTGTAGAAGACCTTGCCATTGACATTGAAGGTCATCAAGGGCATATGGCATTACCCAGTTCAGACCTCTCTAAGCTACAATTTATTCCAGAGTTTCCAAACCATAGGGCAATGCATGAGGATGCGGGAGATAGTTTTAGAATGGTGCACACAGAAAGGGCAGCAATAATCTTGAGGGCTCAGGATATGTCTCTTAACCAGGAAGGATCTTGTGCAAAGACCTTCATTTAGGGCTAGCCATAAAGTCATTTATGTTTTTGGAGGGCAAATATATTTCTAGGGATCTATAACATAATTTTTAGTTCCAGCAAACCTGATCCTATCAAGGGCAAACATACAAAAAGTTTACAGTATAACCATATTTTTCCCCCATTCCCAAACCAACCTGTCTTCTTTTGTTCGATGAATAACTGTAAGATTAAAATCAGACATTAACCTTTAAAACATTAGATTCTCTCTAGTTCTAAGGGGTCTTATCCATTTCAGATTCCAATACCAAGTATCCTCTACCCAGTATCCCATCTGGCTAACGAGCCTTGCTTTGGAGGAGGATAGGCGAAAGAGAGCAGGATAAAAGTTAGCTAAACAAAAGCCAGCCAACCAAGTATCTGACTAAAAGTTTACCCGGTTACCATACCCATTTTAAGTTTACAGCTAGCTCGAATAAGAGTGCTATCATGATCCTTACTAGTAATAGCAGAGCAGATACCTCACCAAATCACCTAGAGTTTTTTCCTGAATCGGGGCACCCCATTGATGAACTTTGGTCTGTATTTTCCCTTAATGAAGTTTGTCCAGCTAGCTTTGTCATTACTTCCTAGTTTCCAAATCCACTTGAAGAGGAGAGTGTTATTTTTTGCCAAGATAGTCCCAACACCAAGCCCTCCCCTATCTTTTTCTTTCATCACTGTTTCCTAAGCTAACCTATGTATTTTCCTGTTATCAATACTCCCACCCTACAAAAACCGAGTAATGTTGATTTTAAAGAGGTGTTTGTGGGACATGAGGAACGTTTTGGACAGCAACATAATTGTTAGTTTGTAGGGAAAAGATATGATGATAATTTTGGCTAAAGGGGTAATTATAGGTACTAGGACCATAATGTTGAGTTAGGTGGAGATTTGAGGACAATTAAGTTGAAAATACTAGCTTTTTAAGGGAAGAATGATCCTAAAGATTATTTAGAATGGGAGAAGAAGGTGAAGTGGATTTTCGAGTGTCATAATTATCTAGAGCCCAAGAAATTCAAGCTTGTTTTGATTGGTTTTACTGACTATACCATTGTATGGTAGGATTCGTTAGTGACAAACCGTAAGAGAAATTATGAGAGGCAAGGTGATACTTGGGATGAGATAAAATTCTTTATGGGGAGGATATTTATGCCTAGCCACTACTATAGAAAATTGTATCAAAGGTTATAGAGTTTGAGTCAAGGTACAAAAAGTGTTGATGAGTATTTCAAGGGATGAAACTTGCTATGATTTGAGCTAATGTTGAAAAGGATAGGGAGGCTACTATAGCTAGATTCACGAATGACCTTAATTATGATATAACTCATATTGTGGAGTTGTATCATTATATAGAGATGAAGGAGATGATACATATGGTCGTAAAGGTGGAGAAACAGCTTAAACGAAAGGATACCATTCAACAAAGCCAGCCATTAGGCCCTTTAAACCCTTGGAAACCTAATTAGAAGGCTAGTACTGGGGGTGGTCCATCACAATATAATGAGAAGGGTAAGGTCAAATACCCTAGAGAGAAGAAAGACACCTCGATCATTGTTAAAGGTAATAATGTTACTCATACTTCTCGTAACTGTGACATTAAATGCTTTTGTTGTTTAGGTTTTAGTCATGTTGTTTCACAGTGCCCAAACAAAAGAGTCATGTTTATGAAATCTAATAATAAGGTTGAAATGGATGGGAAGGATGGAGAGGAGAAGATGCCACCATTAAAGGATGCTGATGATATTTGTGTTGAGTATCTGGTTGAGGGAGAGGCACTTATGGTGAGGAGAGCATTGAATATGCATGTCAAGATGGATGATTTGGAAGGTCAGAGGAAGAACATATTCCACACGAGATGTCATATTCATAATAAGGTATGTAACTTAATTATAAATTGTGGTAGTTACACTAATATAGTTAGTATTGAATTGGTAAGTGAAAGTGAATAAACAAGTTTTGGTTACTTTTTCTAATGGTAAATATTGTTAAAAGGTGTTATGTGATGTTGTGTTAATGCAAGTTAATCACTTGTTGCATGGTAGACATGTCAGTATGATATGAGAGTTATGCATAATAGAGTGACAAATAGGTATTCCTTTGAGATGAATGGAAGATCTATAACTCTTGTATCTTTGATACCTAATCAAATATATGAGAAGCAACTGAAATTAAAGAATGAGAAGATGGTTGAAAATGAGAACTTGTATATCAAGAGGACTTTCTTCGCTAACAAGGTTTTTCTTGGTTTTGATGATGATGTTATTCTTCAGTTTGGTACTAATTTATTGACCTTACAAGATATTTTTTATGATATAGATTTGAGGTTGAATCTATATAAAGAAGGGAAGGATGATACGAACCAAGTCAGGTCCAACTATGGTCTTAAAATATCTGCTGACCAGTTTTGCGAGATTGAGCATATCTTTTAAACCATATATCAAAACAAACTGAAACTTTACAGGGAGATACTAGGCATATGAAACTATATTTTGGTATTTTCTCAGGTCAAATGGAGTTCGGAAATATATTATTTTAGACGGCTAAAGATGCTATACAAATCTTGTCAAATTTGCAAGACTAGACCTTTGTGTACTGTTTGAGATATATCTGGAACTAAAAATAGAGGTTTGCCGCGATTTAGTTTAGGCTGGAAACTAGACATCTCAAGCTCTCCAACCATATGTGGTGGGCCCAATAATGCATCCAAACGAGAGAGAACGACGTGTTTGAAGTCAGGACTGAAAATATACCAAGAATATGCGAAAATTAGAGATTCGGGTTACATTGAGGAATTTTGACATGAAAATTTTGGTTTTCTTATCCTATTTTATTTATTTATTTATTTAATGTTGAATAATTATTTTTAAATTTGGGTTTATTCTAACCCATTAGATATTATTTAGGAGTTTATTTCATTATTAGACTTATATTTATTCTTAAGAATAAGTGATTTATATGTATGTTTTATGTTTTGTGAAAATGAAGTTGATTTTTGTTTTACATATTGATTTAGATGTATGTTTTATGCTTTTTGAAAATCAAATTATATAAAAATTCAAAGGCAACAACAATTTTAAAATAATTGAAAGTATTTCAACGGTTGAAGGGTTGTTGTGGTGGTACTGCAGTAATGGAGGTTGAGGGGGAGGGTTTCAGATAGTGTACTAAGACAAAAGACAATGATAGTTATTGTAAAAGCCCATACTATTCTTCCTTGGTAAATCATTTTGCATATGGTGATTGTTAAGGCTCGAGCACATGCTGTTTGGAATGACAAAAAAAAAAAAAAAAAAAATTAATAATAATGTTAGAATGATGAAGGGGATGATGAATGCTCGATTCATTTAAACGTGCTGAACAACTACAGAAGAAAAGGAAATTTTCACATGTTAGGATGCATGTAACATGAATGACCCTTCACCTAACCATCCACTAGCATTTGGAAGCCTTTCTTCACTATTGAGATTCAAAATCCATGCTTTATTTTGTCTTTTAAAATTAAATATGTTCCCATTAAATGTCTTCTGCTATCAGGAAAGAGGGGGGAATATAAATTATTGATCAACTAGTAAAGGACACACGTTGCATGTAACAAAACAAACACATTAAATTAATTAATAGAGTAGCTTGGTTAGCTAATTTTTTATAATTTAGAGGTGCCAATCTTTTAACTCTTTTTTTTTTAAAAAAAAAAAGAAAAGAAAAGAAAAGGGCTGCCTTCACGCAAGCACTTGCATCCGAGCACGAGAAACGATTAATAATACGTAAACAAATACGGCCACCAACGAAATTGTAGTTTCATGATGCTACCCTATTCCATGAGTATACCATCTTCTTAGCAGATTAAATAAAAAACGAACAATCACCGTCGTCAAAATAATACATCATCAAATAACAAAAGCTGGAACTTGGAAAAGGTTGTTGATGGGTTACACAAGCTGTGTCCAGTCTTCCACAGTAAACAACACTCGCATCCCATCTTGCTGCCATCCCACCTTTACAAATAACCACCTCTACAGCCTCATTGCGTAAGCAGCTTTGAGTCGCATGCCACTATTTTAACCCGCCCAACATTCTCCTGCGTCTCCTCATTCTTAAACATAGCATCCTGTAAAATGAAGGTCCAAACATTGTCGCAGAATCTGTAGGTGTGCAGATGTCCCTGTAGCACCCAAAACCAGAAAAATAATATGAGTCTTTTCAGTTGCTACCCTAACACATAAGATACAATCTTGATCCAGGAAAACTACGACAGGAGTTCCCTGGTTAAAGAGCCCAAGTTCCACAGATTATAAATATGGACTCCTCCATTAAACCTAAAGTGGAAAGGAAGAATACGACAATAAAGTCCAAAGTCAACAACCAAAATGGTACACAATTCGTTTTTTCTTTTTTCCCCACGCAAATCCATAAAAAGGATCCTCACCGAACTTTCACCATAGAGGGAATATAAGAACAAGTTCCGGAAAAAGGTGAAGGCAAAAAACTTCAAATGGACATGACATTCAATTCCCAGCCACCTGCCTAACTTGTGAAAATCTCCAAAACTAATACGGAAATGCAATTAGCAACAATCACCAAGATATCCCTCCCTCCCAAAAATGAAGTATAATGATCAGAGCAGCATAAAGCAAGTCATTCTTTAAATTGTCTTCTCGCTGCACAACCTCACCCATCATTCTATTGCCTCACTCTACCACCAAGTCACTGTTAAAGCTGCCACATGCGATACTCAAACATTCAACCATGATGCTCCTTTTGCTATGCAGATTCAATTTGTTCTGAAGGCTATGCCAACAACCACTGCTGACCACAAAAGATTAATTAAAAAATGCACCATCTTACAGTAATCACTAGGACTTCAGTTCTTTTTTTCTCCCAAAGGCCCAATCAAATCCAAAACAAAATCATAAATTCATCAGTGCAACTATAGTGCTCTGTAAATGCAAAAATCTGCAAAACCTACCACATGTTGCTGGCTGCTTGGAAAGCTTCCAGCATAATATGGCAATTAATACAGAAAAGTGCATCAACAGCAGATGTACATGGAAACACCAGAGGCTCCATTAGGTCACTACGCCGCAAGTATTTGGGGGAGGGGGTGAAATAGGAAGAAAATAACAAGGTTGAGAATTACAAATGCCAGTCCAGACCTAAGCTATATAAAAAGTTCCAACATTAATCATCTCCAAAATTTCCTTGTAAGACTGTAGGAATTCATACCTGCCCCAAAACTAACATAGAAGACAGTTTCTGTACAAGTATGCTAATGAAGCATTCAAAGCACCAATTTTCAATTGCCTAAGAAGCTGATCGAGAAATAACCACTGACCAATGATGCAGTGCTCATGGATGGCTAAATTTATCCGATATGTTTATTTGCATCAGTTGACATTGAAAATTCAAACATCCAAAAGTGCCTTGAGCACGTGACATTTCCCAGCAAGCATACACTTAAGTTGTCCTTAAACCAATTACATCCACTCCACATGTGCCGAACAATAGAATGGTTCTATATCAGCAACAATTTGATTCCATAAACCTTCTGCTTCATTGATAAGAAGGCAGGTTTGTCATCAAAATTTGACAGACAAAAGACTCTTAATGCTGATATATTTTTTTAAGTAGACTCCAATCTTATCATTCATCAATCAAGGTGATTCAAAACTTCTTTATAATTGTGGTTAAAATCGATATTTACAAATCTAAATTGTTGAAACGGTAATTAATAATCCAGAGATGTTGCTGTTTGGTTGTATAACAGAAGGTGCCCTATTTATATTACATAGGTTCCTCACCTTCACACGACCCAATTATTGAATAAAGAGCTGATGAAAATGATTTCACATCTTCAGAAAATGAATCAAGCGAAACGCACACATGCATGCAGGAACGCATGACACACAACACTTTCAGAAACTGTTTTGACTTTCGAGTCATTACATATTTTTTGGCCAAAATCAACAGGGATAATCAACGACACACACACACACACACACATGGAAGACGTTGACTTGGAATCACAATCAATAAGAGGCCAGATCAGCAGAGTCAAAATTTAGTAACATTTTTAATTGTTGACTAAACTAGTTATAACATAGCACAAAAGAATTAGTTCAGATCCAATTGACAACCATAAAACTCGTTATCCCAATTCGCTTTAAACGATGATCAATTGACAAAAGATGGCAATCGTAATAGCTAAATAAAACATAAAATTGAAAGAACTTACCTTAATTGAGACTTTGCTCTTCACTTTTGTATCCAAAGCTTCAGTCATGGACTAAAATTGAAATGACAAAACAAAAAAAAATTAAAAAGAGAGAACCCAGAGTGGTTAGTTATCAAACTGGATTAGGTGTGATTTACATGTACCTTATCAAACTGAACAAGAACCTGGAAGGCTAGCTCAGGACTGAGAGTACCGTTTTGAACCATGTCATCAAGAGTCTCCGTCAAGCACATCCCGATCGTCGATCTTCTATACAGCTCAAACGTCGCCATTCCCAGAGATCTGTAAATCAAACACAAAGAAGCTACTGTAGATTTGTGCAGAAAGAGCGTGAATCTATGGAAGAGATTGAAATTACCGATTGGAGGAGTTGATGCTTTGTGGGTTTTAATTTAACGTTTATTCGAGGGAAGAGCTTTTTGGGCGGAGAGGATTTGAACCCTTTTATACCCTAGTTTTTGAGGATGGGAGATTTTATACTCGCCGATTGATTTGGAAGGTACGAATTGCCTGTTTTGACCTGTGTTTAGCTTCTCACTCCTAAGCCCACTTTATTACTATTTTGTTTTGGGCCAACCGCTTGAAACGTAAACTTGGGCTACGGAACTCAAGAGATTATATTAAATATGTTTTTGGTACAGTGATTGCCTAGGGCAAGTTGCTTACAAGCTTGTATGGAGAAGTATTTTCCACGGCAAGTGGATTTCTAAAAATTAATTTATTTTTTGATATTTAGTAGTATTATAAGAAAAAAATTGGAAAATAATTTTTAATATTTTTTTATGTCAAGCAAAATTATTTAGAAAATAATTATTATTTTTCAAGTTTATTAAAATAATAGGGACCAAATCTAATATATGAAAAAGTTAAAGGAGGATGAAATTGAAAAACAAATTTAATTTCCTAAATTATTTCATATAAAAAATCAAAAAAAAAATAATGGAGACAAAATATAACAGATATAAATATTAAAAGATGATGAAATTAAAAAAAAAAGTTTCATAAATTATTTCAAATAAAATAAATAGCAATTAGAATAATGTAATCATATCTAACAAATAAAAAAATTGAAAGATTATGAAATTAAAAAAAAAAATTTCATAAA
>Ga0325402_1003087_pt1 | contig 14858 bp, 8 predicted proteins | sample PopdelMetagenome_22_FD_207212 | JGI IMG/M metagenome (GOLD analysis project Ga0325402, IMG submission 207212) | Populus deltoides microbial communities from Bellville, Georgia, United States - Xylem-PdKOR-R3 | ecosystem: Host-associated > Plants > Phyllosphere > Stem > Wood/Secondary xylem... | reverse complement strand
CTAAGGGTCTTTGTGAGCTTCTTTGGCTTAGAAGGTTGCTCACGGAGATTGGTATTGCTCCTAGCTCTGAAATGAATTTGTTTTGTGATAACAAGGCAGCCATTGACATCTCCCACAATCCTGTCCAGCATGACCGCACGAAACACGTTGAGGTGGATCGATATTTTATTAAACAGAACCTGGATGAAAAAATTATTCGGTTTCCTTTCGTCAAATCAGAAGACCAGTTGACGGATATACTTACAAAGGCAGTGTCCTCTAAAATCTTCCACAGCTCACTTGACAAGTTGGGCAAAAGAGATATATACGCACCAACTTGAGGGGGAGTGTTGGCGTGAGCTGTCACAGTAGAGAAATTAGAGCAAGAATAGGACACTGTTACGTAAGGGAAATCCCATTTGTTAAGGAAACCTTTATTTCCGCAATAGAGATTGTATTGAATAGGAAAACTAAAATCCTTCTCTGTATAAAACCTGAAGGTACTCTGTAATGTAGGTTATGCAAGAGAGACAAAAAAGAGAATAAAGAAGAAACTTACAGCTTCTAAAATTAACACATCAAACATGTTATTTACCAGGTGCTAATACTATAGCCCGTCATTTAGCTGCTATCACGTGTGGATGAGGGCGCTAATTAATGAAGTACCAAATACGGTAACATAAAAGCCCATCTTTTTCTAACTATCTCAAACTGAAATTCTGATATAGATGTAATTGAGGTTTAATTGGAGGAGCTGTTGTTTGTTGTCCGTGTGCTATATGTCATGCATAATCCGAGTATGGAATGCTTATGTTGGCGAATATAGGATTGGAAATTGGCGAATATAGGCAGTGGCAGTGTTGCCTGATAGGTTTGAGAGCCGGAAACCTCTTCCATTACCTTGGAGAGGTAGATAATGAGCTCTCTGAGGCAGCAGGGATTCCTGGCTGTGTGTTTGTCCACTTGAGTGGATTTATAGGTGGAAATCGAAGTTATGAAGGTTAGAGCTTCTTTAAAGGCTTAACCAAATAGGAGTTTCATCAGGGGAGATCCTATGTTCACATTCTTGAATCATTAAATGCCGAAGTCTTCTGCACCTCTAGTTAATGTTATGAAGAATCAAGTTAGTTATTGGACCTGCACATTCCAGACATGTTTGCGTGGACAATTGTTGGAACCATACATGGAGCAGCTTATCGTGCGTACTTCTGGTTTTTTAAATCAGCACATACAGAGAATGCCACGCCTCTCCTTTATTTTGAAGAGGTATGCTCTTCTGGACTTGTTAATTTACCATGTTTGAACGCATTGTAGTCACAATATCCTTTTCACAACTTCCATCATGAACAAGTTTGAAGCCATGTTAGAAACCTTGTATATGAACTCTTTGATTGACTTGTGTTTTCTGGAGTAGTTGAGAGGAAATTTGTTCTGTAGATCAAAGTCCATCACTCTTTACTGTTAGTATACTGGATAGTTTAGTACTATAATTTCATATACACTGAAGATCCATGCATGCCTCTCAATGTGATTAAACTCAGTTTCAATAAATAGATCTTCCATCCGTGGTTGGACAAAATAGAGTCAGTCATGATACAAGTACATTACCATCTCTAACGAAGACAAAACTTGAGTTTCTCTGGAAGCACCATTTGTAATACTGATGATGCTTCACTCTTCAGACTCTGCTGGCAAATCCTCTTTGAACCATGTGTAGAGACCCCCTTCTAAGTGGAAGACATTCTTGTAACCGTTTAGGACTAACAGGTAAGCTGCTATCAGTGATCTGCATGAAAAAAAAAAAAAATTCATCGCTGGTAGAGTTGAAAGATAGAGAATATTGACAGTAACATTAGAATCAGAGAAGTTGACAGACCTTGACTGTTGTCCTTCAGGAAGATTTTGGGATGGCTTCATTGTACCCCCAGCTGAGCAAGCCACTATTATCTTTGCATTTTTATTGATCTTTGATTCCACAGCTGCTAGCATGTTTTAACTTGTTAGTTTTTTCTTGGTCACATAAATTGAGAATCACAGCAATTTAGCATCTTTGTTAGATATTTCTTACTCTGCATAAACTCAGGATTTTCTTCTGTGCCAGCAAAGATGCCAAAAAATGCAAACGCAGCACGCCTTGCAATGTCCCATGCTGTCCATTCCTTTATAAGCCTATATACTTGTACATTGATAGCTCCTGATGGATGAGCCTGAGATCAAAATAGGAAAGATAACTTAGGTTATTTGTCCTCAGAATATGCAGTTAACTCTCTTGAGCTCTGTTCATAAGCCGTCAGTTATGATTGATGTTGCTTATTCAGACATGATGATAAGCTCCCTAACCTCTTTGAATTCTGCTTCCGGTCTCACGTCAAGAATCACAAACTTGTTTTCTTTCTGAAGGCGCAGAGCTTCCTTCACATCCACACTCCTGACCTGGAAATAACAAATATTTTGGTTCTTAGTTCTCTCTCTGTGCGTGCTCGTGCGACTCTGAGAGACAATGGTAGCGAAAAAGGGACCTTATTCTTGAGAAGAACTTCCCTCTTAGTCTTCCAATCTTCCTCAGCTAATCTCTCCAAAGAAAGATACGAAAAAGAACTCACTCAGAGTCAAGATTGAGGATAAACACAGAAAAGACTCTATGACATGTTGGAAACAATCATTAGGAGATCAGTGATCTTGTGTCTGTTCAAAAACCATGGGTAATCTTATTAATAAAGTCTAGGTTAGAGCAAAGTACCTGGTGATTTTGCAGGTTTTGTTGCTGCATTTAAGACTTTTAGGCCTCTTGGAAATGTGCTTGAGGATAATCTCCCCCTTAAAGATCCATTTGATCTGATAGTGAAGAAGGGTGAGCAATGGTCCTGTGTAGTCTTTGAAGAGAAAATTAGTGGTGATGATTGATAATTAGGATACGAAGAAGATGAAGATGAGTGTGAGCTGATTGAAGGAAGTGCAGCCATTTGGCAGGACTTTTAAGTCAGAAATTTGGCTGTAGTTGCTCGACGAACGAGCAGGAGTTGCTTGATTTGCTTTCTTCTCCTTGGGAGGTGGTTGAATGCTAGGAAATACGTAAATGGGCCATAGGCGCTGTGGATTATTTTTGACATTATCTCTCCCAAAAATCTGAACCTGTGGCTCTTGTTCGAGAGCCTTTGCCATGTGGATTATACGGAATCCTTTTGTTTTGTCCCTTCCCTTTTCTCACAAATTTAGTGATATCTTTCTAATGCAAAACTATTTTCCGATTAAGCACCCAAAGCATGCTACAAAAAGCTTGTTGAAGTACACATTCTCCAGGAATAACGATTAAGGAGGAGACCTTAAACGGAGAAGGGGTATTAATTAAAAAATAAATTTAAAATTATTTAACAAAAAGATATAAAAAAGATATTAATTAGAAGAATGAAAGAAATATATTAAAAAAGGACAAGACCAAATGTGTGGACCTTCAAGCTCAAGCCCACCTGCCTAGACCTGATATTTTTTTTATTTAAAGAGGCTTGCCTATTTTTAATTTTTTGAAAAAAAATAGATAGACGACACATTGTCCACTGAGGTATATAATGTGTCGTGGTGGCTGAAAAAATCAGGGCTTTGGATTTTATATCTCACAAAACTCATTTTTCAATTCATTTCAACCATTAAACACCCTATAACCACCCCTAGAACACCAAGGGACAAACATATGAACCTAATAAACTAAAAAAAAAAGCCAAAACCACAAAATTAAATCGAAGAAAATATTTCATCCTCGACCTAAATCTAGTTTTAAAAGATACATTGAGGCTTAAAACAACTACCATAAAACTATCCTTACCTGATAGAACTTGTTGACATCGATTTTAACATGTTTTGTGGTCAGAAAATGTGTCAAGACGAGCTTTCTCTCTCTACATCGAAATCTGGCGGGGCTTTCTTTCTCCTCTCACAAAAAAAGAACTAAAAAATAAGGAAAATGATGTTTGGTATCAAAGTTAAATTTTAAAAAATTAAAGGGACTAGTTACCTAATAGCTAAAAAAGATGGGGCACTAAATGAACTTTTCAAACTAATTTTAAAATTGCTACCTATTTTACCGGTGTTTTTCACTTCAGTCCTCTTTCTTTCAATTAAACCCTCCCTAATAAAACGCAATTGGGTGCTAATTTGGGCTCAAATGTGCAAAATAAAAGTTCGATAACCAAATTAAAAATATCAAAAAAACTCATTGTTCCAATCCGTAGTGATTTGTGAGTTGGTGCGCAGTAATTAATGAACAACGAAAATAGGAACATTAAAATTGTTAATGTGTTTGATATGAAGTTAAAAATTTAAAGGAAAATGTTGAAGTGATAAAATTGATGATGAAGTGTGAAGAAGTAAAAGGTGGGAAAAAGATGAAGTGTTTAAAAATGTTTGATAAGAATTGAAAAGAATTTGGGTAATAATGAGATCTATTATAGATTAGATTTATAAATAATATTAATGAATACCACACAATATAAATTGGACAGATTAAGAATTTAAATATAATAAATTATGTAAGATGGGATACATCCATAAATAAGCAATAAATTAAATAAATAATTAAATATGAAGGGAGACTCATTGCCTCATTTTAAAGAAAGGCAAGGCGGTTAACCCTTCATGCTTGAAGAGTAACATTTGAGCCCATTTCTATTGTCCTCAATATTTTTCCTCTTTCAATCACTATGTATCGAACATGAAGGAAAGAAGAGGGTGGACAATTAATAGATAAAAAGGGTGGACAATTATCGAACACAACCTAAAAAAGAGTTATGGAAATTAAAGAATATTTTTCCATGAAAACAACAATCTTGATGTATAATGTTTTGTTGTTGTTTGAAGAAAAAAGAGACGAAGATATTAAGAACAGAGAGGACATATTCTCTTTTATTCCATGTTTTTCATTTATTTTATTTTTTACCTTTATCCCTTCAATCAAATACATTTTTATCCTTTTTGTATCTATTCCTTTTGTCAGACATTGACTAAACATAACCTAACAATTCACTTGAAATTTTTCATTGAACTAACTTAGTCCCCACTAGATTCTTGGCTCTCGCTACGCCGCAAGTCATATTATTTTATCTAACCTTAAAATTTTTTGTAAAGATGTTAAAAAATAAAAAATTCAATGCATATTGGATGAAATACTTTAAAAATATTGATATGCATGGTGACATATTAGATGATATATTTTTTAAAAAAAGAACTATTGAGACGGCGACCCATTAGCTAAACCCATGTCAACCATAATTAATCCATTAAACTCGTGATAAAAAAAACATGAGATCATGATAATTCAATGAAATCCAAATTGAAACAAAATAGAAAGCTCAATTCTAATCAACCAAAAATTTGAAAGCCAAAAATGAAAAAAGACATTCAATTTAAAAAAAAAGACAAAAAACCTATATCTAAGAAAAATAAAATAAAATATTATGAAGCGAGCATAACATGTTTATATTTAAGCAATTGATTTAACTTAATTCAAAACAAAATTTTATTTTTTAAAAAATCTCAATTTAACAAAAAACGACGAATAAAAATAATAGAGATAACTCATATTATTTTCAAAATTAGTTAAAAATCCTATAGAAAGTAAATAAAAAACATATTCAATGAAGGCGAAAGAGAATTATTCTATGAAAGCTAAAGCGAATTATTCTATGAAAGCTAAAGAAAGCTTACCTGTTCTGCTAGAGTGCTACTGTTTCGGGCGAAGATCAGTGAACACGCTCCTCGCTGGGAATCTGGAATTCCTCCTTCTACCTTTGCTTTCCTGCCCTCTACTTCTTCTTCTCTCGATCATTTGTCTCCTCTCTGCTTCTATTTTTTTTAGAAATGAAGGAACGAAGATGATGATGATGCCGGTTCTCCCCGATGGTTTTGGTTCTGGGTTTTTTTTCGTCAGCTCCCCGTTGTGTTCCTGTTTCCAGTGTTCTTTCCCCTGCTTTTTAGTCTTCCTATGTTATTTATCTTCCCCCTCCTTCGGTTTGTTCGGTGCCCTCCTGTCTTTGTCTGTCCCCTGCTCTGGTTTTCGGGTCCCCCCTGCCCTTCGTGGCTTTTTCTTCTTCCTGATTTTTCTCCCTGTTCAGCCTTGGCTCTGCCTTTTTCTTCCTAGTTCTTTCTTCTTTTTCTCTGGCTTTTATAAAGCCAGAGAACGTGGTAATCAAGGTGAGCCACGTTCGTCCATGCGTCCCACGATCTGCAGTTACAGATCTCCTGCCGAAACGGTCTTGAGCGACGAAGAAGGTGGAGCATTTGATTTAGAAACGGCGCCGTTCACAACTAGAAATGGCAACTTTCATTTTGGACCTTGAATTTTGGGAAGTTTTGTAATTAAGCCCCTAGTTAAATTGTAATTGGACCCCTGATTTTGGTGTCTTTTACAAGTTAGTCATTGGACTTTAATCTGTTTGCAATTGTGCCCCCAATTAACCCCAAACTTTGCTATTTCTCCAATTAAGTCCCTGATTTGATTAATTAAATTAATTCCAAACTCAATTAAGTATCAAAACTTATCAATTCTCCAAATAAGCCCTTGATTTAATTAATTAAACTAGTCAATAGTTTAATTAAATCTTTAAACTTCCAATCATGTTGCCCTTAACCCAAATTTTAATTCATTCTTCATTTATTTTATTTTTGCTTGTTTTTCATCATTTTTTTAGTAAATAAAATAATTAAAATAAAAAGGTCAAAAATTGGGTTATGACATAGAGAAATACTGTAGCAATCTACAGTGTTTTGTGAGGGAAACTACAATGCTTTTCCCTTATGATTTAGCTTTATTTTAATTATAATTCTTATCCAACTCAATATTCAAAAAAATAAAATTAACAAAGATAATTTTGGAAAAAATCATAAAAAAATCATGTGGGAAAACACTGCAGCAATTCACAATGTTTTAAAGAAAAAAAAATTACAAAACTAAATTCTCAATCAGCTCAATATTAAAAAGATAAAATCAACAGAGACAATTTTAGAAAAAAAAATATAACAAAAAAAGGAAAAAAAAACCATGTTGGGAACACTATAGCAAATCACAGTGTTTTGTGATGAAAGCTACAATGCTTCCCCACATGATTTAGCCTTAGTAAATTCTTAACCAACTAATTATTAAAAAGTAAAATTGACAAAGATAAGTTTGGGAAAAAACTGCAGCAATTCACAGTGTTTTAAAGAAAAAAAATTACAAAGCTAAATTCTCAATCAGCTCAATATTAAAAAGATAAAATCGACAAAGATAATTTTAGAAAAACAAATATAGCAAAAAAAACAGGGAAAAAAACCATGTTGGAAACACTATAGCAATTCTCAGTGTTTTGTGATTAAGCTACAGTGTTACCCGACATGATTTAGCCTTACTAAATTTTTAACTAGCTAAATATTAAAAAAGTAAAATTAACAAAGATAATTTTGGACAAAGCTGCAGCAATTCACAGTGTTTAAAAAAAATTACAAAGTTAAATTCTCAATCAGCTCAATATTAAAAAGATAAAATCGATAGAGATAATTTTAGAAAAAAAATATAACAAAAAAAAACAAGGAAAAAAAACCATGTTGGGAACACTGTAGCAATTCACAGTGTTTTGTGATGAAAGCTACAGTGCTTCCTCACATGATTTAGCCTTACTAAGTTTTTAACCAGCTAAATATTAAAAAAATAAAATTAACAAAGATAATTTTGAAAAAAAAATAAAAAAAAAGGAAAGCAATGTAGCAATCCATAGTAACATGTGAGGAAAGCTACAATATTTTCCCCACATGTTTTAACTTTATGTATAATAGTTTTTTTTTCCTGAAATTATTGTTTTTAACTATATAGGATAAACGATAACAAAGTCAAGTTCAATTGAAAAGAAAAAAAATCCGACCAAACTTGTAAATCGGAACAACTTGGGTTACCCTAGCAAATAGATAAATCATTCTAACCCTGTAAAAAGGCAAAATGAAAAGAAATAAATTAAAAAAATAAACTAAAAAAAAGTGAAGAAAAAAAAAGAAAAACTACAAAAATAAAAAAAGATGAAAAAAAAATATATAATATAAATTACTATTATAATCCATAGTATATTAAATATATTAAATATAGATGAATAGTGAACTCCGCATGCTCTTTAGCTTATTACTAATAAGAATAAGAACATCAAGAACAACCGGCACTTCTCGAAATATTGCACTTGAGGGTCTAGCTGCTGTGGTCAATCGTGTGACTTGTTCCGCCCCCGTCCCGGGTTCGACCCTCTATGTGCACGCCTGTCACCCCCGCGGTGCCTTACCTGCTCCTGGGCTTGCAGAATGTCCAGTGGGCCATGGGGAATAGTCGTGGTGCGCGTAAGCTGGCCCGGACACTCCATGTAAATCAAAAAAAAAAAAAAGAACATCAAGAACAACCGGCACTTCTCGAAATTGGTTCCTTCCTCTTCTCAAGGTTCCTGTGAACTCTATTCAACGTCTAGCACTAATTAGAGCACAACTTGTATCTATTAGCCCATAGACTTGCTACAAATGTAAAGATTAAAAAATAACTAAAAGGGATTAGAGTTTTCTCATGGACACAACAAGGTTATGAAAGCAAGCCTAGTCTGATAGGTTGTCTCGAACCTGAGGTTTTGGTTGGGTTTTAAATGGATAAAATTTGGGTTTATAATTGACCAAGCCAAACTCAGGCAACCCGTCGGGTCAATCAGAAACCCGGGTAAGATCTAATTTTTTCATTTTTTTTATATATTTTTAATAAACCCAAAAAATATAAAATTATTTTATGAATACTTAGCCTCACATATTTCATATTTTTTATAGTCTATATCCACATGAAATATTTCTTAACTTTTCAATGTGGGATAACTATATATAATCTGCATCCACATAGAATGTTTCTTAACTTTTCGATGTGAGGTAACTATATATAACCTACATCCACATGAATTTTTTCTTAATTTTTCAACATGGGATAACTATATATGGTTAAATCCACATGAATTGTTTTAAATTTTTTTGATATGGAATAAATATACTACACTTCAATTTCTTTTTTATAATCTATATTTAAATAAATTATTTCTTAACTTTTTCATATGAGATAATTATATTACACTTCATGTCTTACTTTTTTTTATAGCCTATATTCACATGTATTGTTTTAAAACTTTTTCATATGGGATATTAAAACCACAAATATTTATATATTTTTTATTTTTTTGGATAAACCCGGGACATGGCTCCTTAGTCGGGTCAACCCTCAAGTCGAGTTTAATATTTATGAGACACATACTTATTACATTATGGATTGAAATGGTGTACTGATGAATTTTCTCTTCCAAAACAAAATTCATTAAACTGATTAGTAGGGGTTATACAGTCTTTTAACATGGTCTATTAGTCATTATCATATTGATCGGGGACAACTCAGTCTTTTAACATTTTTAAAGGATAGTGCAATGACTAAATTACTCTTAAAAACAAAAAAATTTAAGCTAGGGTCGGAGGTATTTTTTTCATATTTTAATATAAGTTTTTTAGTTATAATTAAGTTGAATTGGGGGTAATTTAATATTTTAATAAATATATAATAGAATTAAAAAATCAAAATTAGTTAAGCGTGTGTTGAACACACCAACATGTGAAGAGCCTCCAATATCTTTGAATAGCACTTGAGGCATCATATGATGGTGAAACGTAGCCTTTTGAGATAGTGTTGGAAGTGTCCCAATATGATCTTCTCGGTGGTTAAGAGCGTGTACACAGTAGTGTAGTGGTTAGGTTTCAGTGAAATTTTTTTCTTCTCTTCCATACTTTCTCTCTCCTCCCCAGGTTTTGTGCTAGTCTGCCAAAATATAAAGATATCATATCATTTGTTTTTTGTATTCAATTTGGTCCTTATTCTTTTATTGTCATTTATTTTTTTTGTCTTTTTTTCTTCAAGTTCATCCATCATCATTTGTTTTTATTTAATTTTTATATCAAATTTGGACATTATTCTTTTAATTGTTGTTTGTTTTTAATCCTTTTCTTAATTGAATTTTGTTTTCAATTTCATTCCTCAACATTTGATTTCAATTTATTTTTTGTGCTAAATTTGATCTCTATTCTTTTTATTGGTATTTATTTTTTTGGATCATTTTTTTTTCATTTTCATCCCTCAATATTTTATTGATTGAGAATTTTGCTTTATTATAGTGTTTGCCTTCTAAGGGTTAGTCATAGTCCCATAACCATGGTCATGAGTTTTGAATGTTAAAATGAGTTGACTTTGGTTTTTTAGGTTATTTTTTTTTATTTTTTTCAGTTTTATCATTCAATATTGTTTTATTGGAAATTGATCTTCGTGTTTTTTTTTCCACTTTCCTTTCTATTGGATTATCCCAATTCTATGCCCATGATAGTAGGGTTAATAGATTAACTTGGGTTGATTAAAGTTTTTTTTAAAAAAATTATATTTTTTTCCAAATCCTTCAACGTTGAGTTATTTTATAATTGAACTTCATAATTTTATTCAATTTGTTTTCAACAAGGTTACTCCTGTATCACAACCAAGTACCAAAATTTGCATGCTGACCCAAGTGGGCTCGGGTCAATTTTTTTTTTTTTACTTTTTTGAATTATATTGTTTCTTTAATTTGTGGTCTTTCAACATTTTATTGCTATAAATTGAACTTCAAACATTTTTTTCATTTTTCTTTCCATAGGATTACCATAGGATTACCATGTTCTCATTTAATATTTGCTTTGTTATAAAATAAGATCCTTTAACATTTGATTTTTTAAAATATTGTTTTTAATTTTATCATTCAATATTTGATTGATTGAGAATTGGCCTTCATGCTCTCTTTTTTTGCTTTCTTTTCTATGGGGTTATCCCAATCTTATGCCCATAATCACAGGGTTAGTGAGTTAACCAGTTTGATACGGATATTTTTTGCTTTTTTATTTTTTTCAGTTTCGCTCTTCAACATTATGTTGTTTGATAATTATATTTCATAATTATATTTTGTTTGGTTTTGACAAAGTTACCCCAAAACTCGACGAGGTCATATATTTGGCATACCAATTCAAATGGACCGAGATTGGGTTTTTTTTTACTTTTTTTTATTTGATAATTTTTTTGTTAGTTTATTTTGTGTTGTAATATTTCTTTATTTGTATTATTAAATTATTAAAATTATTAAATTTAATCAAATCAATTACTCAAATCTTGAAGTTTTTTTTTCCTTTTTTAGAAATGCTTTTGTCACCTTAACTTCTTTTTTTATACTGAAATAAATCTAAGACAACTTAAGCATCGTGCACCTTTATAGCAAGGTTGTTAAAATCGCGATTCAACTCATAAAATCATATGATTTTACGAGTCAATATAGGCTAAACGTGCTTAATTGTTCATAAAACTTGAAAATAAGTAAAATCAAATTAAAATCAAATAAAATCGTTAAAATCGGGTGAAATCGCGCAAAAACGCGATTTCACCACCGATTTAACGCTTTCAGCACAAAAGAGAAAATGTGAATCATTGTTCCCTCTAGCTCCAGGTGTCAAGTGATTATTGGCCTATTACATAGTACACATATATAACAAAATCAAAACAGTTGACACGTAACACGTTCTTTCTTCATCGACTTTCACACAAGACAACATTTGAAAAAATCAAAATCCCTAAGTCACTAAATCCTTATTCTCCTTCTCTCAGCCATCCAAACCAAACCCAAAATAAACCAACTCTCTCAGGTTAGACAGTTTCTAAGACTTCTGTTGAAAGATACAGACACCCTTTTGTACTTTTTTTCTGGGTTTGCAGTGTTGAACTGATAAATAAAGGGAGAGGATCAGGTGAGGTATTTGTTCGGGATTTCTTTATCTGACTGGCCTAAGTGGCAATAGTTTCTTATTTGCTCTTTCAGGTTCTTCTTTGGTTATCTCATTAATGGCATCTGCGAGGTTTGTTTCTAAGTTTTATCATTGTTTATCATCTTGGGATTTTTTTTTATAAAGTGAGGACATGTTGTTTGTTTCTTGTTTGACTTTGACGGCCAATTCTTGTTCTTGTTTTTTTTTTCCTGGTGTAATTGGTTAAATTTCCATGTCTTGAGCGTTTAATATCCACATGCATCTAACATTTTTGTTATACTCTGTTTGGTTGCTGAGAATGAAACTGATGCAACGCAAAGTTTTATTTTATTTTTATTTTAGGCTTTATTGATGGCAAAGTCTCACAATTTTTGTTTTCTCTTAAATTTTTGTTTCTCAAGTCTATCGAGTCAATTTTCTGCTTCTAGTCATTATTTTGTTAAAAAATAATGTTTTCTTTGGGTGTTCCTTGTATAGTCTTTTATTTGTTTTGACCTTAAAATTATGAAAATTGAATACCAGCATATCGGTAATGTTTTTTTTGGTTTTTATTTGATTCTCATTGCTTGGAGCCTTTGATCTAATCATTGACATATCACATTTTCAATTGGCTAATTGCAAGAATATGTGTATAATCAGCTCCAATTCAGGTACATAACTATTGTTAGTATTTCTATATTAATTATGTTATGCAGTAATTTTTATGCATATTTGTTTTTTCTTTTGGATTTTCAGCTATGGTTGTTATTTCACATTTATACAAGGATTTGTGTACTTGGTGCTTATATACTTGCTGGGTTTCAACCCCAAGCAAATGGTGAACCCATGGAAAACTTATTGGAAACTCTCTGCTGTTCTTATGGGTTCTCATGGATTGACTAAGGGGTCCCTGGCTTTTCTTAACTATCCAGCTCAAATCATGTTCAGATCCACGAGGTAAACTTAGTTCTCATCTGTCTCTTGTCCTACTAAGTTGGATGTGAAAGGTCTTGTTTTTTTAAAGATCTCTTGTACATGATATACCAGCAGATTGTTTATTTAAAATTTGTTAATTATTAGTTAATGAAAAGTTATTTAAATTATATATGAATTTTTATTTGAACCATGTATTTTAAAATGCTTAAACTATGTATGAATTTTTATTTGAAGCATGTATTTTAAGGTGTTTAAATTATATATGAATTTTTATTTGAAGCATGAATTTTTTTAATGTATTTTAAAATTCCTTACGATTTTACGATTTTACGATCTGTTTTTACGATCCGACTTTGTTTTGCATTTTCCATGCCGTGTTAAAATCATGATTTTAACAACCTTGCTTTATAGGATTATCTACTGTTAAAAAAATGTCAATTCTGGAAATTAATTTTGCCGTGTTTCCAACACTCTTGTATTGTCAAGAAAGGGACCCACTCGTATGGAAATATTTGTAATGGAATAATTCGACCATCAGTTTCATATATATATATATATATATATATATATATATATATTGAACAGTCGTTTTCCTTCTGGATGGTCAAAGCAAGCTTCACAGAAATTTCATTGCCAAATACAAAATAGAAATACATCTCTGAACATTCAAAGTAAGTTGTTAGCGCTCAAGAAATTTCATTTCTTACATATTTTTTTATTTAAGAAGATTTGGGGTCAAGAAAAAGGACAGACCAAGTTGTTATTACTCAAGATTGTATTTTTTTTTCTTACTAAAGAAATTGTATGCATAGAACAATCTATGATTGTTATATGTTTTTTTTATTGCAGCAAAATTTCAATTAAGGTTTTACCCTTAGTTTTAAACCTCGGCTTGGCCCGACAGGTTGACCCAGGATTCATGACTGATACCAAGCCAAGTTTATGAAAAAATAAGGAAAGTTAAAAACTTGGCAGACCCGGCTGACCAGATCAAAAACCCGGTTACAACTCGTTGACTATTTTTTTTTATTAAAATGATATCGTTTTGATTTATAACAAATATTAGGGTTGACTTGGATGATCTGGTCAAAACTCGAAATCCGAATCTTGAACCGGGTCGATCACCGGACTGAGTTTAAATTTTTACCTCATGAGATACCAGGTGGAGTTGAAATTTAAACAACACTTATGTGGCAGATTCATAGTGCTGGATTTCTGTTATTCATTTTTTTTTAGTTAATTGGGTGTAAATTCCATGAAAAGAAGTCAATGTATGTAACAGTTAATTAACAGATGAGAGGAGTTCATTGTTGCCCGTTTACTTGAACTTCTTTTTATTTTTACTTAAATATCAACAATATTTAAATATTTTTTTATATTAAAAAAATTGATTTAACCCACATCATGATGGGGTCAATAATAACTATAAAACCCTACTTTTATATTAGCAAGTTAATAGTAAGTAGTAGAGAGAAATAAAAAAAAAACAATAAAGAAATTAAGAACAACTAACATATGTAAATTTCTTTAAATACTATTTTCTTAAAAAAAAGAATGAAAACCATGATGTTTAGGGGAAAAAAAAAATTAAACCGAGTTTTGATTGATTTGATGAACTCAAACTCAACTTAATTTGAAACCCAACCCAACCTCCTTCTTGGTAAAGAAATCAAAGGAAGTTCTAGTAAGAGCAAAAATTGAATCTATTAGCCCATAGACTTGCTGCAAATGTAAGGATATTATCTACTCTTGAAAAAATTGACAATTTTGGAAATTAATATTGCCGTGTTTCCAACATTCTTGTATTGTATAGTCAACAATATGCAATTAATTTTGGAGGAAAGTGTTTCCATACAATTAATTTTGGACCTAATTGTATGGAAATATTTGCAATTGAATAATTCAACCTTCAGTTTCATAAACAATATATCCTGAACATTCGTTTTCCTTGTTGATGGTCAAGGCAAGCTTCGCTGAAATTTCATTGCTAAATACAGTATAGAAAAACATCTCTGAACTAAGTTGTTAGTAGTCAAGAAATTTCATTTCTTACACAATTTTTTTTATATATATAAAAAGAATTTGGGGTCAAGAAAAAGGACAGACCAAGT
>Ga0325402_1003086_pt1 | contig 14860 bp, 9 predicted proteins | sample PopdelMetagenome_22_FD_207212 | JGI IMG/M metagenome (GOLD analysis project Ga0325402, IMG submission 207212) | Populus deltoides microbial communities from Bellville, Georgia, United States - Xylem-PdKOR-R3 | ecosystem: Host-associated > Plants > Phyllosphere > Stem > Wood/Secondary xylem... | reverse complement strand
ACAAAGTTTCTAAGGAATCAGATTGTAATATCACCTTTTTTTTTCGAGTTATGCTGGTTCACTTTCCATTTTTCCCCATTTCTCTAGCTGATTGCGGCACAGTTTTTTCTATTTTACTTTCCACTTTTTAAATTGTGTACTTGTAAACAATATCCAAGTCTTATATTCATCCAACTTTAAGGGTTAGTTGTAGTGGTTAAAGATGTTGTTCTTTGTTGCACTTATATAGTCGCGGTGATCATTCTAGCGTGAATAAGTGTTGGTGAAAAAAATAAGAAATTCTTGTATTTTATTAATGAAACCAGAGAAGTAAGAGTTGTCATCTAGTATTATAGTCACTAGAAAACTTATTGGTTTGGATAACGTGACATGTTATCAATAGGAAGAGCGTATTACTCCTAAAACACCTTACCTACAAGTTTATAATCTTAGATATTAAACAAAATAAATTTTTGGTAAAAAGATTTAGAACATATAAAATAAATAATAAAAAAAACACTTTTATTTAAAATGAGGAATACGTTTTATGTATAAGTTTGTAATCCCAGATATTGAAAGAAACAAAAATATTTTTTTGATGTTTTTAAAATATAGATCAAATTATCATTACTTTAATAATCTAGTTATTATATCCAAAAAAGATGCATGCAAAGCCTGGTTATTAAACCCGGCCCGACGGGTTGACTTGAGACCTGGTGTGTGAAGCCTGAGAATAAAGTATACAAAAAAAGGAGGAAGTTTATAATAATTCAAAATTTTTGTTATAATACAAAAAAAGGGGGCTAAAATAAGAAAAAAGAGAGAAATATGGGGCCAAAATGGAATTAAGAAGAGATGGGACTATAAATACCCATTCCTTCTCTCATCTATGACCGAGAGGTAACAAAAAGAAAATGTAAACCCCGGGAAAAATAATAAATAAATAAAAGTAAAGAAATTCATGCATATGATTAAATAAAAACAGAAATTCAAAAATTTTTGAATATAAATTTCTGAGCAAAATAATTCGAGACATTATAATAAACCCGGTACTGTTGAGGGTTGGATTTAATTGAAGAGAATAATACACTTAAAGGAAAAAAGGGGTCTAAATGCAAATAAGAGAAAATATAGAGTATAAATACTCTATCCTCACAAAAAAAAATCTGTAGGAACCATAAGGAGAGAAAATAGGGAGTATTATACCAATTCTCGAGAAATCAAGAGAGAAACACTAAAATTTCAAGAACCCATCCAAGACTAAGAGCTTAAAGATGGGATAAACACTTGAGAGTAAAGGATTACCAAGAAATTGAACAAGAAGAAAAGACAGGAGGGAAATTGAACAAGAAGAAAAGAAAGGAGGGAGTTGAAAATCTTTAACTGGTTGAAGATCAAAATCTTAATTTGTACCGGGCTAGGTATTCTAAACATGATCTTAAAAAAATTCATTTTTAAATTCGATAAAAAATTGATGCCTTGATATTGAATCATAGGTTAGGGTTCTCAGACATAAATTGGGGAAAAAGTACTTATTGTTGAGATTAAGTTAATTCATGTGTGTGGTATGTAGTTTATGAAAGTATTGTGTGAAGGGGAGGGAGAGACGAATCTGGACAGACTTGTCTCCTAACTTTCGATGAGATTTCGGGTAGGAGGATGAGGAGATTAGGATCGGGTTCCCCATAAAAATTATAGATTTGAATGTTAGCTAATCAAGGAAACTGGTCTTGCTCGATTTGAAAATGTAGAACTCCAATTATGGGTTACCAACTGAGACTGAGTCGTGATTGATTATGTAGGGCAGTAGGACTAATTAGTAAATGAACAATTTTGACTATCTTAGAGGCAAAACTGGGTTCTCCTCCCTCAGAGAATTAGTAGCCTCGTGTCTTAACTTTCCAACGAGATCAATCTAAGTTAAAATAGAGTTTTAGAACTTTAGATATAGTTAAAAATCTGATGAGTGTTCAGACAGTAACAGTTGGAAATTGGACAATAACAATTCAAAGTCAAACAGTAACAATTCAAAGTCAGACAGTAACGGTTGGAAAAGTCAAACAGTAACAGTTCGAAGTCAGACAGTAACGGTTGTAAAAGTTAAACAGTAACAGTTCGAAGTCAGACAGTAACGGTTGGAAAAGTCAAACACTAACAGTTGGAAAAGTCAAACAGTAACAGTTCAAAGTCAAACAGTAACAGTTGGAAAAGTCAGACAGTAACGGTTGGAAAAGTTAGACAATAACGGTTGGAAAAGTCAAACAGTAACAGTTCAAAGTCAGATAGTAACGGTTGAAAAAGTCAAACAGTAACAGTTGGAAAAGTCAAACAGTAACAATTCAAAGTCAAACAGTAACAGTTCAAAGTCAGACAGTAACAGTTCAAAGTCAGACAGTAACAATTGAAAATTGGACAGTAACAGTTCAAAGTTAGACAATAACAGTTGGAAATTTGACAGTAACAGTAGACTTTCATGTGAATACTATAAATAAGAATATAAAAGAATTGAGTCATACGAACACCTGTATATTGAGATATTAACTATGAAAATATACATGATATATGTATGTATGTTATTATGAGGAAATGAACATGCATAGAAAGTAACATATGAGTAATGGATGAATATGAATTCTCTATAATATTGGCTTGAAAGAATCATAACAAAAAAAAAACTTCCTTGTGATTCAGGAGGAGCAACCAGGATTGGATCTTCTGTTAGGGGAGGTCACGAGACAGGCGAAGTAGCTGCGTGATTTTCCCTCCTATTTACTCTTATACAATTTAGAATCCTTCTGGTGAATGCAATTATAATAAATATCGTGTTCAATGTAAATAAAACCTAGTGTATTTACAAGATTAGCTTCGGTTAATGGCATCCGTGATAGGATTGCCGAGAAATGATTCACATGATTAGCTTCGGCTAATGGCATCCGTGATAGGATTGCCGGGATATGATTTTGGGATATGATTTACACAATTAGCTCCGGCTAATGGCATCAGTGATAGGATTGCCGGGAAATGAATTACAGGATTAAACCTTACAAGGTCACCCAGTTTATGCAAGTAAATAAGATTATTCAATTAAGAATATACAAATGAGTGTTAATTGGGTTTAAAAGATTTACAAGCAAAATATAAGTTCTTTGTTAGAATTCTCATGGATTTGATAGAAAGTTAATACTTCATTCGTATTCATTACATGAGCATACATATATTCTTTATCAACTTAATGGTATGTTTATTTATGTAACAGGTCCATCAAACATTCAGGAAGATCATTAGTTTAGGACTTTACTTTGTGAAGCTAATGTAAATATTTAACTTAAAAAAAAAGGAATTAACGTGTTTATGTAGTATACTTTTGTGTAAACCTTGATATATTTATAAAGGTTCAGCTTAACATGTAGTATTTTTAGTTATCCTGTAATTAACCATTTTGAAATATTTAAGAACACTTCTTATATTGTAAATACTTTCTTTGCATGTTAGTATTCCTTTTCCTTTAAATTTTATGATGTGATGTGTTGGACCATGTTAATATTGAATTTACTTGTACGATATATATATATATATATATATTGTGTGGATTGTATAAAGTGTGGAATTATGAGGTTTGATATAAGGTCCGGAATTAAGGGACCTTGTGAATATAACACCTACATTAATGGAGTATGATAGGATCTTGGACTTTTCAAATAACAACCATAAGATCTACTTTAGACAGAGATTAAAAAATACAGCTTATGAGGTAGTCAGATTGTTATACTTGGGAAAAATCAGCCAGTATAGGGTAGTTAATGAAAGATTCAAGTGGAAAGTTATCGAAGCCAAGATGAAAAAGAATGTTCAAGGAAGGAAAACTATGAAAGGAACGATACAAGCTAGTAGCCTTTGCCATATTTGGTTTAGTTTTGTTCCCATATGAAATTAGAGTCATCAGTTTAGAAGTTGCAAATGCATTCGTGATGTATGAGCACACTCAAATCAACCTTTATGCTGTAATCTTGGTCAAAACAATGCTATCACTCAACTATTGTAAGATGCATAGGAAAGGAGCCTTAAGATTTGATGCTTCATTATTGCATCTATGGATTTTTAGTCATATTGAAACACCAAGAGATATTTTCAATAATTTTTGATGGTTTGATCTTCAACCACTCAAAATATATTAGATGAGACTTGGAAGAATTTGGACAAGAAAGCGTGGGTAGAGAAATATGTTGCTTTGCTGCAAAGCAACTTCAGGTGGAAAACATCATGGATGAACGACATGGTTTGCATAATGAGTTGTGGTAGCAAGATATGAGTTCCTCTGGTTGGTGTTATTAGATACATTAGTTATGCACTTACACTTGTATCGAGACAGGTGGGTGGAATGTAGTATGTACTGAGAACTTTGGGATTAACAAATTTCACTGGTCTATTCAGACACAGTCATCCCCACATGAGATAGAACTTATTAAACAAGATTGGAAAAAGGCTTTTATTAGTGAAGAAGGATGATGAAATAGGGTGTTGAATCCTCATTTAGTTAAAATTACATGATTTGAAAAAATAAAAAGCTTTCCAAAATGATTGAACTCTTAAAACTTACAAATTCAGAATTAGAATTGAAGCAGCCAAAAAGAAAATGAGCAGATAACAAGAGTTAAGAAAGCAGTTAGAAAAGTGCAGAATTGACCTCTGTCATAGCAAAAGGCAGGAACAACTGGAAAAAAAAAAGATAAGATGAGAAACTTCTTGAATCAACAGCTAAAAGGAAAGGATGTGCAATTGGCAACTTTAGCAAAGGATCATGAGATGGCAATAGATTGGTAGAAAAGAAGGATGTGCAATTGGCAACTTTAGCAAAGGATCTTAAGATGACAATAGATTGGTAGAAAAGAGCTGAAGTTGCCGAAGAGGTAACCAAAAGGATCCAAATTGAGTTAAAAACTCGAACAACCAAATATGATATGCTGGTCAACAAATATGTGCAGACAGAAAAAGAAGGTGTCCAAGTCAAAAAGTCAGTTAAGAGCAAGATGATTTCTGATAAGAAAATGATACTCTTAGTATAAAGAGAATGACAACCTTATAAAGAAATTAGACAACGAAAAAAAGAACCGCCTAGCTGAAATAGATATAGAAGAAAGAAAAAGGATTCAAGCCCAATATATAGAATAGTCAGAAGAAAAAAAAAGCATCAGGAAAGTTGCTGAATTTGACATAAAAGATTATAAGAATAGGCTGAATATACAAAAGAACAACTCATTATGGTATAAACTGAGTGGAAATTCAAAAGGAGTAGTTGATGGATCTAAAAGGTCAATGCTTTAAAATGGAAAAAAAGATGAGCAAATCTTAGCAAGAGTGTCATGAATGTTAAGATTACATCGATAGTTTTGAGGTGTAGATTGACTCCAAGATAACCGACCTTGACATTGAAAAGGAACAGCTACTACAAGCAAATAGGTGTTTCACGCATTTGAACCCTGACCGATAGTTATAGTGCATATTGTTAATCCCCCACCTAACCTAGAACTTTGTGTGTGCTTGAAAAAATTAAGACATGTGTTGCATAAGGCAATATTATATAATGCATGAACAATATATACAAAAATTAAAGCGTATATACAATAATAAAAAGAAATTTAGTTAAAAATAAACACGCAAACCAAACAATAAAAATAACAATCACATAAAAAACAAAGCTCAATCCACAAGAAGTTCCCAGTGGAGTCACAATTCTGTCACACATGTGCGGCGTCGCGATGATCATCCTTTGGGGTCAAGATGGTCGAGAATGGTAAGGGAGGAAAAGATAAGAAACCATATTTGGTCTTAGAGTCTAGATAAGGGGACTGGTTGTGTATAAAGAGGACATATCACCTTTAGTACACCTTATCTAAGGTAAGCTGCATTATTTGTTTGTCGGATATAAACTAGGGTATTGTTGTGCTATCTAGTTGTTGGTCTGTATATGGTTTTAAAAAAATCTTATTCAATAAGGATATCTTTATCTTATCCTTTAAAACCTAGTCATTCTAAAGTCAAAACATACAAATAAAATGATGTCTTTTTATTCAACATCGGGAATATATCTTGCGTATAAGTTCATAATCCTTAATATTACAACAAACAAAATAATTTTTATGGTATTTTTAAAATGTAGACCAAGTTCTCATAGTTTTAATAAACTAGTTACTAGATCAAAAAATGCATGTACAAAACAAAACGACTATTTTTGATGATTTGTTTTATTACACTAAAATATGTAGATATAATCTATTTTTGAGAGACTGCTATATACAAATTAAAATAAAAATTTTATTCTTAAAAAAGATATTTTTGTTTTGTGGAAAGGAATCAGTTCGTTTGATACCAAAAAGTGTCTCGCGTGTAAGTCACAATTAAAATATTAAATATATGAGAGTAGAAAAAAATTGGGATCAAAATTAATTTCAAAATTATCTTCCAAACATTAACAAATTATTAAAAACTAACAAAGAAAATATTGGACAAGATGCAAATAAAATATTTTTATCAAGATTATTTGAACAACGACATCAATTCAAAAAAAATATTATTAATTTCACCTACTTCGTGAGAAAAGATATCTCCGTTGATGTTAATGGAGTTCATGGGCAAGGGATTGTCTCTTTTTGTTATAATCCATCGTTGTTACTTCTCTTTCACTTATTGACACGACCAAAAGATTGATGTCTTCTCCCAAGTGTAGGAGTGTCGAAGTAATAAATAACCCGGCAAGACCGGGGTCGAACCACAGGGAGGTTAATTGTATAAATTATAAATAACAGTAACACAATAACAACAACAACTATGACAACAACAACAACAACAACAACAACAACAATAATAAAGATGAAGAAGAAGAAGAAGTTGATGATAACTTTGAGATGGAAGATTAACGTAAGGATTAAACAATGATAACAACAAATGTCAAGGTTAGAGGATCCACTAATGGTATTTCAAACAAGTATAGTATAAACTCTTATTATTCAATTGGAAACCACGCACAAGGAGGTTCCAATCAGATTATAAATTGTTAACATGATTACATTAGTTATCTTATTTGAATAATGCTAATACTTGTAAATATTGTCAGGCATTCATGATTATAACTTATGTTAACAACAAATCAAGTTTCTGTCATAGCACAGGTGTCAGTTATACCATACGGTTGGGCTATGAAAGTGCCAAGTATTTGTTGTACCAAGGGTTATACAACATAAATCTAGATTAACCATTTAACAAGCAAAGTATTAAAAGTGAACAAGATAACAAATATAAAACATGTTAGTATCCAACATTAAGGTCCATGTTGAGTTTATATTATACTTATTCTTACACCATTAGTGTAATCTTTTCACCTTGACATGATAAACTTAGCTAAACATAATGAAAGAGAGAAACATAAATAAACAAGGAAAGGAAATGAAAAGCATAAGCAAGAGATTAATATAAGCAAAACTTAAGCATTACAAAATATAAAGAGAGAGCAAGAGTATGATCTTGATCTGAACACCAAGATGCCTAAATACATGGCAAATTCCTCCTTTTATAGGCCAAAATTCAGAACTATTGATTTGTTGACTAATTGATGAATGGGTGGCCACATCTTGACTTGGTGACAATTCTTATCTTCTTGCCTGCCAAAAACGTCATTGATAACGTCATAATTTGAACAGACTTAAATCATGAAAGTTCTAGAAAATTATCTCATCTTTCCAGGGTAAAACTTTGAGACCATTTGGACTTCTATAACTCAAGATATGGGCTGAACACTGAACAGTGTCTGGGCTGCAGGACAGATTCGGACTTCTTCATTGTTGCTACAATTTGGACTTTAAAAAGGCCTTGTTAAATCTTAGGCTCCTCATGAAAGTTTTAGGCCTATGTCTTAGCTTTCCATCCAGATAAAGTAGACCTAAATCCGAGATCTACAGCTCCAGATATGACTCGATTACCAAACAATGTTCCAGTTTGGACTACACTAACATCTCTTTTCTAAGTTTGGCCATCTCTTTGTCCTTTCAATTTCAGTACTTCAACTCATTGTTGTTACTCATTTTTGGACCCCATGTTTGCTGGAAGATTGACAAAAGCAGATTAAAGAAATATTTTTTCAAAACCCTGTTTGAGTTGTTTTCTGCCCTCTTTATCCTTCCCCTTTGCTGCCAAAATCGTCAGGTTTTCTTAGATTGATCAGAAGTCTTCATAATGCCAAATTCATTCTTTTTTTATCTAGTCTTTAAGGTTGAATAAACCCATCAGAATTTGCATAAAAAAATGGTTCTGTTGTTATCGTAATTTTTTGTTCTAACTTAGGCTCTGATTCTGACTCGGTTTCGTACGATATCTGACCATCCCATGATATGTTAAAAAATTGACATACACCTTTATTAGGTCCTAGGGATCATTGTTCTTAGGGCAAATTCTTAGTCAGATTCGGATGCTCAGCATCGTTAGATCAAGAACCTTTTTGACCAACTAGATTACTGGCAGATTCTGTTCTCTAAAATGATTTTATCTCACCTCAACTCCTTCATTAAATTTGTAGTCCGAGACACGTAGATGAATTTGAGCTTTTGAATTGCTTGATTTCATTATCAGAAACTCAAGATATTCCTGTTTGAAATCTAGCGTGAAAACATAGAATCTTGCCGCGAGAAGGTTTCCAGTCGAGTTTGGTTGCAATTCTGTTATTCAAAACGAATTTATCTCACTTGGAATCCCTCATCAAAGTTGTATTCCGGGACACATAGATGAATTTAGGCTTTTGAATCACTTGATTTCAATATCAAAAGCTCAAGATATTCCCGTTTGAATATCTAGTGTTGAAAGCAGGGATTCCTGGCTGCGAGAAGGATTTTTGCCCAAGTTCGCGGGACTGATTCGAAGGATTTTTTTTGGACTAACGACTGAATCGAAATGTGCTAAATCGAGGGATTGAATTGAAGGACATTGAAAGCTAGAGAGGGGGGTTGGATCATCATAAATGACAGGATTTTTACCACACCGAATAAGAAAAATAAGACCTTGCAGCTGCACCCTCCAGCTGATTTCTTTCCTTTTTTCTCTGTTGTTTTTCCTTTATCATCATGCTTGATTTTTGGAGCTGCAACCACGTTTTTCTTACCTCATTTCAAAGGGAGCAGCTGGCCTTATAGAAGGATAGAAAAAAGCCACACCATCTTCTAAAAAAATGGAAAGAAATCAGACATCAAAATCAGAATATGACAGTTTTCTTTTTGTGTTTTTTTACTGCAAATCAGTAGGGATTTGCATCCTAGAATTAATGCATTAAATCTTTCTTAAATAGAGATATGTTAGACTATATATAAGCTCCTCTAATGACCTAGGAGAGGGGGAAAAACACAGAAAGAAACAGCAGGAAAAAGAAGAGAAAACCGGAGAGTAAAAGGCAAAAAAAACACAGCAAAGAGAAGCAAAAAACGCAAGAGAGGCAGAGTAAAAAAAAACACAGTAAATAGAGAGAGTTTTTTTCTTGCATTCGGGTGTTATTGTGAGGAAAGAGGAGAGAAAATAGACAAGATGGAGAGGGAGATTTGCTGCTAAACCTTGACAGCAACGTTCGCCTGGTTTTCCATTTCATCTTCTGCAAAAAAAAAAAAAAAACCGTTGAGACCTACAGGTATAAGTCTTAACTTTCTCCTCCTTTGCTGTCTTTAAATCTGTTGTGTTGACGTTTTGAAAACCAGTTTTATCTTTTCTCTGCACATTTGTTTTTAATTTTAGACTATAATGAACGCTTGCCTTTTGTTGTTCCTGACGTTTTAAAAACCTGTTTCTTCTTTTTTTCTTGTCTTTCTTTCACTGGTTCATAAGGAACCATGGGTGGGGGGTTGTTGTTTCTTCATCATCAGCTTCCTTTTTTGTTCGTTCTCTTTCCTGCTTCTTGAGAGATTAGCCGACCATGGTTTTGTTTTTCCTATATACATGAATAGAGCATGCTTTTTTTTCTTTCTTTCTTTCTTTCTTGCTGTCTATGTGGGGGAGTTAAAGCAGGTTTTAGTTTTGTCAAAGCAAGGGGTTTTATGGGTATGAACACTGTCACTAAAATGGGTTTATGGGGATGAACACTGTCACTAAATTCTGTATTATTTCTCTCCAGTAATTTTTTTTAGTTGCTTTAAGCTTTCTTGTAAATTTTAGAATATATGTGACGATTGGTTACCTTTTATTGCGATTCTTGTATTTAATTGTGATGCTTGTGGTTTTTTTTAAAAAATATTTTCTTATGTGTTGCATACGACCAATACCCTAACATGTTTTGAACGCTTTTTTTTTATATATACAAAAAATATTGGAAGTTTCGAAAATGTGTTTTCGCATGGATTTCTTAAACACAACAAAAATTATTTTCTTGCATTTCTGGATTTTACAACATGTTTGTAAAACTCTAAAGGGTATTGGCCAATATTCCAAAAAATATAAAAATCTTATTTTGGGGGGAATTCATCTATTATTCACCGCTAATGTTTGGATAAAGAAATCCTTAAAGGACGAATATCCAAAATATTATTGGGAGTAATTTGTTATTATTCACTGTTAATATTTGGATAAAGAAACCCAGAGTAGTAAATATCCAAAATAATTTTCTAGGAATAATAAATCTACACACATCCTTGAAAGAAGCCTTGATTATAATAGAGGACATTTCAATTTTTTACCCCACGGTTTATGAGCCGTGAGAGTATAAAACACTAAGACAAAAAAAATAGGTTTTTAAAGCACCCTAGATTTCTAAATTTTTGTCCCTCCTCTTTATGATTTACGAGTCGCAAACTCTTGAAATACCAAGGGCAAAATGAGCTTGTAAAGCACATGGAATCTCCTTAGATTTCTATCTTAATAAATTTAGTTAGAATCAAACCGAGAAAAACTGATGGGATTAGAAAACACCAACACTATAGCAATTACAAAGCAAACCAAACACCAAGCAGCTTACCTTAGGTGGGCGTACTAGGGGTGCTAATACCTTCCATTTACGCAACCAGTCCCTTGCCTTAGAATCTCTGAAAGACCAGTTAGGTTTCCTAGTGACCATAATACTAGGTGGCGACTCCCTTATTCACAAAAACCAAAAAGACCGCGAAATCAATCGAGGATCGCCGCGATGCCACGCTTCGCTCGCGAGGGTGCGACACTCATCAATTAATTCTTTCATTTATGTGATAGGCCTGCATTTAAGATGAACATTTACCATAAATTAAAGGTATCTTATATTATTAGATATGTTATTATAAAACATGCTTTAGTTAAGGAGTTATTGATACTTCAAGTGCAAAATAATGATATAAAACCTTGATAAAAATACACTTTTAAGTACTAATCACTTATGATGGCAGTTGTTGTCATGAGGGTGTATGGTTGTTAGGTTGGTGTTGGTCGTGTGGGCGGCGCTGTGGTTTGATGGCTGTAGGGTTCGTGTAGTTGCAGGTACTGGGTTTCGACCTTGTTGGTGTTTTAGGTAGAGATTGGTTTGGAAATGACGAGTTATTATAGCTAATTTGTTAATGGTGGTTGGATCTTATGGTAGCTCACTACCAGAAAATCGGCAGAAACCAACGAAATTACAGACATAATTTTTTTATCGGTAAATATTACCGACGGACATAATTATGTCTCAAACTCTGTCGGTATATACCAATGGCTGATACAATTTTTTTTGTAAAGTTGCAACTATGTGATGACATGGATTTTTTTCAGATGATTTTAGTGACGGAATTAATGAGGGATTCAAATCGGGATAGCCGTACAGTGACGTGGCACTTTCACTGGTGAAATCATAGACGGGTATACCGACAAAAATGTTCCATCAGTGATTCCATCGGTAAAAGGCATTATATACCCACTCTACTGACACTCTCTTCCTCTGTTTCTCCTTCTTCTTCCCTTTCTTCTCTCTCATCCCACCTCTCCCCTCCCAAACTGCAGCCAACCACCCATCCCAACTCTCCCCCCTTCTTAACACAAGCACTCAAGTTTTTTATACTTTTGTACGTGGTCACAAGATCCATTCTTGTGGATTTTATTATTTTTTGTAAGTAAATCTATCCTTTTTAGTTTTATCATTTAAATGTGAATATTGTTTTTAGTATATTTATTTTGTTAACGTATGTACTTGTTTGATTGTTATTGTTAAAGAAACTTGTAGTATGAATGTATAATTTTGTTGTTGTTATAGTTCGTTTTTGATTTTGTCAAATTATATTTGTTTGTAAATTGTTGAAATTTTGTTTGAATTACACCGAATTAGATGTGTTGTGATGAAATAAATAATAACTTGTTTAACGGGTCTATTTTAATTCTTATCAATTCTATTGCGAAGTTGTGATTTCCGTAAATTTATATATGTATAAATTTGTATGTATGAACGTTGATAGTTGATAATTGATAATGAATATTTAACATAAGTATTTTTTTAGTTTGTTGGGTAATGTTGGGGAAAACCAATATTTTTGTTATGTTTTATAGAGGTTCAATGAAGTCATGGATGATAATTCATGGATGCATTGGGACTCACCCCAAGGATTGTGGAGGATGGATTATTGTAACGGGGTTCAGGGTTTTATTAATTTCGTAACATCTATCCCGAGGAATTTTACTGATGGCGGTATCAGGTGTCCATGCAGGAAGTGTAAAAATTTAAAGTTTCTGCATCAAGATGTTGTAACGATGCATCTTCTAACCAAAGGGTTCATGGAGGATTACCTGTGTTATTATGCACACGGAGAACTATTTGTTCCTAATGAGAGCATGGTAGAAAGGGTAGTTGGGTCAACTTCTAGTGCTGGCAACATGCATGAAGTTGGAAATGAGAACAGTAATCCTTACAGGAATATGGTTATGGATGCAATGAGAATGAGTGAAGGTAATGTCAGTGAATGTCCAATCGTAGAAGAAGAAGCTAATGCAGATGCAGCAAGGTTTTTTCATCTGTTGAAAGATTCTGACGAACCATTATGGGATGGCTACACAAACCACAATAAATTATCGGCTGTAACACAGGTGTTCACCATCAAGTCAGATCACGGGTTGAGTGAGGCCAGTTATGACAAGATTATTGAATAAACAAGAAGCATTTTACTTGAAGGAAACAGGCTGAAGAGAACTTTTATGCTGCCAAGTCCATGATGAAACCCCTTGGTTTAGGATACCAGAAAATTGACATGTGCTCTAACTTCTATATGTTATACTATCTTGAAAATAGTGAGCTAACCGAGTGCATGACATGTGGGTATTCCTGTTACAAACCCAGAACTGGTAGAGGGAAGATTCTCGTGGCATATAAAAAACTTAGATACTTCCCCATCACACCTAGACTGCTAAGCACATGACATGGCACCAATCACATCATACAGTTGATGGAGTGATGGTGCATCCTTCTAACAATGAAGCCTGGAAATGCTTTAACAGTGTGCATCCTCAATTTTCAACTGAATCAAGGAACGTGCATCCTGGGTTGTGTATAGATGGATTCAACCCATTCGGGTCATTTGCTGCTCCTTATTCTTGTTGGTTGATCATACTAACGATTTATAACTTGCCACCGGGGATGTGTATGAGGCCGGAGTTCATGTTTTTATCTATAGTCATACCAGGTCCGAGCAGTCCGGGGCAGAATATAGATATTTGTCTTCGTCTATTGATTGATAAGTTGACGCAGTTGTGGGGTCCTCTAGAGCTTTGACTTATGACATCTTGAGGAAACAAAATTTTGTTATGAGAGCGGTTTTGATGTAGACTATCAATGATTTCCCAGCTTATATAATAGTTTCTGGTTGGAGCACGCATGGAAACCTAGTATATCCATACTGTATGGAGAACAACAAGGCATTCACGCTAACAAACGGGGGTAAATCTTCTTTTTTTATTGTCACCGTCATTTCTTGCCACCGAATCACAGGTACATAAAGAACAGAAAGGATTTCTTTGTTGGTAGAGTTGAAAAAGATGTTGCACCCCCTCGCCTTTTCGGTAAAGAATTGCTTGATGTTGTGTCAGAGTATGGTGACATTTTGTTTGGTCTCCAATCAGGTAAGCATAAGTTTTCTAGTTTTGGTTTGACTCATAACTGGGTGAAGCGAAGTATTTTTTGGGAGCTTCCTTATTGAAAGACCAATTTTCTCCGCCATAACCTTGACGTCAAGCACATTGAAAAGAATGTGTTTGAGAACATTGTCAACACCGTCATAGATGTGAAAGGGAAGACAAAGGACAACATCAAGGCTAGATTTGTGTAGTGCTGTTCTGTAACCGTAAAAATATGGAGTTGGTTTGTGATGGGTCACGGGTCGCAAAACCAAGAGCAAGCTTCGTGTTAGAGAAAAACACACAACTACTAGTCTACAAATGGCTTAAGAGTATGTGTTTCCCTGATGGACATGTCTCGAATATATCAAGGCTGGTTAATACGGAGGAATGCAGATTATATAGAATGAAGAGTCATGACTGCCATGTGTTTATGCAAACACTCATCCCATTAGCTTTTCATAATTTGTTGCCAAAGGGGATATAGGATACACTAACAGAGATCAGTCATTTCTTTATAGATATATGCTCCAACAAGTTGAATGTTAATCACATTGAAAGGCTTGAAACGAATATCATCGAGACAATATGCAAACTTAAGATGATATTCCTTCTATCATGTTTTGACTCAACAAAGCATCTACCCGTACATTTACCGTTTGAGGTAAAATTTGGAGGACCGGTCCAGTACAGATGGATGTATCCATTCGAGAGATTAGATATTACAGTTGCTATGTAATTCATAATTAAATGTTTTTTTTTTTTTTTAATTGATAATCTTTTATTAATTCTATATATATATATATATATATATATA
>Ga0325402_1003085_pt1 | contig 14861 bp, 7 predicted proteins | sample PopdelMetagenome_22_FD_207212 | JGI IMG/M metagenome (GOLD analysis project Ga0325402, IMG submission 207212) | Populus deltoides microbial communities from Bellville, Georgia, United States - Xylem-PdKOR-R3 | ecosystem: Host-associated > Plants > Phyllosphere > Stem > Wood/Secondary xylem... | reverse complement strand
TAGGTGATGATCTCCTCTTAAAAATCCTCTCTAAATTGCCTGATTCTCAAAGAAACCCTAATTCACTTGTTTGTAAACGGTGGCTTAATCTCCAAGGCCGTCTTGTTAGGTCTTTAAAGGTTTTAGATTGGGAGTTTCTTGAGTCTGGCCGTTTACTTTCAAGATTCCCAAATTTGACCCATGTGGATTTGCTTAATGGATGTGTTGTTAGACCCCATGATTGCTGTGTCTGGTTGAGTCATAGGGTTTTTCAGATGGAAATAAATTCTGGGGTTTCTGGGTTTTTACCGGATTGGCGTGTTTGCGAAGAGAATTTGTTGCCTGTTGAGGTTGTTGATAGAGGGCTTAGAGTTCTGGCTTCAGGTTGTCCGAATTTGAGAAAGCTTGTAGTGGTTGGTGCCAGTGAGGTAGGGTTGTTAAGTTTTGCTGAAGATTGTTTGACATTGCAAGAATTGGAGTTACATAAGTGTAATGATGATGCCTTGCGCGGGATTGCTGCTTGTATGAATTTGCAAATTCTGAAACTTGTTGGAAATGTGGATGGATTTTATGGTTCTTTGGTTTCGGATATTGGGTTAACGATTTTGGCTCAAGGATGTAAGAGGTTAGTTAAGCTTGAGTTAAGTGGGTGTGAGGGTAGTTTTGACGGGATTAAGGCCATTGGACAATGTTGTCAGATGCTTGAGGAACTCACTATTTGTGATCATAGGATGGATTGTGGGTGGTTGGCTGGGCTTTCATACTGTGAGAATTTGAAGACTTTGAGGTTTTTGTCGTGTAAGAGGATTGATCCCAGCCCAGGGCCGGATGAGTATTTGGGTTGTTGTCCAGCTCTTGAGAGGTTGCATTTGCGGAAGTGTCAATTGAGAGATAAAAAGAGCCTTGAAGCCTTGTTTAAGGTGTGCGAAGCTGTGAGGGAGATTGTTGTTCAGGACTGTTGGGGATTGGATAATGATATGTTTAGCATGGCAAGTATTTGCAGGTAATGAGTTGTTTTAAGTTTTTTTGATTGCTTTTGAGGCCTGGTAATGTTTGTAACTTGTAAGGTATTCAATTATTGCAGTCCTTCAGAGTACATATTAACAATTACAGAGGTTCTTGAATTATCGTAGATGAACTTCTGTTGCACATCCATTAAAGCTCGTAAATGCATTTTTAGCTATTCCAATAATTTGCATTGTTGATATGCTCTGGCTTGCGAAGTTGAAATTGATAGTGAATCATTTGTATTTAACTGCCTGTCTGGAATGTGATACACTCATTGGCCTTTTATATTACGGTTCAATCATACTTTTAAAAGTTTTTGAATTTTTTTAACTTCAAATTTTTTTTATTTTTTATTTTGTGGATCGTGTTTTAATATAATGATATAAAAAATATATTATTTTAATATTTTTTAATACTTTAACTAGCAACTTTAACCAAACTCCCAAACAATCACTTAACTGGTGCTGTTGGATTTGAAATTAGTGAAAGTACTGATTTTTTTTTTACTGTTAGATGCATCTGAATGCTAGATTCTCCGCAGCAATGATGACTGCGCCAAAATTGTAAAAGAAATTGATGCAATTCTATTAATAACTTAGTCTAACAGTCACAAGAAAAATCCCAGTGTAGATTTAGTTCGACAGGGCAAAGACAAGAAAAGCGAAATAATTCATTGGTTCAACTGCACAGGAAAAGAGGGCCTATAATTTTGCAGTGAAGCTTATTTGATGGTTGATGGGCTGGCGTTTTGAAAATTACTTGGATTGAATAATCTACTTGGCAAACACCTATAATTGGAAGACTATGCTGTAGCCAGTTGATGTTTATGGGCTATCATTGTATAGTGAAGTTTACATGGTTGGGATATAAATGGTTGCGTGTACTTTATTATTTTACAGGAAGGTAAATTTATTATCTCTGGAAGGATGCTCCTTGTTGACAACAGAAGGCTTGGAATCAGTACTTCTTACCTGGAATGAACTTCAACATTTTAGAATAGAGTCATGCAAGAACATAAAGGATGGTGAAGTCTCTCCAGCTCTTTCAACCTTTTTCTCTGTTCTTAAAGAGTTGAGATGGAGGCCAGATACCAGATCTCTTCTTGCATCAAGTCTTATGGGGACTGGCATGGGAAAGAAAGGAGGCAAATTTTTCAAGAAGAATCCACGCCTCGATCATTATACGCAGATGATTCACACAGCTACTTTTTGAGGGTTCCTGATTTTGTTTTGAAATGCTGTATAATCTTGTAATCATCTATGTTCATGTAGCCGGTGAACATGATGTTGAGAGAGGTTATATTATGCTTCCGTCGTTGCATGGAAAGGGATCAGGTGTTCTATCAAACGAAATACCAACTATTCATTCTGTAATTAGACCTAGATAACTGGTCTTCAGAATGTTGAATACACAATGCACAGCTTATTTCCCGGTTCAGGTTTATGATTTATAGCACGTATTGCTTGAAGTAAACTAATTATAGCTTAAGTTATCAAGCATTAGTGGTAGCTTCGTCGATTTTTGGAAAGACTGTTAGCGGAGTTTGCATCGATTCGAAAACTTTCGTGGTAATTGGGCTTCTGGCAATTCAAATCACGATTGAATGTTGATCCAAGCCAATCATCTTATGAACATAATTTGAGATTCCTCCCATCCTGTGAGACATTACAGAGCAGGTTGCTATTCCATGTGGAAAAAATACTGTTAACCCAAACTTGTTAGTATTTGTTTCCTATAACAATGTAATGTAATGATAGTTTTGTCATTCCCACCAAAAAAATCATTTGTCAAAAATCATCTTAACTTAAAATTTTAAAATAATATAATTTTTATTATTTTTAATATAATTTTTAAAGTGAAAGTCTTTTAGACTTAAAATTTATACATATTCATCCTATTTTATACTTAATTTTTATCAAATATAATAAAAATGATGAAATTTAAATGCATGACCACTTAATTAATAAAGCTTTAATATCATGTTAAAAAATCATTTTAACTCAAAAAACTTAAACTAATATGTAAAGGTTCTAAAATATAATTTATATTATTCTATAGTAGAAAAGGCTTAAGCTAATATATGAATTCTAAAATATTATTTATATTAACAAAGAACAATGAGATTTTTTTATATAAAAACCATTAATTATTATTAAAGTAATAGAAAACAATTCAGTATTTTTATATTATATAATTCACTGTATCAAAATTTAACAATCTGCTTTTTCTAAGTACACATCTTATGCTGCTTAAACAATACATCTGTTACTGAACTAGCCCATTATCATCTGTAATGTCGGCTGGAGTGAAAAAAATATTCAAACTAAAAAACATAAATTTTAATCCTAAATTTAAAATTAATTGCATATTGAATATTTTTTTTAATTTTTAACACAGAAATATATTGAATTTATTTAGGTCATTTCGGGTTAACATGTGAAACTTACTAGAATAATTTAAAAAACAAACAAATTGAAAAGCTAAATCTCTATCTAACTTATTGTTAAAGGATAAAATTAATAAAATATCAAAACTTCATTTTAAAAAAATCATGTGAACTCAAGTTAACCAACTAATCTCACAACGCAAGTTATGCACGCCATCAGATTCAATAAATTATGTTTTACCCATAAATTATATTTTATTTAATAAATTTATATGACAATAAAACGTATGATAATTTTTTACATGAATTTTTTTAAATAAAAAAAAAGTATGATTGGTGCGTGGGACTAAGATAAAAAAAAAGAAGTAGATTATTGATATTAAAGAATCAAATTGTATTTTTTTCACTTTAAGTTAAATAAAAATCATTTACATAACAAATGATAAAATTACTTTTTTTTTTCAAATTGAGGGACAAAAACAATTCATAAAATAGAAAAAAAAGAAAAAAATACGTAGACCAAATGTTGTGGCCTAACCCATCGAACTTGCGATCTAGGTTATAAACTCAACCGAGTTTAATATTTTTTTTCCCACAAGTCTATAATTAACCTAAATATAAAGAAAAATAACCAAAATACAGTCCAACAGCACAGGCCCATGGCCAAGTGCCTGGCATGTAAATCTTTTTTTTTTTTCCTAATTTAAAAGGTTTGATAACTTGTCATCCACTTCAATTATTTTTGAGAAAAAAAGAGGCACATGACTCGTCGCATGTTGTGGTAGATGACATGTCGTCCGTCAACCTAGGATTTGGTCACCATTATGGTGACCGAAAAATCAAGCCTATGACCCAGAACACCCATTTTAACCTGAAAACACTATTAAAACATCAATAAATCAACTTATCAATCTAATAAACTAAAAAAAGGATCTAAATCACAAAATCAACCCGAATAAAATTTCTCATTCTCGACTTAGATATGATTTTTTATCAAGGCTGAAAACAACCACTACAAGACTTCCTTTATCAAATGGATCCCATTGATACTAATTTAAATTATTTTGGTGGTTAAAATTAATGTCAACACTTTTCTACGTCGGTTTTTGATGAATGTCTCTCCTCTCACAAAAAAATAAGTTGAAAAATGAAGAAAATAAAATTTGATATCAAATTTGAATTTATAACAACTATAGGGACTAATCACTTACAAACTGAAATTTAAGGTTACCATATATTTTCTCCATATTTTTTACTTTGATATCACTTACAGGGACCAAGCTATTTTTTGAATGAAATTTGAGGTTACCATATATTTTCTTCATATTTTTTATTTTGATATTTGATATTTTAATTTCATTATCTCTTATAAAATTTAAAAATTCATGTGATTGGCTATTAGTTTTAGCTGAGAAGCGCTCAATCATGTCAAAAAAAAAAGTCAAAAGTCAAAAGTCAAATTAAAAATTTATAAAAAACTAATTATTTTAATCCATAATAATTTATAAAAAAATATCCACGTACAATAGAATCATCGCACGTCTTAATTTTATTTAATTTATAAATCAAAAGACATATGCTGTGCTTTTTTTGCGCACCACAAACCTTTTTTTTAGATCTCGTAGTCAGGAACAAATGTACAAGAATTTTAATTGTTAAAGAGGGGCGTGTTCTAGCCGATCAAATGATTCAATTGAGTCTCCGAAAAATCGGCCGATTCTATTTAGTTATTTCGAGTGCTTTCTTCTTCCTCGTTTGTTTATCTGGCTGGCTGGGTCTTTTGGAAAAAACCAAATTAATTTACCAAGCTGGCTAACCAGTTTTTGGATTGACCTAACTTGGTTAGGCTAAGAGAGCATTTGAAAATGCTGGTTAATTTATATTTTTAAAAAAATTAATTTTTTTTATTAAATTTTTATTTTTATGTTTTGAATTGTTTAGATACGTTAATTTTAAAAATAAAAAATATCATTTTGATGTATTTTAATATTAAAAACACTTAAAAAACAACCACACTCTCAAACATGGACTAAAAGAAATGTTATTTAAAATATTTTTAAAATTTTAAAATATTTTTTTATTTTAAAATTATTTTAATATAACAAAATAAAAATTAATTTTTTAAAAATAAAAAGTACTATTTTAATATATTTTTAATTAAAAAAATATTGAAAAAAATAAACACTACTCCACCACCCTGAATTAACTAGAAGAGAAGTTTAAAAATTGAAGGTTTGACCAACCGTGCCTAAAATTCTTATGAGGGAGGGAGGGAGTTTTAACATCAGCGTCCGTGGCAGAGGAGGAAAAAAAGAGATCGGAGATTGGAGACAGAAAGCAGTGAAGTCTTGTTTAACATTTTTATACAGCAGCAGTGATAGTGAATAATATTGAAGATGAGCAAAGGGAAGGAAGTGGTGATATCAACAAGCCCTCGTTACAGCAATCACAACAGTGGCGTGGAAGATGATGAAGAAGAAGACGGCTTCGATCACTCCGGAAACAACAAACGATTCTCCTCTTTCCCAAGTTTCTCTTCCCGAAATGCTTCCTCTAAATATGACTTTGTCAAGGTCAGCCCCCCTTTGTTCTTGCTCCTGAAAACCAAAATAAAACACAGACCACCCCTTATTTAATTCAATCTGATTCAATTGATTGTTTTTTTTATCCTGTTTGGTATATATAAATAAATAAATACAGGTGAGGGTGTGGTTAGGTGATAACGCTGATCACTACTATGTTTTATCCAGATTCTTGCTCAGCAGAATGTTGACTGTCACTAAGGTCTCCAACTATTTACTTCTCTGTCAATTTTATTAAAATTCTTTTTTCCTGGAATTACCTATATATATGTTGTGCGGATGATGAACAGTTGGTTGGGTTTTTCTCTCCGAATATTACATTTGAATTGTGGGTTTTGAGAAGATGATCGTGACTAAGGTTTTGGGTTTGTTTTATTCTGTGTGTGGGTGATTTCAGATACCGAATCATGTAGCTATTAAAATTGCTCTTGAGCTCAAGAAGCTGCTCATTGATAACAGCCTTCTCGACGTGTAATGACAATCTTCCCTTTTTTTTTTTAATCCTTTTATGCAGTAGTCGGGTAAAGTCTAAAATGTACCCCATGGCTATATTTGAAGGTTTTCCACTGATCATTGTTTTTTTGTTTTTTTTTCTTGTTTTTCAACTAATGGGCAACCTCTTGTATTATTTTGGCAGATCTCAGTCTGATTTGGAAGCTAATCTATTCAAGGTATGTGACCTTTCCTTCTTTTATTTTCAATTCTTAGGTGGCTATGGATAGCAAGTGGCATAATCTGCTGTATAAGAGGAGTTTAGCATGCCATTTTCTTTCTATGGCCGTAATGGAGGGACTACACTGAGCACTAGAATACTTTTGAGACTTTTCTGAATATTGGATTTAGTTTCATACGCCCTCTTCCCTCCTCATACATAGGAGTCTATTTGCAGCTTATGGAGCGGCGGGGGTATGGAGAAGAGTACATAAATCGTTACAAGATGATGACGAGGTAATTTAGAGCTCTATCCACAGTATCCGCGCCCAGAAGTTTTATTGCCTTATTATCACTTTCTTCATATTAAATGACAAAGATGAAAGGTTTTTGCTGATTTTATGTTGAAAAAGAAAAAAATGATTTTTTTCCTGGTCATATGCTTTTAGATTTCATCATCAAAGAGTGCCCTTGGTGATCCTTGTTTGTGGAACTGCCTGTGTTGGGAAGTCTACCATAGCTACCCAACTCGCACAACGGCTGAATTTGCCTAATGTCTTACAGGTGCTGCCTTCCACCTAGCCATGAAGCATCTCGCCTTCCTTATTGTCTTTTCATGTATCAATTCATTTGGGTTCAATACTGATGCCTTTGAAACATATGGGTTTTTTTTTTAAAATTTTTAATGTCGCAGACAGATATGGTGTATGAATTACTGCGAACGTCAACTGAGTATGTTTATTCCCTCTCTATTTTTAGTTCCATGGTTTCTATTTCTGATGTTAGAAGCATTTCTATCTAGAGGAATTAAGAATATCAGCAGCATACTGAGCCATCCAAAAAAGGAGCAAGGAAAGTTATAACAAGGAAGATTCCTTATTACAAACATAGACATTGTTGACTGGAATAAGGACTCAGAAACCATATATAACTAGGTTTCAATTTTGTTGACACTATATTGTTGTCTCCAGTACATGATATTGTATCCTATGATGAAGATTATTGGTCATGCTAGCTAGCTCTTATTCTTTTTATTCTCTGGACAGTACAAAATCGCTTATTCTTTTTATTCCGTGGACAGTACAAGATCACTTATTCCCTTTCTTTATCTGAGTCAGTGCACCATTGGCTTCTACTCCTGTATGGGCACGAGAATTCAGCTCTTCTGAGGAGTTAATCACTGAATTTTGTAGAGAATGCAGAATTGTTCGTAAAGGTAGTCTGTCAATTTTGCCATCGCGCTTCTTTGATCTCCTTTCTTATTTGAATAATTCTCTTTTCCCTCTCCAACTTGTTTCATGTTCATGGTGGTTGTAATTTTTTTTCTTGGATTTCAAAGGTGTTCTTTGTTCCCCTGGAAATTGTTTTAATTTTGCTAGATGTTCTGCAAGTGCGTAGGTTTTTGATTTTTTAATTTAATGCTTGCTTCAAAGGTTTGGCTGGTGATTTGAAGAAAGCAATGAAAGATGGAAAGCCAATAATAATTGAGGTATGTCTAATTTTCTGTTTTTATGTTGGTTGTAGATTAGACTGTTCCATCAAAACTTCCAGTCAACACCTATTTCTTTGTTGATCACTCTGCTGTATAATATCCACCATCTACAATTATGCTGTCATTCATTCTGCTAAAGATTCTAACAAACCGTACATTAAATGGTCTTATGTTGTGATACCATGGAAAGTATGGTACCATTGCAATGATTTGAGTCTTCAGATAAAACAAAACTGTAAAATTGTTTGTTTAGTCTCCTTAGGCTTGTTGTACATTCCTTTTGGGGCTTTTGAAGGGGCCTTACTTATTTGACTTTAGTTGGCACAGGAGGGCTAATTTGTTTCGATTTTGTATCATTTGCACTTTCTCTTAAGGGTGATTTCGTATCCTGCTTCCATAATCTTGTAGTCTCTTTTCAATAATATTTTCTTACTTTATCAAAGAAAGAAGATGATTGGGAACTAATTGATGTTGAAAAGATGAGAAATTATGCCTTCTGTTATTCCCTATGGGAGTCAGAGAAAAAAAGTGTAGTTCTGACCAGCTATTGATGCTGCCGCCTAAGTTGAGGTAGTGCAAGAGAGGATTTGTGTTCAGATCTGGTGCAATTAGGTTGTGACTAAAACAAAAAAACTGAAATGACTGTTAAACTGGCTTGTTAATACACAAACCTTTTTTTTTTGGTGGAAACATTTTGTTAAATTTTGAGATGCTTGTTATCAGATTGATAGGCATGGTAATGTTTCCAAGCACTCCTATCTGATCTGCAGTTGTTTCTGACAAATAATGACAGGGGATACATTTGGATCCAAGCATATACTTGATGGATGAAGAAAATAAATTACCAGCTAAAATGCCAGAAAAATCTGAGATGAACCCTGTTTCAGTGACTCCAGATGACGATCCTGCAAGACAGATGGAAAATAATTCCACAAGTGTTAGTAGAAATCATACTGAAAATATCAACTGCACTCCTGGGGATTTGGCCTCAGAGGAAGGGAAATCTGTTAACCAGGTGAATAAAGTTGTGGATTCTCAGGGATCTAGAGATAAAGCTGGAAGCATTGTTGACAATAAAGGTAATTCTCAATCTGGGTTTTGATAACAAGCCCAGTATTCTATTAGTCTCTTCTAACTTATAATTTTCCTTGATGACAAGTTCTAACTTGTAATTTTGCTTGATGATGAATGCATGCATGGGTGACTTAAGGGTGACAGTTTCCATTCCTGGATTTTTTGTTCATGCAGGCGAAACTGTTAAAGGTCTTGAGGGAGATAGAAAGACTTCTGTTAGCTTAAAATCTGGTCCTGAACCAATAATTATACCAATAGTTCTGAAGATGGCTGAATTCGACCATAAGGTTTGTGCTTCTATTCTTGATGTGTCAAAAATTTCTTCATATTCTTGATTTAAATGGATGGTACTTGTTCCTATATCAGAATTATATAGTTCCACTTCCCTTCCCTCATTATTTATCAAATGGATGGTACATTGTTCCTATATTGGAATTATATCTGTCCCACTTCCCTCCCACATTATTTTTCACTTTCTCAAGGTTGCATATTTAATATTGTATCCTTATTATTTGTCTTGTCTATCAATCTTTTCTTCTCGTGTGCAGGCATTACTTGAGGAGTGGATCTCAACTCGTTCATTTAGTGATAAATGCCCTGTTGAGGTACCAAAGGCTGCTGAGTTCTTATTGTCATTTGCCAATGTCAAACTTAGGCAATTCATCAAGTTTTAGTAAGTTAAAAGGGTTAAATATTAGCAAACAATCAATGAGACAATCCATGGTTAAACTCGGGTTTCCAAATAGGAGGCCTCACATTGTCAGGTACATACATATCTGGGGATGGATGGGAGGGAATTTAGGGGATGTGAGAGGCTATCTCATTGTTAGCCAATACCTTAACAGATCTGGTTGAAAATGTGGTTAATTAGTGCAAGTAGTAGAAGTAACATGGTTTTTCATTCAAGTGCAAAAACAAAAATAGAAGCACAAGTCAATTGATGGTCAATGACACTGGTGAAGCACTTCCAAGTTTTTGAAATTTAAAGATAGAAGGCATTTGAAAATTCTAGCATAATGGTTATGATGAAAACAATGAATGGCAATAAGATCAAGCATCGATGGAAAATGCAGCAACTCCTGGACATATTCGTGCGCAGTGAAGTGGATCAACAATAGAAAATTGCGAAAGCAACCAAGATGTTGCCAAGTTCAAATAATTCTGGACTGGATTAAGATGACAGATAATAGCTTCTCGTTTTCCCTCTTAACACTTTTGTTTTGCTTAATACATGGAAGCTGGCTGGACATGTACCTCCTTATTCACTTCAATAAATAAAAGTCTACCTTAGTATTATCTCACTAAAAAGCTTCTAGTTTCAACACTTTGCTTGCTAACGAAAAAAATATAGAATATAAAATTTATTCAGTTTTTTCTTAGCAAAATATAAATTTTAATACATTGGTTATATAGGTATTCCTATAAATTATTTTACCATTGTGCAGTTGCCTGGTAAAAAGCATATTGTAGTAGTATCGAAGAGAAACATTTATGCCCCTTTGTTCAGGTCAAAAGTGAGGCAAGATTTTCTAGAAAGAATTTTCTGATTGATTTTCTTTCATTCCATATCCTTGTGTTGATTCTTCACCGATTTCACAAATGTTCATCTTATTGTTTTGTTTTTCATTATTTCCAATAAATAATTTGTTGTTGAACTTTATTCAGAGTATTACATATACATGTTTTATGTTTTCAGGAAAAAGATAGGTTAATTACCAATTTGAAAATCATTCAGGACTACCTTTGCTCTTTCAAGTCACAGGTTTGCTTCTCCACATGTGTTTGTTGGTTAACAGCATGCAATAGAGTTTTGTGGCTTTGCTTCTTTATTAATAATTTTGAAATAACTGATTCTAAATTTAGTAATATTGTGCTCAAAAGTTGGATTATGATGTTGATAGAGAACAAGTTTTGCTTTGATGTCTTGTTTTTAGATTTATTGTATTTGACGACATGGCCAAGTAGCTAATTTGGACAATAAAGTTAATGAAATCAGGTACATATTTTGTGAAATTGCACAACGAAAATTATTGACGAAAAATTGGGGGAACTGTTATTCATGATATCATATGCTTGGGCCATAGCAATATACAAATTCCAAGAATCATTGTCATGCTTGGGCACTAGATTTTGATTTGGGCTGGAGAGCATTATGGTTGATTTAAATTGAAGTGAAGTGTCATATGAACAGGGCTGGGTGATCTATTTCAATTACTCAATATATGACTCCTTTTCTGTTTGAAAGATAAGTGTTTTGGTTTGTCCAAATCTATGATTTAGTCCAAATATGCTCTTACTTGTAAGGTTACTTGAGCTTCAAAGGAAAGAAATGAAGAAAACAACTAACATCTCACAGAAAGAACAGGGTGGTGACTGTATAATTTTATTCCTAGTGTTATTTGTTTCTGAATGTCATTCTACCAGCTGACTGAGATCGACTTCTCTAAACTTTAACTACGTGTTTGAAAGTTTTATAAGTACCATTTTCCCACCCTTTCTTTTCCTCCTAAAATACATCAAGTTTTTCTTGGAACAGGGTCTGACTGTTGCCAATATATCAGCCACAACATTCCCTCAAACACTGGATTGGCTGCATGGCTATCTTCTTCAGGTAAAGTTTTCTAATCAGCTTTGTGTATCTGAAATGCGTTGACCACCAAACATGTTGTTCACCTGGAAAATTGGATGCCTTGGTGATCAGCTGCCTGTTCCGAGATTATATTGCTGTTGCCCTCCCACGTCGGCAAGGAATTTGAAAAGCTGCTGTCCTTGAGTGTGAGGCAGCTGATTTACTGCTTCATTATCTTCTGAATAGTTCTCATCTTCTTCATCTTGTACATTTCATTCTTTCTATTCGTATTTTTTCCTTTCTTAGTTCTCCAATGACGTGGTAGCATTTCACCAAAGATTATGGTTAGGCTTGACAAAAATTAGGAAGTATTTGTCTTTGATTGATTTACTCATCCATTTCTTTCCAGTACTGTGGACTGTAGAAATAGCATTCAAGCATCAGGTGTCACCAGTTTTGCTGACTTGTTTTTGTTTCCTTGAACATTAGAAAATGATCCCTCAACATATTAGCAGTTGATTTTCTTCTAGTTTCTCCTTGACCAGCTTATCTTGTTTTTCTAAATCTCTCCTTGCTAATTGTTTTCACTATCCAGAGTATTGAGCATGGCATTCCATCGGTGTCCAGTGAAAATGATAGACATCAAGCTCAAAATTAGATTACCTGCAGATGTTAGCTTGAGCAGGACAGGTATGAATCGGACCTTGCATGCAGGTATAAAATGCAATGCACTTTCAAATGCATTTAATTGATTTTGAATGGAAAGCAGTGTCCTACTAGAAAAAGAAAGACTAATCTTTCTTGTCTCATGAAAAATGAATAATAATAATAAAAAAAATAACATGTAAAATCTGCCCGTGTCTTTGTTTGTATCTGCGGGGTGCCTATTTGTTATTGTCACGCTTTAAATGGCTTTTCAGAATTCAGTTGCATGCTTTTGTCAATGTGGCAAAAGCGCATGAACTTCTATGCTGACTTCACTTCTGATTTTTGTTGTCCATACGAGTGGTTTTTGGTTTTGTGCACGTAACTTGACTAGCTCTTGTGTGGACGACTTTTACCTGCGCGCATTGAACAGTCCTGTCTTCTTGTACAGAGCATACTTAACTGCCATGACACTTGATGCAGAATTTTGATGGAAAACCTACCAGGCAATGGGAAGCTACTATCAGGCAATGAAAGAGTTTCCTCAGCTTCTTGTGATGGCAGCACTTGCAAGTTCTTGTAATTTGGCCGCCCCATATGATGGACCAAACTTCAAACATTGCCCACCAAATTCGGTTAAGATAATTTGTTGTATCAAAGACATTTTTATCACTCGGGTTCTCACAACTAGAGATAGATATGCCATGTTCACTGCGCTTATTAATGTTATAGTTAAAATTTCAGTACTAACATGTTTGTGATTTTGAAATGCCCTCTGTAGTTAATTTCCTTTTCTTTTCATTTTTTGGGACCTATTTTGTCATTCAGAGAATGATAGAAAGTAAGTTCTAGTCACAGAGCTAGTACGAAGAGGAACACGAAGCCACAAATCTCTAGGTTTCATTTGCAAGAGCCAAAGCCACCTCTTTGATCCCAGTAGTGTACAAGACAGCCAGAGCCAGGTTGCAATACGTGCTTTTAACATAGAACTCGGCAATCCATTCCTTGCTCTTTATTGCTCAGTCACAATATTAATTTAAAAGGCACCATATAGAAAATAAATAATAATAATAAAAAAAAACCATTTCGCCCTTGTTTAAGCTAACTGTCAAGATAACCAAGACTGTTGATACACAAATCATTATATAAGCAGCAGGAAAGATCAGATTCAGCAACTATTTCAAGGCCTTCCGATGCAGAAAGCCACAAGCACAATAGCAAAATTACTAGAAGAGGAACATCTTCTAGTCGCATTGCTAGCGAGATCAAGAGCTGAAAACACAACTCATTGTTCAACAACAACAAAGAAAGTTCCCTGAAATCTTACAGAGTTGCAGTGCTTTTTTTTTGTTAGTACCTTAAGTGGACTAGTTGTGCGTGCAATGGGAAATTTGAGGCCCGCAGCTATTCAATCTAGGTCCTCTAGAAAAGCTAGGTTGGAAAATCATATTCAAGCTCAAACACTTCCATTAATACTGCTAAAAACAAAATTGTTCTGAGATACAACTCAAATAGAATTGCATATTTATATAAAAAAAACTGAAAGAGCATGCATTTTACCTAAAAATCATCAACCTAAGAACTAACTCCTGCAATTGTTATAAGAATCATCTCAATTCTCTAAGATGTCATAACTCCACAACCTGACGTTGTCTAGAAGAATCTCCAATATCAACATGCTGTCTTTCTGTGATTCCTTATTCAAATTGTCGAGTATTGGGATAGCCTCATCATAAGCATTCTTAGCATGAAAGAAAGCCTTCTCAGGAAACTTCATGATATCATACAATAACACTGAGAAATTCAAAGCCAAACTCAATCGAACTAAATTTGTAGGAGCCAACTTGGATGCAGCTTTAATGCCTATATCATATGCTTTCATTGACTCTGAAGCAGCCTTCTCCATCTCGATGCCAACCTTGAATTCTGCTAGATACCTGTAATAATCTCCCTTCATCCTATGATAGAAGACACAGGATTCACACTGGGAAGTTGAAGGAAGTAGATGATCATCAATCAATTGTATGATATCGTTGCATATACTTGTGAGTTCGGACTCAACCTTCTGTTTATACTCCTCGATCCTCTTCGCATCAACTTCGTTCCCTTTGACTCGTTCCTTTTCCTCTATGGATGACAGCATTCTCCATGATTCTCTTCTTGCGCCCATTACATTCTTGCATCCAATACGTAGCAAATTCCGCTCCTCGGTTGTCAACTCAACGTCAAGCTTTGCAATATACTTCATGTGATCCAACATCTCACTGTAGCGTTTCGCCTGTTCAGCAAGTTTGGCAGAATACACTGAATTTTGACGTACTTCCATGGCTGATAAGACTTAATTGATTGATCTCTTTTGAGCAAGATAATGTAAAACTGACTGAATAACGAAGAAAAAATCAAACAGAAAACTGAAAAGAGCACTACCAGAAAATTTTCAAATAGCAACCGTCAGATATCTCAAATGTTGAAGTA
>Ga0325402_1003084_pt1 | contig 14862 bp, 6 predicted proteins | sample PopdelMetagenome_22_FD_207212 | JGI IMG/M metagenome (GOLD analysis project Ga0325402, IMG submission 207212) | Populus deltoides microbial communities from Bellville, Georgia, United States - Xylem-PdKOR-R3 | ecosystem: Host-associated > Plants > Phyllosphere > Stem > Wood/Secondary xylem... | reverse complement strand
TGGCTTGCCTCGACTTGGCTTGACTCGGGTTGGTTTTAAGTTAGGGTCAAATTAAATAAATAATTATAAAGTTCATCTGTACTATCAAAAAAGCTAATTGGGAAGGGAAAAAAATTGTTTACTGTGAGAGGATTCGTTGTTCAAAGATTTTGCTATGGAAGGTAATAAGATCTTTTTGTGTGGTATGTTGGTTATTATTATATTGACTGAGCGGATAGCTTTGTCTTTTTATATTTTTAAAACGTGAAAAAATAATTAATTGTTTTTTAAAGTAAAAAATTATTTAAATTATGTTTAGGGTTTTTTTTTATAATTTCAACCAGTTTTTTTAATTATAATCAAATTGATTTAGAAATAATTTTCTATTTTAGAAACCAAAGTTGGCTAGCATTGGTGGTCTTTTAATGTTCAAACGAGTTTTTGTAAAGACATTAAAAGCATCAAGGCGACTCATTTTATATAGGGATTGTTGGAAATTTATCATCATTATATTTATTAATTTGCTTTATTGAGGTTTGTCTGACCTCACGATCCAAGTTGTAAGTTTTCAATGTCAACTCGGGTTGTCTCATGACTTTTTATTCTATTTTATATTTTAATATTAAGTTCTATTTAGCTTAGTGAATTTTATTTTTTTAACATGTGTTTTTTTTTTCTGATCATTATTATTAGTTTTTTTAAAAAAAAAAACTTGATTCATTTATTATTATTATTTTTTATATCATATAATTAAATAAAATTATCTTATTAGAGAAAAAGGATCTCTGACTTAAATGGTTTTGACGAACTCTATACTATCGATTTTTGTCTCAATATGGTCTCCCATTTGTTGACTTTTTTAATCAAAATTGTGTACAGTTGGTCTGTTCATATCATTAGTCCCATGAACATCAATAGTGCTATTTGCCTATTAGCTTTGAAATATATTTTTTTATTTGAAAACAATATCATAAAATGATAAGAAACAGATAAAGAATTCTAGGACAATACTATATATATATATATATATATATATATAAACAAATCAATAAAATTGAAAAAAAAGTAAGTTCCACCAATTTTGTCTTTTTTATTTATAATTACATATTTTTTTAATTATAAATTATAAAAAAAACAATAATTATGAAATTGAGTAAAAAAAAAAAACTCAATTAAGTCCAAAAACAATCATCGCCACCACAATCCTTTTAATTATAACACATTCGTCTGCATAACAAAATATGAAAAATTTGCCTCAGAAAAAATAAAAACTTTGTTTCAAAAAATAATTATAAGAAATTCAATTAAATTTCAAATAAAATTTCAGCTACCAACACAATCATAGTGGATCCTTTCATCATCAAATCGTCATTTTTATAAAATCTCAAAATAGTTCACAAAATGAAGATAATATAACAAAATAATATTTTTTTTTAGAAATATAAAATATATATATAAAAAGTCAAAAGTGTTTGACGGCGGGTGCAGGGTCTCCCTTAGGAAAAATATTTCTTTCCACCACGTCATTGGAACCATTACAGCATTTTCTTCCTATTGGGGTGAAGTGTGGTTTCAATGGTGAGATTGTTTGTCCTTTATTTCCTCTTTTCTCTTTTTTTTCTTTGAAATTTGTGATAGTCATAAGAATTTCAAAGGTTTTTTTTATTTAATGAGATTTTAACTTCGATTTTTATTTTTTTAATTTTTAATTTTTGTACTAGGTTTTTTTGTAAAATTTCAATTTGTTTTTAATTTCATCATTCAATCCTAATTTGTGATATGTTATTTTTTTTAATTTGATCCTTATTCTTTTGATATTTTTGGATCTTTCTATTAAATTAATTTTTCTTTTCAATTTCACCCTTTAATAAAAAATTTATAGTTGTCATCTGATTTTTTTTGTTATTTCAATTTTGATCCTCATTCTTTTAATTATTAATTTTTATTTTGGATTCTTTTGTATAATTGAGTTTTTTTTTCCAATTCATCCTTTAATATTTGATTGGTTGAAAATTACACTTATAGTTTTTTCAAATAGGATGTTTCTAGCTTAATAACCCAAGTCATGAGTTTGGAAAAGTTAACACAGGTTGATATCATTATTTTTACTTATTTTTTATTTTGATTTCATCATTCCATCTTTTTTTAAAAAATAGGTTTCTTGATTTTCTTTTTTATCGAGTTGACTCAGGTTGGCATGACTCTTTAAATGGAGTTACTTTTTAAAAAAGAAATCCTAATCTTTTTTTGGTTATGTCCCTCAAAATTGGATTCTTTTTAAAATTAATCTTCATTATTATTTCTATTTTGGCTTCTATTAGATTATCCAATTAGCATGATCTAGGCCACGAGGTTTGGTCACCTTACCTGGCTTTGAATTTTTTTTTTTAGATTCTTTTTGTTTGTTGTTTTTGTTTTATTTCATCATTCTAAAATTGTATTTGTTGAGAATTAGACTTTGTGAGTTTTTTTTTTTATTTTTTTTATATTGGCTTATCCCACCTTTAATTATTAATCGGATTATAGGTTTGTCACATACTAGCTTAAGTTGAAGTAGGTTGTTTTTTTTTTACCCACTTTCATCCTTCTATATTTAGTTGGTTGAGAATTGAATTATAGTATTTTTTTTCAAAAATCACTTTTTTTTAGCCTATTTATTATCATTGTGTTTTTTATTATCTAATTAAAATAAAATAAAATTATTTGATTTAGTTGGGCTATGATCCAAGTTGTGAATTCTTCTTCTTTCTTTAAAATGAGTTTGTTGTGCCTAAATATCTTTTTTTATCCAAAAAAAATTAAAATAAATTCGGTATGCTCCATGAATCTAGTTTCTAAACTAATTAATTACACGTGAGGAAAGAGTATGTGGTAATGCTTAATTGTTTTCTTTTATTTTTTAGGATTTTTAATTTTTTTTTATGTTTCTTATTTTTATAAATTTGTGTGAATCACAGTTATCATATTTTACAATAAAATATTTTCTTCTATATAATAGTTGGGTTGACATGGTCGCGGATAACCATTTGATTGGATAAACAAAATTCATTTAAAAAAATAAAGTTATTAAACTCAATTAGATATAAGCTAGATATTCTAAGATTAATATCTTAATTTATATTTATCTCTCGAGTTTTTCAACTTAGTTTTCACTTATCATTAACAACGATGTATTTTTATATTTATTAACACAAATAATTCTTGATTTATTTAACTAGATGCATGCATAAAATTTATAGTTTTTTATTAGAAATTCTTTATAACAAAAAAACATGTAGAAAAAACCTACAATTTATTTTTTTTTCTGGCTAAAAGAAATTATTCAACCGGCATTGCGGGTAAAACATTTGTTAATTTATGAATCTCAGATACGCTGCTCAGAGGAAACAGTGCCGAAAATTATTATTCAGTCGGAATCACAAAATTAAATTATTATTCAGTCGGAATCATATCCATAAAGAAACATGCCACTTTCATCCAAACCTATTTCCAAAGCAAACTCTCCCCACCTGTCTCCTTATAATGATGCTTCCTGCATTATGAGTTCTGTTGTCTTGAAATCTGGAATTCACTAAAAACACAGTCTATTATATACCATACATCAACATAATATTATTGTGGATTCCTCGGGTAAAATTATTTTTTTACTTTTCAGTTTTTTTTTTTAAAAAAAAACACTTGGTATTTGGAGTATTTCAGTTTTTATTTTTACCCTTGATTATTTTATAAAAGTTTTTTATATTTTCAATTTAATTTTTAAATTAAAAATTTGTTGTATATATTTTTTTCAATTTATTTCTTATGATATAAAAGACTAATTTTTTTTCTTAGTCTCATCAATTGAGTTTGATTTATTAGGAGTTGGAATTCAAGGTTTTATATTTGTGGTGCTTTTAATATAATGATATGGTCATGAGTTTGAAAATTTAATTTGGTTTGATATTTTTTTTCTCATTTTATTTTATGATTTTATCATTTGATATTATTTTAAAAGAAAATATTGGTTTTGTGGTTATTTTTAAATTTATTTTTATCAGTTTATTCTAGTCTCATGACCTAGACCATGGGTTTTGCATGTCTTTTTTTGAATAGATGTTATCTTTTTAAATTGTTTTGATTGTATTTAATTTTTGAAGATTTGTCTTTGTTTTCGTTTTATATAGATAAACTTTATCTAAAAAAATATTTTGAAATAATATTTCTAATACTTTTGGCCTTGCATAAGATTATTTTTTCCTTTTAATTTATTCAATCAGTTTCATGTATGTTTTTATTTTTATTATATGTTATTGATTTTAATAACAAAAAATATTTAGTAGACACAACCAAGTAAATGTTTTATTTTGTGGGATTAACTATCTTGATCTACGTCTATCTTAATATTTTTAGTTTATCTTTTAATTATTGCAAATATTTTTTTTTCATTTATTTACAATGATGATTGAAGATTTATTCAATTAGATATCTGCACGGACTTTTTAATTTATATTTTGAAGTTTTTATGTAAAAAACATATCAAAATAACCTGCATGCCTTTGATTTTTCTAAAAAAAATTACTACTCGCAGCGGAGCACAAGTTAAATAACTAATATTAATACAAAGGGAAACCTAAATATAACCCTCTAACATATTATCTCATTATGAGTTGAGTTGAGTTTCATCACCATTAATTTTATCAATTTTATTTCTATTACCTCATCATCAATTGAGTCCCCGATACTTGATTTTATCAATTTTACCCTATTTATATTACCTTGTTATCAATTAAGTCCCAATTGTGGATAAATTAATTAGTTTGGACATTTTTAATTGAAATATTTAACAAGAATGTGTAGATTGGATGGAATAATGTGTAGATTGGATGGAATATTTAACTATCACTAACAATGAATAAATTTAGTGCCGAATCATAGAGAATTTCTATTTAATATAAGTTAGTGAAGTTGAGAAAAAAATAAAAATTTATTATAATCTAATACTTAAATTCTTTTTCAGAACATATACAAACTAATATAATATTCGCTAACAACGGATGGATGGAATGAGAGGTGATATGGTCTAAAAAATTCATTAAGTTTGAGATTAAATTAATAAAATCAAAAGGTTTGAGAGTTGTTTAATAATGGAGTAATAAACTTGAGATAAAAATGATAAAATCAAACGATTTAAAACTCAATTAATAATGAAGCAATATGTTAGGGTTAGATTGAGATGTCCCCTTGTATAGCTGAGAAGTTCTAGGTGGCAGGAAGGCTGCTAGCTAGCAGAACAGAATATTTTATAATATTGATAGAATAATTCGGAGATATTTAAATACTAATTTTATCAGAAAAACTTTACTGATAGAATAATAGATGATAGCATATCATCAGAATTTTATTATTTTTTTTTATCATTGGTGGTTTTTATTATGTCAGTTATTATGTTGGTAATATAATCATTAATGATTGATATATTAATAGTGGCAATTATTGTAATTTTTTTAACTCTCTATAACTTTTACGAGGAATTTAGTCAATTTTGTTTGTACTTGTCAAAAGTCCTGTAATTACTTTTTGATTTTATGAAACTTTTCGAGGAACTTTTCATCGGTGATTCCGTTTGTACGTAATAGTTAATGGAATCTTTAAATCATTATCAATTTTGTAAACAAATTATCGATACCTATCTAATTAACTATTATTAGTTTAACTCAAATTTATTTAATCTATTTTAGTGCTACCTTTAAATCATTATTAATTTTTTTATAAAAAATCAAAGTCCTCCAAACGAACCAAGATTTTCAACTTAACAATAAAATTGATAAAATATAAAATGTATCTATTAAATAAGTCATTGTTTATTTCATTATAAAACATCTAAGTTACAAAGTCAAACACAATTTTATCAAATAACAAAATATAAAATTTTTCAAAATTTTAAACAAACCCTAACATATAAAAATCATACATTCATACAACAAATTTCTATGAAAAAAAATATAAAACAAGGAAACATACAAAAAAAACTATATGTACAACATCAAAATACCAAAAAAGATAACAATTTAAAATTGGGTTACAACAAAAAAATGGTAATTTTACTTGCTTGATGTGATGAATTTAAAAAAAAAAAAACCAGAATATAGATTCTGATAGATTGAGTGTTGAGGTGGTTGGATTTGTGATAATCGATGTTATGTGCTATTTTCTGCAAAATAAAAAGAAAAAAGAAGAAGAAACGAGGGAAGGGAAATGAGAGGCGTATATTGGGTTATAACTTAAATATTATTGATAAATTCAGTAACGAGTATTAACGAAGAGCATATTTACTCGATAATTTTATTTGTAATAATAGCACATTATGTTTTTTATTTTTTCATTTCTAATTATATTTTCCTCTATAGTTATCAACAAAAAAAATATTATGTTTATAAAAATAACTATAATTTACCGACAAGTTTATTTCCATCAATATTTTCATTTATATTTGATAATTCTTTTTGTGGTAGTGTAGCCATAAGTCCTAATGATGATATAATTGAAAATAAAGCAATCATTGAAATGGACTTATTGTTGTTATATACATCAGCCAGCTAAGTAAGAACGTGTGGCTCAGATAAGGATAACATCTCGATATATTAACACTAACATTAAAAAACAAACGACTTTAAGTTTATTATTCATCTCTCATATATATTTCACTATTTACTGTGTACAGTTTTGTTCTCGGTCCTTTAAGTTTATTTTTTTTTCATTTTAGTTCTCAATCTTTATTTTTTATTCAATGTTATCCTCATAAGATCCCTTTTTGTTGCTCTAGATTTTCTCATACTCTTTGAATTGCATTTAATCATGTTTCCTGGCTGTTGAGAATTATCTCAGGGTTGAATTCCTCTTGGACTTTAAATGAGAAATTTTAGAATTGCTGTACAGAACAAAATTAAAAAAAAAAAACAAGGATTAAAACTGATATTGACAAAAATTATCAGCTCTTTAAATTTTTTTTTTGTTTAAAATGCTTGCTATTCTTTAATCCTTCTTTTGTAAACCTTGAACCATTGAAATTCTAGATTTTTTTTTAAATTTCAAACTTTATTTGTTTTGCGTTTCAATCCTTAAATCTTGAGAAAAGAGAGAAAAAAAATAACTAGAAAAAATTACTAAGAGAAAAAGCTTTTTGAAGGGTGGATTCCGGCGATCAATAACTTTAATTTTGGTGTTTATAAATTCATCTTTGAGAAAAATTTAATGGAAGTGATTAATTACCCCTTTTAATACTAGAAAAAAATAGATTAAAGCGTGGAAAATTTTTAATTTAATTGGATTTTTAGTTTTTGAGTAGATTAAAATATGTTTTTTTTATTGGAAAAAAGATGTATATGTTCATGAATTTTTTTTTTAATTTTTAGATGAAAAAATTATTAGAAACTTGAACCCAATTTTACCGTTATTGGAACTGGTCAAGTGAATAGAAAAAATAACAAACAAAAGATTCAAAAAAGAAAAAAAAAAGATATAGCAGATGACAAAATTAAAATAAAAACAAGTGCTCGGGTAATGAAGGGGGTTGGATGGTCATCTCTCGTCCATGCATGCATGCCCATCAATTTTTGTAAATAATTTTTTTTCACTTTTCTCATTTTATATTTGAATACTATTTAAATAAATTTATTTAAATAATGTTTAAATAATTATCTGAACATGTTAATATTTTAAGACAATATTAGCACCTTCTATAATTTTAGGATAACGTGGTTTTAAGATTAAGGAGTTTGAAAAGTCAATTTAATATGTTAATAATTGAGACTCAACTAAAATCCCTTTGTTTAAAAAATAAAGAAGAAACTGAGATGAAGATGGTGTCTGAGAATATAGTAATTGTTATTTTTTAAGATGTTTTTTTTTTTATTTAAAAATGTATAAAAAATAAAAATTATTTTTTAAAAATTATTTTTAGCATTAGCACATCAAAATAACATGTAAATACCAAAAAATTAATTTAAAATAAAAAAATTAATTTTTTTCAAAAATACTTTTAAAATACAAAAACAAACAAGTCCGATAAATGCCAAGAGTCATCGTAATGGCATACACAGAGTTTTGAATTTGATAAATGATATGAAAATATCAAAAAATTAATTTAAAATAAAAAAATTATTTTTTTAAAAAATATTTTTAACATATCCAATAAATATAATCTTAATAGCATATACAGAGTTTCGAATTTGGTACATGTTTAGATAATGCATGCATGATGCCAATATTAGATAGAAATCAATTATTTGTGGAATTAATTAACCAAGTGTTTCATCTTTATCATAGATATTTTTTAAATTCAGTATTGAATTCTGTCTTATTTAATTTTACGTTTCAAAAAAAATTAATTTTTTTATTTCAAATTATTTTTTTTAATATTTTAGATCATTTTAATACGTTGATATCAAAAATAATTTTTAAAAACTAAAAAAAATATTATTTAAATATATTTTTAAATAAAAAATATTTAGAAAAACAATTACCACCATCCATCAAAACGTGTTATTGTAATGGTTACTCTACGTACCCACTCTCTCCACCACTAGTGCCCAAAAGTCATATAACCATCTGTTCCCATTATGAAAATTATCAATAAGTTGCAGAGAGAGGTTGACCTGTTTTGTTTTTTCTCTCATGTCGCACTAAACATGGACACAAGTTGCTCTTTTATTAGCCTTTTCTTCTTGTAACACTCTCCAGCAATCCCACTAGCCTCCTCTCATGATGACTCCAAAATCATCACATGCTCGTTTTTTGAAGGCGTCAACCATTACTATCATCATTATTATTCGCGCAAGAGATAAATGGGCAGCTCACTGCGGAAAAAAAACAAAAAAAATACGTTTAAATTCAATAGATTGAGGACCAATATTATTGTATTGATCAGTATTTTTTAAGGCGAGGAGATTAAGAATGTTTCCTTCAAGAGAGGAACACAGCATTGACTGCAATAAAAACCAATCCAAATATATCTTTATTGCTTATCAACCTCTTGGTGTCATGGAATCCACGAAGTTGTAAAGGCCATGACTGGTGTCTGATAAAGTAGTGGCTTGTAGGTTGTATTCTGTGGAACTTATTCGCATATATCTTCTGATAAGAAATTAAGTTTAGGCCGAAGAATCATGCTTTTCCCTTTGCTAATGACAAGACCTAAACGCTGTTTTTAACTACTTTGATCGATCAAAGCAAGCTGGTAGTGTATATTGGACTACGTGCTAGGTTCTCTCCAAGAGGGAATATTTATCATTGTGACCTTTAATTTAACTGATCTTTATTTTGTTTTTACTTCCCAGATGGCAAGCTCAATCTTGGCTTATACAATAATGCAAAAGATTAACAAAATCAAGGACTGTGACATGGGATCATTGCTGCCATGCCTTTGTTTATCATAGAACAAAGAAATTCCCACCAGTATCTTCAAGTTTCACAAAAAAAAAAAAAAAAAAAAAGGAAAAATAATAAGAAAGCAAAGCAATCCCCTTTAAAATTGTTATAATAGTTTAGACATGTTAAAGCACTGAAAAAACATGATGGCCCATTTGAAAAATAACTAATCTTATTCAAATAAACAACTCCATATAATTAACAATCAATCAATGGATATGAAACTCTCATCAATTCCCAAAACTTAATCTGGGAGCGAAGCGAAGCCAGCTGATAACATTATTCATGGATTGAAAAACCCTACTCATACAGGGATATATAGTCGAGCTTCTCCTCTAACAAGCAGCATCTATTACTGGTGCATACAAAAGGGAAAAGATTTACATGGATCGCATTCTATAAAAGACATTGATTCTTTGAAAATCCTTGCCAGCCAAGTAATGGTACCGTGGACAAAATTTGCATTCCATACTAGCTACCCCTCTAAACCAACTAATTAAGTACAGCTGGTAAGTAACTTACATGTCTACATCAAGATTGCATAGCGCATGCTGTCATTTACCATGAGATGATTCATCTCTGATAGCTGCGCAAACTCACCAGTCACCCAGAGACCATCAGCACCATGGACATGAGGTTGTGATGAGAAGCAAGAAGGAATTGAAAATGGGGCAAGAACAATTCTAAGCAGGGCAGAAAGGGCATTCCACCTTTGTGTTCTGTTCATATCACGAACAAGGATTGGAAATTCAGCTCCGTTCATGCCTCCAAACATGCTCTCATCAGCTACTCGTGGGCTTTTCCTAATGTTTTGAACGTTGCTCCTCAATCTAGCCAACTTGCGCCACATGATCTTATCGGTTGTTTGGATGCTTAGAATCCTTGCAGGAATATGTATGGTGTTTTAGATGTTCATTAGAAGCAAGTTTTAGTGAAGAGAAGGGTTACAAGGTCAGCTTTAAGATGGCTTTTTGATAATGGTAGGTTGGTGGTGTTGTTAGTGCCGGTGTTTATCGCATAGGGGAGGAGTGCCTTTTTAAGGGCCTTTCACTTGTGTTTTTTCTTTCTTTTTTTTTTTGCCCCTCTATTTTGTGGGGTCTAGCTAGGCCAACATACTGACAAAGTTGCCTAATTATTCACTAAAGATTTTCATTTGTAAAACCCCACAATTAGGTTTAGGTAACAGGCTATCTAACCCTCCATCTATCTAATGGAATAATAACTTTCAAGATTAGCTTAATTAATCAGATCTCAAATGTAATTTCTAATAATTATAATTATAATTTTTTTTTAAGTTATTAAAAGTTTACATAATTATTAATTTTAAAATTTATAAAATTAATTAAAATATGTATAAACTGACCTGAACAACCATGTTAATAAAATAAATATAAACTTAAGACATCATAAGTTAAAGTTAAACTTGTATTTTGCAATCTATTATAAATTAAAAATTATTATTAATGATTATATTAAATTTTAAAACTCTAATGAAATAAAGTAAAGTAAGGATTTTTAATAGATAAACATAACCATAAAGTGATAATGTCTCTTGCAAGATCTCCTCTTGTATTCATATCCATTTTGCTTAACATGCGCTAGTGGTACTTAATTTGTCATTTTTCTAATTGCTTATGACATTATCACCTTTTGCCTTAGTAATATTATTTTTACATTATTAAAAAAAAAATAAAGATAATTTTATATAAAAATAACTATATATACACACACACATAATTGATCCTCAAGAGACGTGATGTGATGGCAAAGGGCTGGAGATCTGTACAGCAAGTTTTAAATTTGAGTTAGGACGTGCATTTCTTGTAAGAGTTTAGGATAGTTAGGGTTTTACTCGCTCATCTATACCCATAAAACACGCTTTATGAGAATGAGTTTTCTTGAATTAAAAAAAAATGTTTAATTGCTTCATATTGTAACAAAAATTGATATATATCTTCTTTTGTCTCTTTTTTTTTGTCCCTTTTTTTCCTTGATATATGGATTGAATTATTTTTTTATTACAATAACAATCAAGTAATCCTCCTCCGTAATATTGTGACCAGTGAAGATCAATCATAAAACTTGGATATAAACGTGAAAAGACTATGCAACAGACAAAGGTGTACAAGCCCACCACCATACAATGCATCATTTGGGAGATGGGTCCCAAATTTGGATCCCATTTAAGAATCAATGCCTGTTTGTGAATTGTGATGGTGATGGAGACCCATGATTTCTAGAGTTCCTCCGACGTTTATCGTGCTTCCAACTTGCTATCATTAACTTGCAATATACACAATATCCTTCCAAGCAACTTTCATGTAGCAAAGAGCCGAACCTTCAAGCTTTTCTGAATCCCCAGAGATGAACAACTCTTTTCATTATTGCTATCATTTTAACTACTATTAGACTATTTTCGAAGTAATATTTTTGTATATATAGAGATTATAATATATATATACATAAATTAATATACCCACAAACATATTTCTTTAATCTGAGCTGAATTTGGATAATTAATAACATGAAAGCAACGGGAGCACATAACTTCAATATCATGTGTGGTTTCTGTATTAAGTTTTTCAATAATTGTTCTCTGCCAATAGAATACATTGTATATATAATTAATAAAGGAATAATTACAAAAATTACCAGTATTGTTTTCATCATGTAATTTACACAGTTAATAACAATTTACATCATCAATATTGTATTTTGTTTGAATTTATTTTACCTAAAATATAAAGTGTAATTTATATTTAAAAATAGAGGAAAAATAAAATTTAGATGAAACTATGAGGGGTTTTTATAATTATTCATATAATAAACTGATGGACAAAAAGGGCACGCGATAATTCAATTTAATTAAAATACTCGTAATTACCTTTGTTTCGGCTCAAGGAATTTCATGAACTGGAATACTTTAATACAATTAATCAGAATGATTGACATATAAAAACTGGATTTAAAAATGTAATCAAAAGGAAAATACCTGTAAATAAAGTCCATCTTGAAACATCATCTTCATTTGTCTATATTATCTTCTGTGGCTTGCAGGAATACACCAGAATCATGAGTGCACCCGTCCTTGACAAAAAGTTAGACTACTAATTAATTGATTATCTCCAAATCCGCCATTATTGCATTGCCGACAATGCTTCATGTTACTGTTTCACAAGCAAATGGAGGTCAAAGTCCACGTTCTTGATCTATACTTGAAGTCAAGTAAAGGAGCCAAATTACCCTTTCTGGATCGCCATCTAAGCATTGAAATTGCAGCAGACGCGTTAGGCAAGCCTAAGTGACGTGACAAAGTTTCATAGTAAGTGTCAAGTTTATTCTGCAACATCGTGGATTCTTATCTACTTGCAAGAACTTGTTAATTTCTGGTTAATTCATAAACAAAGACACTGCTAAAGATCACGCCAGGCCATGTGTACCAACATTTGTTCTTTAGATGCATTTTTTTCTTATACAGAGAAAGATCGAGCGTTTTAAAGAAGAAAGAAGACAGCAACTTTAGATTAGCTACTGTTTATTTTCAAACATTCTGCGTGACCAGCCATGTAGAACATTTAGCACCTTCCAATTAGGTTGTAAAGCATACTAAAATCAACTAGGTAAGATTTGTTTTTTTCCCGACCGAGTCCAGTTTGCGTTGACTCAATGATTTAGGACACTTGTATTCCAAGTGCCTAAGTTCTAGGATCTGGAATTCGCACCTACATCGTTCCACCAAAAGAATCGTCCCCAGATACTGAGTTGCACATAGAGTCGCATGAATCAAAAGAGAGTAGTTACAAGGGGAAAGAAATGATAAGAGAGCAAGTAAGAAGTGGTTATTATGTGAGGTTTGAATCTAAAGTAAAAAAGAAGAAATTGATTTTTCTGATGATTTGCTTGAAAGAATTAATTAAAGAGATCTAATAGAAATTTACATAGACTAGTTCGAGAAAACCATAGTAGTTAAAATAATAAAATAGAGACAAATATCACAAGAAAAGAAAAACCATAATGCTCATAACTACCAATACTTTTTATCTTTTAGTGGTTGAGAAAATTCTTTTATTTTCATAAGACAATATATGATTTTCTTTTCTTTTTATATTTATTTTTTTAAAAAATAAATGTGTTTTTAAGATATTTTTAGAGTGAATTTATGTATTTTCAAAACTGAAAATATATAAATGGTGTTTCCGGAGACAATATTTATTACTTTTTATACCTAAAATATCCTATAAAAAACTCTTAATTCTAAAATTATCCAACTAAGATACATGAGGATAAAAATTATTATTATCATAATTTTAAAATCCAACTCAAGGGTCGATCCAGCATAATGCCCGGGTCACGGGTTGGAAGGGTCAACTCGGGTTGATTCTAGTCAACATAAGAACAAAAATGATTATTATCATAGTTTTAAAATCTCGGCTAAAGGGCCAACCCAGGATCAGACCCAGATCATGAGTCGTGTTAACCATTAACCTGAGTCAACAAAATGATAAATATGATTATTATCCCAATTTAAAAACCAACATGGGGGTTGATACGGGGCGGGAGGGTCAATGTAAGGATAAAAAATGGTTATTATCATAATTTTAAAACCCGACTCGGGATCAATAAAGGGCAAGGACTGGATCACGGGTTGGGAAGGTTAACCCGGATTGATCCGAGTCAACATATGGATAAACATGATTATTATCATAATTTTAAAATCTAATTCAAGAATCGACCTAGGATAAGGCTAGAGTCATAAGTCGGGAGGGTCAACCTGGGTTGACAAAAAAAAAATAACAGAAATCATGGCAACTTCATTTTGACCAAACAAATTTCAAAAAAAAAAATTCAATGAGTTTTATACTGATGTTTTATCCCTGGCCAATGAGTCATGGGCCTACCCTAGTTTTTTACTACGTTAAGTCAAGTCAATCCTTCCTTTATTTTTTTTTAACTCAGACCAGTCCACACGTCGAGTTGGTCAGGTCCTGGGTCAACCCATCAGGCTAGTCTCGTTTTTATAAAAAATATTATTATAAAATTATTAATTTCAAAACTCAATATAAACTAAAATAAAAAAAATAATATTTAGTTATTTTTAAAAAAATATGTAAGTTTGATAGTAATGTATATTAAGAGTAAAATAGATTTTTTTCATATTTTATTTTTTCTTGTCCACCATAATCAAACAAGATAAAAAAAAATAACTTTATTTTACACTAAAACAAAAACATATATATATATATATATATATATTTATATATATATATATATATATATATATATATATATATATATATATATATAGAAGAAAGAAAAAAAGAATGCACAAAATGAGCCACTCGTTCTGGAGCCCATATTCATGGCCCGTGATTCTAGCCTGCAGTGCCCAGAAAGTCGAACAAAATTGATTCTTCCTCTCGTTTTCCATACGAGAAAAAAAAAAAAAAAAAAAAAAAGGTCACTTGACAGAAGAGAAAT
>Ga0325402_1003083_pt1 | contig 14863 bp, 8 predicted proteins | sample PopdelMetagenome_22_FD_207212 | JGI IMG/M metagenome (GOLD analysis project Ga0325402, IMG submission 207212) | Populus deltoides microbial communities from Bellville, Georgia, United States - Xylem-PdKOR-R3 | ecosystem: Host-associated > Plants > Phyllosphere > Stem > Wood/Secondary xylem... | reverse complement strand
ATCGAATAAGAGGTGCTTGCTCTCTTTAGGATGTATTTGTGGTTCCTTACGGTGGTCAAATATCACCTTTCATGATGATGTTGGAAACGTCATGACATCCTTTTTCCAGTGGTCAGATGTGTGTGCAATTCAATTGTTTACTAAATATAAACATAATAATAAAAAAAAAATGGATGGCGCATGTTATACAAGGGCCATCGAATAAGAGGTGCTTGCTCTCTTTAGGATGTATTTGTGGTTCCTTACGGTGGTCAAATATCACCTTTCATGATGATGTTGGAAACGTCATGACATCCTTTTTCCAGTGGTCAGATGTGTGTGCATGACAGAGTAGTGGTTAGGGCTATTATAGCTAGAGGCATAAATGATACTTATACTAATGGCGTCCTTGGTGAACTTACTTAAAATGGTTATTGATGCAATTTTTATTAGTCTTTAGATGCCTTATTGGTTCAACTCCTTTAAATAGATTAATCATCTAAGTTTGCATAAGCTGCAGTTCTCCTTGAATGGTTCTTAAAGTATAATTAAGGGCTGGGTCCATGATAAATATAGATTCAAGTTTAGACACTAGATAATCATGACACAAATGCATGTAACACTAGTTTAGAGGTGAAATTGAGATCTCAAATGCATCTTACAAATAAAAACAAGATAAAAATAAAATTAATTTCATTTTTTAAAAAAATAAAGAATAATCAAAACCAAAATACATCAAGACTTTTTTGGCAGTGGTGTGCCTGTCTGGTTATGGCTGAAAATTATCATGAAGGGTTGTTGTATTAAGAAAATGGCGTGACATGACTCTTTTAATGAGTTGAATGGCAGTAGATAACCAATCTAGTTATGGGTTGAGTGATGTGGTTATTTGTTTGGCATTGACTGATTTATAGTTGTTTATGGTTGAGATTGAGAGATGGGTTTTGCGTGGTCGATTTGACTGGTTTTTTCTAATTTGACAGGGACAACTAAAGTGGTTGGATGAGTTATTATTTTTTGGTGTTACAATGTCCAATAATAATGACAACTGTTACTCTCTAGGCATTGTTGTGGCTTAGTCTATCAGTGAGAGAAACATAAATGAGAGGTGAATATCAAATGAGAAGGACACTAGTTGGTGACAACGCTGTTATTTCTAGCAAAATTAAGCATGACTGATGCTGATTATGGATTATAGAGGTTGGTGAGTATGTTGTAACACGGTGACTGATATGTTCAGGTAGAAAATGAATAGCGATTGGAGTTTTGGGTGTTTTGGGGCGTGTTTAGGTAGGGTGTATAAGAATTTTTTATATATCAGAAGGCTATTCATAAATTCTAGGTTTTAGAAATTGTGTTGAATTTTAAGAGTTTAAACAAGTATTTTAATGGATCATGTAATTATATGAACAATTAAAAACCTTGCTCTGATATCAAAAATGATGCGAGATAAAGTGAAAATTGAAAGAACTAAAGAGAAAAGAGAGGAAGAAAATTGAGATGTAACTTTTATAAAATTATAAGAAAAAAGCTCACTACAATGTGAGAAATTATGTTTAAATAGTAAACCCTAAAATACCAATAATTAGGTTAAAGGCCCACTAAAAAATAAATTGAAGTCCAAAATAGAATAACATCAAGCCAAATAATAAATCTCAAATAAAATTTTAAAGAAACTAAACATAATACCATAGGCTAAGGACTAATCAACGAATTAGAATATCCTTCATCATCTATGATCATATGCGTGTATGAACTGTGTCTCGGGTTTGATTTTTCTAAAACAAACAACAAAGCAAACATGTTATATAGAACCTATTTTAGTTTAAATTATCATGTTGTAGCAATAAAATCTATTGTGTTTCTGTTGTTTATGGTTGTGTTAATTAGCTGCAACACTAGCTACCTGTTTGTTTTTGTGTTTTAAAAGCGCTTTTGAAAAAATTTGAATTTATTTTATTTTTTTCTTTGCTTTAATTTTTTTTTTGTTTTTAGATCATTTTAATGTGCTGATGTCAAAAATGATTTTTAAAAAATAAAAAATATATTATTTTAATGTATTTCCGAGTAAAAAACACTTTGAAAAGCAACCGTTACCACACTCTCAAACACCCAAATTAAACAAATCACCTAAATGATCAATAAAGCCCTATGGAGAACTTATAACAACTCTAAAGTTTAAAAAAGGTTGCACATAGTATGCTAGCAGCCGATAATAGCTACGAAAATGATAAACATTCACTGGTATTAAACAAATAGAGCCATGTTAAAGGCCAAAATAATCCAAGTATAGGGATTTATACCCAAACGAGAGCTCTGATATTGCCTTCAAATATTTGAAAAAATGAAAAATGATTAAGAATTTACCAATAACGGCCACTCCATAACCTTGTGGTGGTAAAAAAAAACCCAAAAAAAAGCTATAAAAGCCAAATATAAAATGTATTTTAAAATACTTGAGCCATAGAACATTGTAGTTCTAACAAAATAAAAATTGTGTTTACCTTGTAAAGTTGCATTATAGGAGAAGAAAAGAGTGCCAATAACAAGTCCATAAACCACTTGTTCTATAAATTGTTTCTTGAGGTAGCCAATATGTTATGTTTTGGAAGAACTTTTGATATAAAATTGAATCAAAGATGTTGCGATGGCCTTAAAAATAGCAAATCATATTCATCCATATGTAATGTTTTTAATTTAGTCAAAAGAACTAGATGATGACAACAAAGTCATTTTCACAAATGTTCATTATAAGCAACAAAAGAACTTAATTTTCACACGCTAACACACACAATATGATAAAAAGAGATCTTGTACTTAAATCTGAAAAAAAATAATCAAAAAACTATTATGCATAGCCAAAATTATAAGCTAGTAAGCCTAGCAACAAAAAAAAAGAGCAAGTATCAATTTAAGCATACACTTTAATGGAAGAAAAGAGTAAACCAAGTAATTTCATTCTTAACATGTGATTATACCTTATAAATATTACATCATAACACCCAAAACTAAAATTGCAAGCCAAGAAAATTGTGATAAATGACTAAAGTTGGATAAAATTGCAATGATAATTAGAGTTTTGACATTTATTAAGGTTAGTAAAGAGAAAGAATCACATAAAGAAGCAAATTTTAGTATGTCCATACTATACAATTAAATCTTCAGATAAAAGATACAAAACTCCATTTTACAACCCTAACACCTAAAATGAGAGGGTAAAGATTAAAATGACTCATTTATCACCATGTCAATGTTATATTCATATCTTGAATTGCTAGTAGATGAAAATCCTAATAATGGGATTCATTAGCACCATAGGTAAACAACATCCTTCTTCTTGGAACATATTTATTAGTAGTTGGAATCCAAGTTTCCTCCCCTCCTATGGTGCATCTTAAATACAAAGTTGTGAAGGCTCAAATGCCTCGTTAATTATATGAACATATTCTTTTTGCATAACAAAACAACTAAACTTGCATTTCATCGAACACAATTTATCCCTTTTAGGATAGGTATGTAAAAATCAAAACTGAACTAACATAAAATTAAAGAAGTTGGGGTTTAATACCTAATAGTGAAAGTTTTGGTGACAACCGAGTATGATTATAGCTTATTCAAATATCATCCTATAAACCTAACTTTAAATTTAGAACTTGAACAAGATGATCTTGATGTTGAAAATGGGTGTGAAAGGGGATGGTTTGTAGAAATACAAGCGATGCATGCGGATTTTTAAGAAAAATATTTGTTTTCTTAGTTATTTTTTCCTATTCAATTTAAGAAATTAAATATTATACGTAATGATTTTATTTTTTCTAATTTGTTAAGGACTTTCATTACTTTTCCTTTATTTTCAGGTTTTCTAGTTTATTTAGGTTGTTTTTTGAGTTTATTTAAAAAGTTGTAAAGTACCTCTTATTTTTTCCCTTTGCCTTGGGTTGTCTTGCGATACCTTTTACAGCTTAGCTCGCAGCAATACCTTGATCAACCCGAAGTCCAATAGAAGCAAGCCCAACCACAAACCCAACAACAATAACAAAAGCAATAGAAATCAATCAATTCATGATAAGTTCCTTGCAAAAAAAAAGGAAGAAGAAGAAGAAATGAACGGAAACAATAAAAAAAAGATAGCAATAACAAACAACACAAAATTTTACCTAACAGGGTTATCGCATAAAAAATCTTAATTCTAAATTTTATTTCTTAAAAATTCACCACACCAAGTAAATTTTATTTGAGGTTTACAATTCCTCAAATAAACTCAAAAAACAACATAAACAAACTAGGAAACTTGAAAATAAAGGAATGACAATAAAAGTCCTAAAAAGACTGGAAAAATAATATCCTAAACTATATAGAAAAAAAATAAAAATAACTAAGAAAATAAATAACTTTTCCGAAAACCTCCACTAGTCTCCCCGAGTTGGAAAGAACCTGTCTTCAAGTTCAAGTTGGTCTTATCTCGATCTCATAGATGTCCAATCAAGACTCTCCAATTTTTTTTATTTCTTCGTTTTAGATTAATAACAATTTTATATATGAACTTCAATCCCTTCATGTTAAAATTTCCATAAAAAACAACAATTGACAAATTATTTATTTGTTTTTTAGAGTATTGAATTATAAACTTCAAACTTGCTTCATCTACATATGTTATATCCATATAATCCTTGAACATGCTTACCTTTGTGATAACAATAAACTTGTAATCGAAAGGATCAATGTTTAAATCAATAATTTTCTTTTGATGAGCACCTTCCATGTTTTTTTTAACTCAACCTCTAAATTATCAATGAGAAAAAAATCTTCATGATAATTACTATGATCAAGAAGCTATTCATGCCTCTAAGACGAGTTCTCAAAATTGATTATGGTTTTGTGATAACTCTCCTTGTTGTTCGCCAGTCTTCTTTTCTTCATCTCCGCTAATATACAAGATAATTTGTCAACCTGTCTATGCATGTTTACTATCATTCGTCGACGAGTTGATTTTATAATTTATCTTTGCATGTTTTTTATCACTAATTTTTAAACTTTTTTTTCGCGAAGGAGAAACACTTTATCCCCTCTTGCACGAGTACGTACGTCCTGTTTTGCAACCACTTCTTCCATTCCTAATTATTCAACAATTTATAATAACTGACTATCAAGAATTGTTGGGTTCTAATATCATATGAAAACTCTAATATCAGATGCAAATAGAAATAACATAAAAAAGACAATATTAATGAACAACACCCGATTCTATTTAATAGGATCACTATATTAAAACCATTAATTTTAAATTTTATTTTTTAATAATTCACCAGACAAGTAGTTTAAGAGACTAACCACTCATAGAATAAACTAAAAAACAATCTCCTAGAAAAAAACCTAAATAAATTTAAAAAGTAAAATTATTAAATATACCGAAGAATACAAACAACTTTCAAAAAACCAGAGTAAGAGACTTCCGTATGATTTCTTTTTAAATCTGAGTGGAAAGGGGTCAGGTAGCTAAATAACATCTCCCCCACGTTAGGTTTGGATCCAATCTTCCCTCACTTATTTCAGGGATGGCAAATGCCTGGAAAAGAGAAAACAACAAACAGCCTAAACTCCTATCTCCCATCCTTCTCATCCTCTCACTCTCTCTCCTTCTCCTCCTCTTTCTCTTCTTCTTCTCTGCTCGGTCCCCGTCGAATCCTCCTAACTCCACACTATTTGTAACCCGATTTTACCCAATCCCTTCTTTTAATTGCTTAGAATCTCCACAAGCTCACCCTGTGATTGCCAACATTGTGGAAAACCTCAAATACCCCTTTCTCTACTCTCTCTCAGATTTTGGGTCTTTGCCTGACAAGCCCCACAAGAACATTGTGAGGCTTCTGAAAGGAAAGCCTTTCAGGAAGCCAGATATCTCTGCCACGATTCAGCAGCTTCTTGAAGAGATGAAAGGAAGAGATGGGTTGGTGCTGGATGTTGGGGCTAACGTGGGAATGGCGAGTTTTGCAGCCGCGGTAATGGGTTTTAAAGTGCTGGCTTTCGAGCCAGTGATTGATAACCTTAAGAGGATTTGTGATGGGATTTGGTTTAATCGTGTTGCGGACCTGGTTACTGTTTTCGAGGCTGCTGTCTCTGATCGGATTGGGAATATTACTTTTTATAAGGTAAAAATTCACTCTTTTTCCAAAATTTACTCACTTCTAATTAATCTAATTTATCGAAGATATATCGGATTTTAGGGCTGATAATTATAATTGATTGATTTGATTTAGCCTAATTTGAACCATACTTCTATCTGCTGTATTGAATGCTCGAGTCATCTTAGACCCTTTTAAATTGGCAGCTGGTAGGTCGGCTTGACAATAGTGCTGTCTCTGCCAATGGTGCAAAGTTGGCGTTCAAGTCCAACGAAGAAATAGCCTTTCAAGTAAGGACCATTCCCCTTGATGAACTAATTCCAAATTCAGAACCTGTGTTGCTTCTCAAAATTGATGTCCAAGGATGGGAATATCATGTGTTGAAAGGGGCCGTAAAATTATTGTCAAGAAAGAAAGATGCTGCTCCCTACCTAATCTACGAGGAGGATGAACGGTTGCTGCAAGCGAGCAACAGTAGTGCCAAAGAGATCCGGGATTTCCTCCATGGTGTTGGATATAGCCATTGTGTCCAGCATGGTACAGATGCCCATTGCACCAAGGGTTAGCGAACACAAGACCGTTTCTTGGGAAACACAACCCACCTAACTGAATGGCCTAGTTTCCAGACCTCACCTCACCCCTTGCAAGGAAATGTAAGACATTTGGCTGCTTGGTGTTTGTCATTTCTTCGTGCCGTGAGAAATTTTCAGATATGTTGGTTTGTTTGCATGTAAGACACTTGGCTGGCTGCTCTGGTGTGTGCCACTTCTTGCCACGGGAATTTTTCATGCAAGCAGTGAGCTGTTGTAGGTGACTGCAATATAGGGCCTTGGCATCTGTACTGGCTGAGAAAGGTCAAGTTTTCTTGGATGCGCATTCGAGCTTTTCGATTGTAACTTTTATGGATGCAATGATGTTTTTCTTCTCCTCTCTTTTGTTTAAGAAAATCCATGATTGATTTTTAGCCTATTATTTTTGCTTGTAAAACCTGTATTCACTAAAAAATTGATATAGGAGAGTTCGCAATCCTTGTAACAACATGAGTGGCGATCATCTCGCAATGATAAAATCTTGCCTTAATTTGCATGGCCATGGCTCATGTTGTTCGATTGGAGTTACAAAATCTGCTCGATGCTAAATTTTAACAGAAAAGCGTCAGAGAGTGCATGACATTCAATGAGGAAAGCACGAATTAAGGTGATAAATTAACACGAGAAACAGCAAACACATTGACCAAGGGCACATCTTCTGGCGCCCACGAAGTTACTGTGGACGGTTATAACTTGAACGTCTGAGCCCTATCATGCCGAGGCAGAACCTTTACAGTGATTTATCATATAAATCAGACCATGATTGAGCATGCAAAACTCAGGATCACAATCTTGTCGAGCAAAATACAAAAAGCCACCATTATCTGGGAGGCCCATGTGACGTTATTCAGGTGCAGCATCAGACCTGATTCGCTCGTACAGTTGGTAGATCAGAGTAGATCTGGACATCTGAGGTTCCCTTTCCAGCACCGCCATCACATCCTTAATAGTAATAGTACGAACCACCTTCGTTTGAGGCACAATTGCTTGATTCCTTCCAAATTTCCTAACAGCTCCTGCCAAAGGAAAAAAAAGGCAAGGTGATAAACCAACAAATGTAACGAACATCATTATACATATGTGATCACGAACTGAGTTTGCTTCAGCACGTCCCGCTAATAGTCACACTTACCAGATGCAGAAGAAGGAACTGCAGGGCTCCTTTTTTCTGCTTCAAGATTTTCTTTCACATTTCTTCCAGATGGTGATTGAGGATTGCTGTTCACATCATTAACTGGCTGGGAACTAGATGCCCCCTCCATCCCTACTTCACGTTTCTGCCGTGCTTGTTCAGCCATTAGTTGCCATTTTGACAACATGTCATCTCCCCCAACAGCAGCTCGAGCAGCAACATTAGCAGCTGTTGTCCTCATTTTATCATCCTCCTCTTTGTTAGCCTACGTAGTTGTAGTTGTAGAAATTAGAAAAACAAAGATCTATTTTACTGGCTAGAAGGCAAACTTTTACTACTTGCCAACATCTTTGATACCTTCACTGACTTCACGCGACCTTCATCTTTCTCCTTGTCACCTTCACCTCCATTTTCACCCTCGGGCTGCATTTAGAGATATTGAGGTCATAAAAAATTAAGGAATTCATGCTTGCATAAATATATCATATGGTGAAATATCACGCAATATACTTGTGCATTGTTCTTTATGAACATGTACTTAATAAAATCATAGATAATGATAGTAAAAAAAAGTACAGTGCAATATAAAGCACGCACATCGTTAACTTTTTGGAGCTTTTCTGCTTCAGCCTGCCTTTTCTCCCATTCTTCCCGAGCTTTCCGGTTCATTGTCATTATCTGTTGCCTAACATCCGAAGTAATTAGAGTCTGGTGTCTTGGCTTCTCAGCATCAACACGCTGTGAGATCCAATTAAAATCATGAAAAGATAATTAAAGTGAGAAAATAAATACAAGCAGAGACAGATTAAAAAACTCACCTGTTTTGACAGCCTGATTAGGTTACTTATCAGTCCACGCATCCTTTCCTCCACGCACTAAAAATGGAATTCCATAAGAAAACGTGAGAGAATTATCACAAAGAATGCACCAAGAACAAGCAACTCACCAAGGACAAGCATCGCCCAACATCATTGCCAATGTTCTTCAAACCACATTTGGCCACTGGAGACAGATGAACCCAACACATATCAAACCATGTGAATGATACAGCCTCCCATAAAGCACAAAGTGCACGGAGAAATGAGTTTACAACAGCCATAAGAACAGAAATACTAACTGATCTCTCCTAATTTTTTCTGCAAAGGTTTTTTCTGCAAAATCAGCCTTTCTTCTTCTTCCTGTACAACCCTTCGTGATGCTTCTGAAACTCGACTGTCCTCCTTTGTCCCTGAAAATAGTTGTTCTTCCTCTTCCTATTTCAAAGCAAAATATCAAAAGAATTACAAGCCTATTTGTCAAAGGGAGTGCTTTTACTGGCTAGGTGATACTTTTGAGCAGGCAATCTTGATGATTGTAAAAAATACCATACCCTGAGATTAACTCCACTGACAGCAGTGACATCATTGAGTTGTTCAATGCTTTGATCAGAAAAAGCCCCAGATACCTTTTGCTTCTTACTGAACGTTATCCCACAGATTATGCATCAAACATGATAAAAAACAAGCTTTTAATTAGATAAAAGAAATAAATGATCAAATTAAAATCACTCTCGCTCCATAAAAAGGAGCTATTTCACCTTGATGCAAGAGGCGATGAACCAAGTGCTTCAAATGGCTTCTTTTGGCCAACAGAATGTTTTTTGGGAGGTGTTCTTGCACTAACTCCAGCAGGAGAAGCTACAGATGGGTTTCGCAAGCTTACCTGATGGCACATAGAAGCAAAGGGGATATTATTCATCAAATAAACAGAGAATGACTAGTTTAATCATTACCAAAGTTTTGTGTGTGAAATTGAGTATGCAAAACAAGATATTTCTGATATGAGATAAATAAACAAAACTTTTAAAAACTTCATGTGATTGGAGAATCTGTTTTATATAGCATTACTCAGTCTAACCAAAAGGAAATAAGCTAGTAAAGACAAATTCATTCACATGTTCCATGAAAGGACGAGGATGTCTTTAGCTATATACCATATTGATGCAGGAACTTTAAGAAGAATTTACATTTACTTGGTAATTTTAGTTTCTGATGCGGGAGCTTTTTTGGAAAAATAAATATTTTTTTTATTTAATTTTATGTTTTCCTATTCTATATTATTATGTTTTTCTAGTTTTTTTTTCCTATTTAATGGGAATAGTTTTCCTAATTTATTCTTTTTATTTAGTATTACTAGGGTTTTCTAGTTTTATATATATATAGGTTGTGATAGCCTTTTGGCAAGTAGAGATATGGATGGATGAAATTAAGTATTTTAAGAGTCTACCCATAGTTATGGTGTTCTTGGTCCTCAAGGATTTTGACTTATACCAAACCCCATTATCCCTCGCTTCCATTTCTGTAAGTTGGTATCAAAGCCCAACGATTCCTATGGTTTATTCCTATGGTTTTGGTTTGAAGTTAATGAGGATTTTTATCAAATCTCAATAATTCCTGGTGATTAGTTGATGTGAGATATTGAATAACCATGATTGGAAAAGATCACAAAACAGGACATGCCCATGTCGGAGGAGATGAGAAGGTTCCTTCTTGAAAAAATGACATCCCGGAACTAATGTGTTGTTTTCGTCTGCATTAGTTGCTCTTATTGGAAATCCTTATGGTAGCGGGCTACACAAAGATGTTGTGTTAGGATCCACAATGGGACGGTCCGAACAAAGGAGCTAGGAACCCACAATGGAGCTACCTGCATAAAAGTGTTCGAAACTCACGATACATGGCCTACAAATAAAAAGATTTTCGTGGTGGATAACGGTTTCTAACTGAAGTCTAAACTTGAGAACGGATTCCTTCTAATCCAAGGAGACTGATGCAAGAGTTTTTTAGAAAAATAGATATTTTCCTTAGTTAATTTTATGTTTTTCTATTTTTATTTTCCTATAGCTTTTCTAGTTTTTTTGCTTTCTATTTGAAAGGAATTTTTTATTTAGTATTACTCGGGTTTTCTAGTTTTTTATATATATAAAATGTTATAATAGTCTTTTAGCAAATGGAGATGTGGATTAAAAAAATTAAATATTTTGAGAGTTTCCCATAGTTACAATGTTTTTGGTCCTTGAAGGTTTTGACTTGTAGTGAACCATATTCTTCGCTCCAATTTGTGTCAGTTTCTTATTTAGTTCACAAATCCTTACATTATTTTGAATTCACTATCAATCCTAATAATAGTGCTTGGTTATTTGTATAACCTATAAATCATTAGTATTATAAATCCTTAGTATTAAAAGGACCCTATAAGTTTTCATAGTGCCTTCTTTTCATACAAGGATTAGGATTTAAACCTATAACTAGTATAAATAGGGCTGCCTATGCCAAGATGTCTTGTGTTTTTAGAGATGGAGATTGATTTCCACTTTAGAGGTTGCTACAAACCCTAAACCTATTTTTCTAGTTCCAGCTTTAATTTTCTTCTAGTTTTAGCCATCATATTTAATCTTCTTTGCAGTTTTGAGATGATTTCTCTTCCCACGCTACGTCATATTTGCTCACCTAAAAAGTACTCTAGTGGGATGACATTTGCGTGTCATATCCAAGTATCTTGGACAAGGCTACATTTTTCAATCAATTTCAAAGTACTTGCATGGAGGAAATTAAATTTCTAGTAAAAGATTTTCAAATTGCTAAACACATATGATTAATTAATTAATTCACGCCACTGTCATTGGACTAAGTGTGTGTTTCATATTGCGGAGCAGAGTGCTTTTCAAAGGTGCTTTTCAATTGAAAATACATCAAAATGATTTTTTTTTCATTTTTAACATGAAAATAATCAAAAAACACTAAAAAACACCAATTCGATGCCTTTTCAAAGCAAACGCACTTTTAAAAGGCATTCAAAAGCAGAAGCTACTGCAGTCCCAAACAAGGTCTAAAAGATTTGGGCTTGTGAAGCACTTAGAAACTCCAACCTAATAACTTTTGCTAACTAGTCCAACCACCATCAAGTGATTTAATAAAGAGTCAGGGATGCTGTGCAATTTGCATCTAGTGGTTCAAATAACAACAAGAAAGATGGTAGATAAACTATGAAATCAAGAACTCAAAAAAACTAAATGTTGTTGAAATATATTCATGATCAGTGCGAGAGTACCTGGCCATTAGGGTCCAGTTGAGTCGCGATTGAAGGGGAAACAGAATTGGGAGGAACCATACCACCGGATGTTGAAAAAACAACTTTAGAAGATTGCTTGTCTAAAGATTGATCCTTTAAATTTCCTGAAATGGCATTTCCCTGTTCAACGGGTGCAGGAGGCAGCACATGAGGGCTCAACAACTGGGGTTTGTTCTGCTGCTCACCAGCCTGTTCAAGAGAGCCCGGTTTTACATAATTCACTGATGAGAATGGAGCAGGACTTTGCTCTCTATTTGGTGGTGCTTGCCAAGGAACTGAATTCTGTTGTACAGCTGATTTGTTTGTATAATGGGAAACAGAACCACTGTGCACTCTACTAGGATCATTAGCAGAATTTTGCCTCTCAAACTTCGGCGTGCTTATCATGTTATGTGGTGGCCCTCCTACTTGTGTCACACCCATGTTCTGATGATGTGAAATTTGCCTTGTTTGTTGATCATGGGGTTGTGGCTTCACAGATGGTCCTGAAGTACTAACTTTAGTCCCAGGATATGGATTGTAATTACCACCACTGCTTCCATACATTGGAAAGGAAGTTGGTGGAAAGTGCACATGTTGTTGCTGTTTGTTCTGCCCTTGCATTGAAATAGAAGATCGCTCCCTTTCTTGATTGACAATACTGGTATTGGAAGAATGCAACTGGCTAGCTTGCATTCCAAGAGAATCTGGCTGCCATTCTACCGCTTTGGATTTCTGAGAATTGACAATGCTTGAATCAGTCTGCAATTGGACTGCTGACGGAGGATTACGAGATGGTTCTGAAGAAATAGATCCCCTTGGGTGAAGTACAAAATGATGTGGATCAGGAAATTGAGCAGCACTGATTCCAGCAGGCATTCTCACATTGTTTTGGCGACCAGCTTGAGACTGTAACTGGGATTGGTTGGAACCTGACTGCAATATAGGACAAGCTGGCTTCAGCCTAGTATCACCTAAGAGAGTCCTTAGCTCATTATAATGTCACTAAACCCATTCATTACTTGCCTGTGATTGCAGTTGTGCAACTGCCAACCTGAGCACTTGATCCCCAACAATATTTCTCATAAGTCTAACAAACTGGTCTTTCGCAATTTCATTTTTCTAAAAATGACAAAGGAAGATATATCATGATAACAATCAGTCCAGTGCATGAAAGAGAAAGCACAAAAGTCATGTCAGATACCCACCCTCAGTTTATTAAATAAAGTTTGCAGCTGCATCTCTCTGTCTTTATCAAGATGAGGTTTCAAGGCAGGCAACAGTAATACAAAGGGTATCTGCTTGCTATTCTTTTGGTTACCAGCCTGATCTGTGCCTGCAGTTTGCTGATTGCCTATCTTCTGAAAATTTAAAAATTGAGAATCAACATCTGAAATTTGCATTTTATCAGGCTCGGATTTTGGGGTAGGATTTTGCTCAGAACTCTGCGCCCCGATAGATTGAGGAGTCTGGACAGGAGCTTGTTCCACAAGCTCTTGTTTAATATCATCTTGGAATTTTTTCTGAAGCACTGGTGGGTGGGTTGGTTCCTGCGGGACATCCCCCTTTTGTTGTTGGTTATCAGCATTAGGTACATGCTGCTTTGTCTCCATTGCAGATGACTGCTGCTCCTGATGATGTTGTTGTTCGACACTTTTTGCATCAAGTTCTTCGGTGTTACTGGCATTGTCATTTTGCCCCACAGTTGGCCAATTTGGAAATTGTTGACTGGAACCTTGATTGTTTTCGTGGGACAAAACTACAGTATTTTTCAGTTGTGTACAAAAAAAATTATCAGAAATTTGAAAACACAATATTCCAGACAGGCTAAAATACCAAGCACAAGTACAAAAAACATTGCTGATATAATTAACATGACGAACATACAAAAGGCTAAAGACAAGCACAACTAATATTGCCACCATGATAAACTGATTGACTAATTAATGACTTAAATTATCACAACACCCAAAACACTCTACAACTTTTTTTAAAAAAAAATCTCCAACTTTATGCGCTTACATCGCAAATGCTAATTTCCGCCATTTTATTTCTCAGCCTAAATCATATAATTAAGCTATCAGTAAATCATAAGAAACTGAATTATATAATTAGAAGGCGGTTGAATGAAAGATCAAATAAGTACCCGAACTCGAATCAGACGGCTGAGAGGTGGAGACATCACCCCCGATGTCCCGATTTAAGGCAGCTTGAAAAGCCTCCACGTCAGCACCGGAATGCATGGTTTCGTCCTTTAAACACAAAACCCTCGAAACTGAAAACCTAAAATTCATAATATTATACAAAAAAGTAAAAGAAGAAGAAGAAAGAAATGCGTACCTCGTCTTCTTCAAGAAGCTTCATTATGTTAGGGTCCATTATAAACCAAACAGCCTGTGATTGATATTACAACTATGTTGCTTTTTACACAATCTGTTTGCTTTTGGAATGGATAAGATTTCGAGGTGCGAAATAAATAGAGACGAAATTAATTTAGAAATTAAGTAACAGAAGCAATAGTGGAACTAATTCATTCAATTTTATTTTTATGTTCGAGAGACAGAGACAGAACAAGAGACGGGTTTTTCGGAGAAGAGAGTGGAAACCGTTGCAGTCTTGTGTCCCCTTTTCCGTCTTATATATAGTAATAATATAGGGACCTGGTGATCCAGAACTGGTTTTTTTTTTTTTTTTTTTTTGCCTTTCCTTGTTGCCCGAACCGTTTCGTTGTGAGGGGCTTGGTTTAATTGTTTGTGTGGGCTTTGGGTTTTAGAGACCAGTGCTTCATGCGCTCTTTTATTCGGAGGCCTGCTTCAATTTTTTGGTGTTTTTAATTTAAGAATGAAAATGAAAATAATTATTTATAAATTAAAAAATAATAGGGGATGAAATTTAAAAAAATTATAGAGGATAAAACCAATAGAATAAAACCTAAAAAAAATAAAACAAAA
>Ga0325402_1003080_pt1 | contig 14867 bp, 14 predicted proteins | sample PopdelMetagenome_22_FD_207212 | JGI IMG/M metagenome (GOLD analysis project Ga0325402, IMG submission 207212) | Populus deltoides microbial communities from Bellville, Georgia, United States - Xylem-PdKOR-R3 | ecosystem: Host-associated > Plants > Phyllosphere > Stem > Wood/Secondary xylem... | reverse complement strand
CAAGACATTCTGCTGGGTAACGGGTTACGTCACATATTTTCGTCAGTGCAGCATTGTTGGATAGTAATGGCAGTGTGGAGGATGAATGTGCTGGAGAATCAGGCGGTGATGGGGAGGAAACTGGCGATGGAAATGGGGATCGAATGGTGGGGAGACAACTGGAGGTGGCAATGGGGATCGGGTGGTTGCCGCAGATAAGGAAGACATGGCCGGCCCTAGGGCATCAGCAATCCCTGGAGCCTCAAAAGTGGCCCCGGCCAAAAATGGGAGGAGAGAAGAGGAAATAAGGAGAAGGATGAACTTGTTAAGCTCCATTATCTTCTCTTCTCTTGGAAATAGAGCAGAAATGGAGACACAATGTGAGGGCTGATGGGAGCAACGGGACAGAAAGTATATATTTATGGGATCCTTAGAGGGAGTGAATGGGTTATCCAAGAAGATAGGATCACCATGCAAATTTTGCCAAAGCTCCAAGTTTGGTGTAACTATTTATATATTATATACATATATTAGTGGCCACGCCCTGGCAACCCAGAAATTAGGGTTCCTATTTCTTTTCCTAAACCAAATGCAAAGATCAGCAAACATCGCCCACTTGGTTTTTGGTGGATTTCAGATAACAAGACAATAATTTGTCAATGCTAAATATATCAGAAGTGTTTTTTTGTTATTAGCTCCTTCTTTTCTCATAGACTATATTTTCAAGGGCAGGGATTTCGGTGAGCAAGGTTGCGAGGGAAGCAAGGGGAGGGAGGGTATGATATTTCCAGCAAGCAGTTGTCATGCAGCACACATGAGATAGCTAATCTACTCGCTGATTCATGAATAATTTTTTTAAAAAATAGGAATTAAATACATAGTTTGTTTTTTGAAACCATGAATACTAATTAAGCAGTTAGTTTTGTTAAACTACGGAAGTTAGCTATAGAAGAAGGGTTGACGAAGATTGATAAATAAGAACCTTGGCCCTCGCTATATATAGCCCTCGCTATATATATATACAAAATTTCAACGGCCATATTGTAGAGGAGCCACGCTGCTTTTGGGGGGACTTGGCAGCGGTGGTTCTCCACAAGGCAAAACAAAAGGCAGCCACTCCACCAATCACAACTACAAAATCTATTCCAAAAAGAAATCCTACTAAATATTTCCCCACTTGGTGCTATCAGATTGCTTACTTTAACTACCTTCGAGATATTCATCGTCCTTCATGAAGATCTTCAGAGAAAACTGCTGTCCGAGAGATATTGTCGTTATCTAAGGCACTCAGGCCAGAGAATGTGAAGAAACAAAAGCGAAGAAGATTCTTATTATTCATATCAATACTGTTACAGTAACAGAGCTTTATATACAACAGGTTACAATGAAGTAAGGAATGATAATAGTGTTCATATCAGACTCTATCATTATTAAATATTATCCTATCAATTGCAGTGCAAAGAAATTACACTAGGAATGAGTTATACAACTTGTGTTGGAGTGAAACTGAAACCCTGCACTTTAAACTCTATCATCCGAACTGTAGGTGGACTTTGCAATCTGTGTTGGAGTGGAAGTCTAATGCTTTTCTTCAATACTCCCCATCAAGTTGGATCAAGGGGGTTGATTGAGCCAAGCTTGGATAGTAGATGATGGAAGTGAGCTGAAGTTAGTACCTTTGTGAATAAATCGGCTAGTTGGTCGTGACTGCGGATGTAGCATGTCTTGATAACCTGCGATTGAACTTGTTGACAAATAAAGTGGCAATCAACTTCAATTTGTTTAGTTCTTTCATGAAATACGGGATTTGCTGCAATATGCATAGCAGCTTGATTATCACAAAACAGAGTCATTGGAATACTGCTAGAAAATCCCAGTTCTGACAGAACACCTTTAAGCCAAATTAGTTCACACGCCGTGGATGCCATCGCACGATATTCAGCTTCAGCACTAGAACGTGCAACAACATGTTGCTTTTTACTACGCTAGGAGACTGGATTACCACCAACAAACATGCAGAAACCAGTGGTTGATTTGCGATCAATCGCATTACCAGCCCAATCAGAGTCACTATATCCAGTAATCTGAGTATGCCCATGATTAGTCATAACAATCCCACGACCAGCAGAACCTTTTAAATAGTGCAAAATTTGCTTAACAAGATTCAGGTGAAAAACTGTAGGAGTATGCATGAATTGACTAACAAGACTTACTGCGTAGGTGATATTAGGTCCTGGAATAGTAAGATAAATGAGTCTTCCAACAAGATGTTGATAGTAATTGACAGAACCAAGAGCTTCACTAGTTGTTTTAAGTTTCAATTTACTATCCAAAGGAGTAGGTGCAGTTTTGGCATCTATCATCTTAGCATCCTTAAGCAGATCAAGGACATACCTGCGTTAATTTAGGAATAGCCCTTTGTGAGAAGTGGCCATTTCAATCCCAAGAAAATATTTCAAATTGCCGAGATCTTTAATGGGAAACCGTTGTTGCAGAGTAGCCTTGAGATGAGATATAACATCACTATCATTCCCAACAATGATAAGGTCATCAACGTAGACTAGAGGTGATTATTTTCGGTTCGGTTTTTATCAAAAAAAAGTAACCAAACCGAAATTAAAAAAAAACCAAAACCGGTAAAAACGACCGGTTTCTATTCTTGTTGGCTCGGTTTTTTCCTGTTTGGCTTGGTTTTTTTGGTTTTGGCTTGATTTTTTACTGGTTTGGCTTGGTTTTTTTGGTTTGGATTCGGTTCAGTTCGATTCAGTTTTAGGCTTATAAAACCAAAACCAAATTGAACCGGCCGGTTTTTTCAAAATTTTAATCGGTTTAATCGGTTTTTTTTCATGGTTCGGTTTTTTCTGTTTTTTTTTCTGGTTTTCTCAGTTTTTCAGTTTTTTTGATCACCCCTAACAAGGAACATTACTTTGGTCGTTAGTCCAAGATGAATAAATAAAGAGGAATCTGCATTGCTTCGTTTGAAGCTACTTTCTTCAAGAACAACACTCAATTGTGCATGCCAAGCTCGTGGAGATTGCTTCAGCCCATAAATAGATTTGTGAAGCCGATATACTAAGTTAGGGTCTGAACCTTGAGGGTGACTAAGAGGTAGCTTCATATAGACTTCTTCTTCAAGATTTCCATGCATAAAGGCGTTCTTGACATCCATTTGACACATCAACCATCTGTTGTTCACAGCCACTGAAAGCAGAACACGAACTATGTTAATCTTCACAATAGGTGCGAAGGTTTCTTTATAATCTACGCCAAGAGTTTGAGTATAGCCCTGAGCCACAAGACGCGCCTTGTATCTGTCAATAGACCCATCTGAGTTGAACTTGATTTTATACACCTAGCGACTGTCCACAACATGTTTATCTTTGGGAAGTTTAACAACACTCCAGGTCTGATTTTGATCAAGGGCTTGTAGCTCATCATGCATAGCTTGTCGCTATTCATCATTTGAATTAGCCTCTTGAAAATTTCATGGTTCATACACATTAGAGATAGCAGTAAGAAAGGCAATATGTTCAGCTGAGAGATGTTGATATGTAAGATAATTAGACATGGGATGTCTATCAGCATAGGTGATGAAGTCTTGTACCTTTGTTGGAGGAACACGGTGATGAGTTGGATTCCTACGAGGCTATAGCAGAGGAGAGTGATTGGCAGAATCAGATTGATTAGCTGAATCACCCTCAAAATCTCCCTCAGAATCTGTGGTAATGGAAATGACAGGAGGGTGCTGTAGAAGAGGCTGAAGAGACTAATTAGCTGAATCATTCTCAGAGTTTGTGATAGCTCTTGAATCCGTATGTATATCTGCCATTGTGGTAGACAAGTTCCTGTTATGGTTGTCATCAGCTTTAGAGTCTGCAGAACTGTGTTCAGAGTGTGTATTAATGGGACTGATATTCCCTTCATTAATGGTCAAACCATCAGAAAAGGTGGAAAAATCATCTTCAGCAGCAAGTGTATCTGCAGATGGTGTCAAGTCTGTAGCAACATTTGGTAGAGGAAACTATTTTGCCATGTTATCTTGCTGATTCCTGTCTTTAAAGTATATAGAGCTTTCTTCAAATCAGACATCTCTTGATATAAACAATTTTTTTGAAGGAGGATGGTAGCATTTATATCCTTTTTGGGTTGCAGAGTATCCCAAGAAAACACACTTAGCGGCTCTTGGATCAAGTTTGTCCCGATGTGAGGTTTGTATATGAACAAAACAAATGCAACCAAACACTTGTAGATGAGATAGATTTGACGGCTGTTTCTGCAAGACTTCAAGAGGAGATTTAAAGTGTAATATTCGGCTAGGTAGCCAATTGATTAGATATGCAATAGATAATACTCCATGAGACCAAAATGTTTTAGGAACATGCATGTGTATCATTAAGGCTCTAGTTTTTTCTAATAAGTCTATGTTTTTACGTTCAACTGCCCCTATTTTGTTGAGGTGTTCCAACACAGCTGGACTGGTGTAAAATGCCATGAAAAGCTAGATATTGCATCATATTTTTGGACATGTATTTAGTGCCATTATCATATCGGAGAATTTTAATTTTCGTAGAAAATTGAGTTATGACCAGCATGTGAAAATTCTGAAAGACATACACAACTTCACTCTTGGATTTCAAGAGATAAACCCAAGTAACACGAGAAAAGTCATCAACAAATGAGACAAAATATTTGTAGCCATCAAAAGATTCAATAATTGGTCCCCAACCATCAAAATAAACAAGATCAAACATCTTATTAGCCTTAGACAATGAAAGCATGAAAGGAAGTCTAGTAGACTTAGATAAATGACATGTATCACATGGACTATTTTTTATATCCAAATTGGGCATTAATTGGACAATGTTTGAGGGATGATATAGGCGTTGGTGCCACAAATATTGCTCTTGATGAAATGAAGAAAAAGCAGAAACTTGACAATACTTGTTATTCTAGGGATGACTCGAAAAATAATAAAGCCCTTTGAAAAAGAAATCTTCACCAATCATCTTCTTGGTGGCGAGGTCCTGAAAGAGAACTTGTTGACAGTAAAAAATAACATGACAATTTAGAGTTCGAGAGATTTTACCAATGGAAAGTAATTGAAACGGAAAGGAGGGAACATATAGGACTGAAGATTCTATATTATTATACAGTAATTTAATCTTTCCTTTACCCTTGACAAAAACATTTTTCCCATTGGCAATAAACACATGAGTTGGAGAGGAAAATCCCTTGAAATCATATAGGTTGGTCATTTTATTAGTTATATAATCAGTGGCACCTGAATCAATGACCTAAAAATTATGCACAGTACTAGCTATCAAGGCACTTTTAAATACAATGAAAATACCTTCTGTGTTTTCTTGCGGGATGTGGGCAGAGTTTGCAGAAAGCCCGCAAACTTACCAAGAAGTGTTATAGAATCAGAGATAGATGCTGTCATGGCAGAGTCACCTTTTTCCTTAAGATAGGTAGCGAAGTCATTGAGAGGAGCAGATGGGTTAGTAGAAAAATTCTCAACATTATTGGAAGGAGTATTGTTGAAGTGAGCAGCGGCAGCAACATGACCCTTATGCTCATAGTCCCTTTGAGATCTCTTCTCTTTTTCAAAGTTTGGCTTCAATTCTTGATGAAGGATCCAACACCTCCTAATAGAATGACCAATATTATGGCAATGGTGACACTTCAAATCTAGTTGTTTGCCCTTGTAAGGTCTGTTGTTGTTCATTGATTTGTTGACAGCATAAACACGAGATTCTGATAAAGAGAGTTTAGAGTTAGAATTCATAACCTTTCTACAAGCTTCTTCTTGTTGAATGGTAGCGCGTACAGTAGTGAGGGATGGAAGATCAGGATTCATAAGAATCCTGCTGCGAAGATCTTCATAGTCTGAACCAAGACTAGCTAAAAGCTGGAAGATCTTATCCTCCTCTTCATGTTTCTGTAATTCTGCTGCATCAACTATGTAGGGATGATAAAGAGCAAGTTCACTCCACATACCTTTCAAGGTTCCAAGCAATTGAACATAGGTTTTGCCGTCTTGCTGCAGGTTAGCAAGATTCCTATTGATTTGGAAAATACGAGCTGTATTGTTTTGATCTCCATACATCTCTTTCACTGCTTCTTATAGTGCCAAAGAGGATTCGGAGTAGTAGAATATTTCAGCAATCTGATTTTCCCTCGAGTTGAGTAACCAGGACAACACAAGTTGATCTTTGCATTGCCAAGCTTCATAAACCTGTGAAGAAGAATCAGGAGGTGTAATATGGCCATTGATATAGCCAAGTTTGGATCTTCCACCAAGAGCAATTGTCACAACTCTTGACCAAGGAAGATAGTTAAATTCATTTAGCAATACCGAGCCTAAATGTTGGTTAGGATTTATGTAACATCCCATACTTTCATTACATTTATAATTATTTTCCTACGATTTGGTACGTAAAAATACAAGTGATTTTTTTTTTTTACAGTTCTCATATAAAAGTCTACCGAAATTTCCACCAAAATTTCGACAGAGTCTCCCCTATATCGGGAGGTCCCAAGTTATCGACATATACCCTGTTTACACTTTTAATATTTCACATCTCATAACTCAATCATGACCCAATCGTCCTGGGTCTCAATCCCACAAACATCATCATCATCATCATCACAATCATAATATTTATAACATACATTGAACAACAAATATCATTATAGAGGAATAAATGAGATAAACACGCAAACATGAAATATGATTATATGGATTTCAGAGTTAAGTTCATCTAATCAAGTTTAAAACATCCATTATATAAATTAAGTTATATGAATGTTTTAATATTTCAAAATACAAGGATATACTCCCTAAAACTACATAACAAAAGTGAACAAAAGCTAGGATCTACTCCTGTCGTGCACGCGATGGTCCTGAAACAAAAATACGTATTATTGAAACATGAATATCACAATAAGTACAGTAACAAAAATATCCAACAATTTAAAAGGCAAACATGTAATCATATTCTATTCAGTTCTCCATTTTTGTTTTCCATTGGAACTTTCTCATTCAACTACTAAAATCGTTTCACCTTCCATTTTGAACTTCCATTCAAGATTCCATAAGATCAACCACAACTATTTCTGCCTAACTCATTGTCAATACCAATTTCACCGGTATCATCATCACCTCATAGGCGTCGATGCTTAGCGATCCCCCTTACTCGGGATCCTAGCATACACTAAATGTATGCTAGTCCATGCCTCATAGGCATCGATGCATGGTGATCCCCTTACCCGGGATCCTAGCATACACTAAATGTATGCTAGTCCATGCCAATTTCATCCATTAATATTGTCATTCTTTGTCCGACCATAGTTATCATTACAAACTTTCATTTCGAACATGGCTCATTTCTTTTCAAAGCTAAAATATAATATCACATATTTCTCGAAGGGAAAGGACCTAAAATTTTCACCCTTTAACGCGTCTAATTAGTCGCTTTAGTGACTTTCCGAATCTGCCAGTAGAGGTTGTATTCCGTCCTCTCCTCAGAATTTAGACTATATCTGGAGTTCTAGGACTCCGTTTCAAGCAAGGTTGGTCTCGTCGGAAAGCTAAGACACGGGGCTACAAGTCCTATAAAAGGAAGAGAACCCAGTTCTACCCTCAAGACACTCGAAATTATTCGTCAACAAAATAGACCTACTGTCCTATATGGTCTGTCATGACCCAGTCTTGGTTGGTGACCCATAGTTAGAGTTTTATAGTTTCAAATTGAGCAAGACTAGTTTTCTTAGTTAGTCAACATCCAAAACTACAATTAGGGAACCTAATTCTAATTATCTCATCCTCGTACTCGAATTCTCTCTACAAGTCAGGAGACGAATCTGACTAAATTCATCAACCTTTCCATTTACACACAACATCCACAATTCAACCTTTTCTCTTTATCTCGACCTTTACTCATATCACATACCATATAAGAGTGTCAAAAAATATCTTTTTTTTTAGGGCCAATTTATCCTAACTAATTGATCTATACCGTTGTACGCAAGGTACTCTTATTCATTCCAATAATATCATCACAAGTTTGATACATATCAATGTACGCAAGGCACTCGTATCGATTCCAATTATATCATAACTAGTTGATACACATCAATGTATGCAAAGGTACTCATATTCATTCCAATGTTTATCGAAGCAATAAAACAATAAATTCTGAAATTTATCAATGAGTTTACACAAATTGAAAAGAAAAGGTGTGATGCACCTACCTATTTCCCGAACCGATCGAGTCCCTTTAACTACTGAGGACCCTGCTCCATACATCTTTTCTGTTTAAGAATCAAGAGATACAATTAGTACCCTCTTCTAATTTTATCACAATGTGTATTCTTATACTATTGCAATCTCATTCACATGAATTCATCACCATGTTTTAATTTCATTTTCTGATTATTTCCTTCAACTACCTCATTACACTTTCTAGATCAGTTTTCACTCGAGAACACTATTTACCATTTAATCCGTAAGTAAAGTTATAGAATTCAATTTTAAGTGTGGTTTGGCTCATTGGAAAGATAAGACATGGTCCTACAACTCTACTGAAGGATCAGAAGACTAATTCTGCCCTTAACACCCCCGAAATTATATGTTATAGTACTCAACAAAATCTATCAAATACAAGACAGTTTCGACCCTTCTTTCATTTTTTATCCATATCTGGAATTCTATAACTCCAAATTATACGAGGTTAGGTTTGTTGAAAAGATAACATTCATACCTACAACTTTTATGAAGAACTCAATCTGGAATTTTATCATTTTGGTTCCCTAACCATAGCCGAAAGGTAGGTGATAAAACTGTTAAGTCCCAATACATAGATTGAGACAACCAATATCTCCTTTTTCCTACTATCAATAATATTGCCAAACATGCCTAAGAAAAGACATTAAGGATTTTCTTCAATTTAAATCATAATTAGCATGTTTTTGATGGTTAAACACAAATCAAGCCACCACACTTTCCATTCATTTCATTTTTGCTAACCTAACTTAAAAACAACATTTCAGTAAGGTTCTCGTTTCTCCCAACTCAATCAGAATGAATACAATCCAAGCGGTGAAGTTAACTACCATTATGTCATGCAACACATACCAAACAATCATAGACTTTTAATGGATAGATCTTTCTAGATCTAAACAAAACCAAACAGACCTGAAAATTAACAATATATTGTTCTACGATGAATACCTCCTTGTAGAAGCCTCGAATCCTGATCTTCACCGTTCATAATGAATATCTCACCAATATGACCAACATATCCAAATTTGAGCAGGCTCCAACAGTGGACAAAGGCAGAAACTACCTATGACTGTGACTGACCTGCAGGCAAGTTTTCCTTGAAATGTTGCGAGGGCTATATCTCTCACACCAAACCAGAACATTCAGATCCCAGCGGTCAAATGTTAGAGGGTGGTGAAAATCATAATATATCCAAAAACCAGACTAATCCAACGGTGCAATACATAGATATGGCCGTTTTAGTGTCTGCTCTCAAGATACACTCTCTCACTGTCTCCCTTTTTTTTCTTTCATTCGGCCATCCTCTCTTTTTTTCTGCATAATTTTGCTATTTATATAGCAAATCTATCCATATTTACTAAAACATCCTTATATCAAGTTCGAGTATCTATTTGTTCAACCAAATGTCTTTTCTCGGTCCACTTTTAAAATACTATGCAAAAAATCTCTCTTAAAAATTTCTTTTCTAATAATTCAATACCATTCCAGTTTATTTTATTTTAACTAGCTCAACTCATTCTTGGTTCTGAACTATCAATAATTTTATTAATATTATAAAATTTGATCGGGAGTTTTACAATTTATCACCATTTCTATTTTATTTCTCATTATTCAATTCATCATGGTGAAGTCTTTTGTTGGGGTTTTACAGAGTTTCCACCGAGTCACATGCATATCTAAATTATAAATTTCCAGGGTTTCACGCTAGGGGTCATTTTATCATTTGTATATAAACCCCTAACTTTCTGTTATTTGAACATTGACCCCTCGTAGTCTTATAGTCTAGAAAAAATTATAACCGGGGGTTTACAATTTGGCTCTCCTTCCTGCATATTGCAGATTCTAATTGTGCCATCAGCACCATCTATCTTAAACGGGTCTTCCATGATATTATATTTTTTTTAAAGCAAACAACAGGTTATTAAGGACTTGTTCTGATACCATGAAGAAACAAAAGGGAAGAAGATTCTTCTTATTCATATCAATATTGTTACAGTAGCAGAGCTTTATATACAACGGGTTACAATGAAGTAATGAAAGGTAACAGTGTTCATATCAGACTCTATCACTATTAAATATTATCCTATCAATTGCAGTGCAAAGGAATTGCAGTAAGAATGAGTTCTACAACTTGTGTTGGAGTGAAACTGAAACCCTGCACTTTAAACTTTGTCATTCGAACTGTAAGTGGACTTTGCAATCTGTGTTGGAGTGGAAGTCTAATGTTTTTCGTCAATAGTATAGACCAGAAGAGAACATTGAAGATGTCCCATCATATTCGAAGGTATTAGATGACTGCCTCAGGTTGGCCCGGGCATTGGAGGTTGACATGGAATCTTGATATTCCATTACACGCTGCACCATTTTAAGTGACTGTACTACTTCACCCATGGTCGGTCCCTGGCTTGCCTCGGGGCAACACAAGCTACTGCAATTGTGCAGATTCGTACAAAATCTTCCTTGGGATATTTCCCTCTAAGCGTTGGATCAGTGAGCTCTTCTAATTGGTCCTTATCTCTTAGAATGGGCTTGGCTTGAAAGCGATAGAACAGAATTTGTTAGCCTATCTAGAATTTTAATAATTGTTAGGTGGTATCAGGATATGAATTTGTGCTCGTTTGCAACTGTGATTGAGTTGGAAAAAATAGTGATTAAGTTGGAATAATCTACGACCTATGTCTTAGACTAGTGCAATTTATTGTATGACTTTTTCCCCCCTTCCTAGTGACATATGATATGATTCTTACCTCATTGAATTAAGGCTCTATTTGTTTTTACGTTTCAAAAACGTTTTAAAAAAAATAAAATAAAAAAAAAATTTCTTTGCTTCAGATTAATATTTTTTATGGTTTTAGATCATTTTGATGTGTTGATATCAAAAATAATTTTTAAAAACTAAAAAAATATTATTTTGATATATTTCTGAGTGAAAAACACTCTAAAAAATAACCACAACTAGACTCTCAAACAGGCTCTAAGAGCAATGACTCCATAGCAATGTTCATAATATTCTATATGGTCGGGAAATGTAGCTTGCTAGCTGATTTTGATTGTGATGCAAACCGAAGCTAATAGCATGTAAATTTTAATGAACAAAAATGTTGTAGATTTAAATTTTAAATTTTATTCTTAAAAAGAAGTAAATGTTTGATGTCTATCTCTTTAATAAGAGGTTTATTGAACTATTAAATAGGTTAAAAAAACCTACATCTACTAGAAAACAATCTCAAATCCGAAGATATTATGAAATTAAAACATAATCCAAAAATAAAAAATAAATTCAAAAATATTTAGGAAAAGTAATAAAATTAGCCCAAACAATAATTTTTTAGTCTAATTCCAGGAAATCCAACCTTGCTCTTGGTTTTGCGACCCATGACCCATCACAAACCAATTCCATTTTTTGATGGTTACAGAACAAAGCTATATCCAATCTAGCCTTGATGTTGTCCTTTGTCTTCCCCTTCACATCCATGACGGTGTTGAAAATGTTCTCAAACACGTTCTTTTCTATGTGCATGACGTCAAGGTTATGGTAGAGGAAATTGGTCTTCTAATAAAGAAGCTTCCAAAAGATACTTCGCTTTACTCAATTGTGGGTCAAACCAAAACTAGAAACCTTCTACTTACCTGATTGAAGACCAAATACAATGTCACCATACTCTAATACAACATCATGCAATTCTTCACCAAAAAAGCGCGAGGGTACAACATCCTTTTAAACTCTACAAACAAAGAAATCCTTTTTGTTCTTTATGTACCTGTGATTCGGTGGCAAGAAACGACGATGACAGTAAAATAAAAAAGCTTTACCTTCATTTGTTAGCGTGAATGCCTTGTTGTTTTCCATGCAATATAGACAAGCTACTTTTCCATGTGTGCTCCAACCAGAAACCATTCCATAAGCTGGAAAATCATTGATAGTCCACATCAAAGCCGCCCTCATAACAAAATTCTATTTCCTCGATATCATAAGTAAAAGCTCTAGAGGACCACAACTGCGTCAACTCATCAATCAACAGTCAAAGACAAACATCTATATTCCAGCCCGGGCTGCTCAGACCAGGTATGACAGTAGATAAAAACATGAACTCCGGCCTCATACACATTCTTGGTGGCAAGTTATAAACCATGAGTATGACCGGCCAACAAGAATAAGGAGCAGCAAATGACCCGAATGGGTTAAATCTGCCTGTCCACAACCCAAAACGCACGTTCTTTGATTCAGCTGAAAAGTGAGGATGCATACTGTTAAAGTGTTTCCACGCTTCGCCGTTAGAAGGATGCACCATCACTCCATCAACCGCATCATGTGATTAGTGTCATGTCATGTGCTCAGCAGTCCTTGGTGACATGAATAACCTCTGCAGTCTAGGTGTGATTGGGAAATATCTAAGTTTTTTATATGCCACTAGAATCTTTCCCTTGCTAGTTTTGGGTTTGTAACAGGAATGCCCACATGTCATGCACTCGGTCAGCTCAGCATTTTCAAGGTAGTATAACATGCAGAAGTTAGGGCACATGTCAATTTTCTGGTATCCTAAACTGAGGGTTTTATCATGGACTTCGCAGCATAGAAGTTCTCTTTCAGCCTGTTCCCTTCAAGTAAAATGCTTCTTGCTCATTCAATAATTTTATCATACCTGGCCTCACTCAACCCGTGATCTAACGTGATGGTGAACACCTTTGCTATGGCCGATAATTTACTATGGTTCGTGCAGTCATCCTATAATGGTTCGTCAAAATCTTTCAACAAATCAAAAAATCTAGTTGCATCTGCATGAGGTTCTTCTTCTACGATTGGATATTAACTGACATTACCTGATTCATTCTCATTGTGTCCATAACCATATTCCTATAAGGATTAGTGTTGTCATTTGCAACTTCATGCACGTTGCTAGCACTAGAAGTTGACTCAACCACCCTTTCTCCCATACTCTTATTACAAACAAATATTTCTCTATGTGCATGCCAACACCGATAATTCTCCATAAACCCTTTGTGTAGAAGATGCGTCATTACAACATCTGGATGCAGATACTTTTTATTTTGACACTTCCTGCATGGACACCTAATACTGCCTCTAGTAAAATTTCTGGGAATAGATGTTGTAAAATTAATAAAACCCTGAACCCCATTACAATAATCCATCATTCGCAATCCTTGGGGTGAATCTCGATACATCCAAGAACAATCATCCATGACTTCTATCGAACCTCTATAAAATTATGATGACAACATGTATTAATTAACTATGTTGGGTAAATAAATTTGTAAAAATATTGGTTTACCTCGAGATTGTCCAACAAACTAATTACAACTTCTCATAAGTATTAAATATTCATTATCAATTCTCAACGTCCATACAAATTTATACATATAAATTTACGAAAATTACAACTCTGCAATAGCATTGATAAAAATTACAACAGACCCGTTAAACAAGTATTAATTATTTCACCACAATACATGTAATTCGGTAATTCAACAAAGTTTCAACAATTTACAAACAAATACAAATTTACAAAATCTAAAACAAACCATAAAAAGTACAAAATTATACATTCATTTACTAAAAGTTTGTTTGAGAAATAACAATAAAAAAATACATATACTAACAAAATACATATCCTAAAAAAACAATAAAATTGACATTTAAATGTTAAAATTAAAAAAGATAGAATTACTTACAAAAAATGATAAAATACATAATAAATCAGAACATGGATATTGTTGTGACCACAAAACTTAAAGAAATATGACTTGTGCTGAGAAGAGGGAGATTTTTTTAGGGGGCTGGTTGTTTGCAGTTTGGGAGGGGAGAGTTGGGATGGGGAAGAAAAAGGAGAAATAGGGGAGGAGAGGGTCGGCAGGGTGGTGATATATTAACTTTTACTAATGAAATCACCGACGGACTCATTCCGTCAATGATTCTGTCGGCAATTCTGATGGTGAATCGGTCACGTCACTGTACGGAGATCCCCGTTTGAATCTCTCGGTAATTTCGTCTGTAAAATTGCCCACAAAAACTTCCACGTCAGCGAACTGGGTTTTTTTTTATTCTGAATATTCCGTCTGTAATTTTGTCGGTATATACCAACCGAAGTATTCCATCAGTATATACCGACTGCATTATAGATGGAAAAGATTTTGTCGGTAATTATGACCGCACATTACAGACATAATTATTCCGTCAATAATTCTGTTAGTTTTAAGTGAATTTCTAGTAGTGTCTACTGCATTATTGTCTATCTGTCAATTTGTTTTAAGTTTATCCAGGATAAGACTAGTTTCTCACATAACTCCTTAGATAAAGAAGATGATGGATGTTACGTTCTTTTTTTGTTTTTTCAATTCTGTAATGTTTGTTTCCTTGTATAAATAAAAGACATCAAGACAAGGGATGGCAGTAACCCACTAAGACAATTCAGCTCTTTGTTCTTTTTATCGTAAAACTCTGTTCTATGTTTTTTCCTTCATCAATTAAAACAAAAGTCTGTTATGTGTATATCAGTTATTTCAACATAAATGATGTCTCGTTCTTCCTTGCTGTGAACAGGGTAGCCAGAAATTGGCTTCCGAGTTTTTTGTCATGGCCAAA
>Ga0325402_1003079_pt1 | contig 14867 bp, 10 predicted proteins | sample PopdelMetagenome_22_FD_207212 | JGI IMG/M metagenome (GOLD analysis project Ga0325402, IMG submission 207212) | Populus deltoides microbial communities from Bellville, Georgia, United States - Xylem-PdKOR-R3 | ecosystem: Host-associated > Plants > Phyllosphere > Stem > Wood/Secondary xylem... | reverse complement strand
AACATGGATCCAGCTTCAGAGCTGCTTGTCATGGCCGGAGTGAAAAAAATCAGAGGGTGGGTGGCTGAGATTTTACCAGGTGCTACGTGGCAAGATCAGGACGGGCAAGTGCAGCACAAAACAATGGTGGTCCCAGATGAGAACAACTGCTCTTTATTCTCCCATACCACACCTGGCTGGCATCCACCGCCGGTCTTTTCTAATCACAACCAAAGGGCCCTGCCCCTTGTTCAATGGAACAAAATCATTGAACATGTTTTCTTTTTCTTTTTTTTACTTAGTGAGTAGTGAAAATAAATAATTCTTCATTTCACGAATCTTTAAATTAAAAAAGAAATTATAATTTAATAAATCCTGAATATCAGTTATTCTAATATTAGTAATTTATAAGATTGTGTAAATAGTAAGCTAAACTAACCTAAAAAAATTAATTATCCAATCAGACTTATACAACTCAAACAGAATTTTTAATATTTTTTTTGTTTGGTAATATATTAGAAATTATTTTTAAAATTTTTTTTTAAAAAAAATACATCAGAATAATTAAAAATCATAAATAAAAATTAATATGAAACAAAAACAAAATTCAAAATTCTTTTAGAACGTTTTTTAAATACAAAAATAAACACAGCGAAAATCGATGTACAGAGTTTCTATGCTAAAAGCCAGAAAAGTTGCCAAAATTACACTGTTGGCATGCTCAAAAACAAAAGCTTCCAGCTTGGGATTGTGTGCTAAGCTGTCACCAGCTTTGGGGCTGTAGCTCCCCCAGTAATTGCTAACGCGTCCCCTCACCTCCCCGTCTCTTCTTCTCTCTCACAAGCAAAACTCCTCTATCCATCTATCTATATATATATATATACATGTAGCTCTCCACATAAACCCTATCACCAACACTCGCATCAAACACTTCTCTCCTCTCCCCTTTGTCTATCCCTCTCTCGAGTCTTGATATAACTAAGAAATGGGGTTGTTCTGCAATGGATTCTCTCTGTTTCTGATAGTTTGCTCCATGGTGGTGGTTGCTTCAGGTAGTTTCTATCAGGATTTTGACTTGACATGGGGCGACCACCGTGCAAAGATATTCAACGGAGGACAGCTCCTCTCCCTGTCTCTAGACAAGGTTTCTGGGTCTGGATTTCAGTCCAAGAAGGAATACTTGTTTGGGAGGATTGATATGCAGCTCAAACTTGTTGCCGGCAACTCTGCTGGCACTGTAACAGCCTACTACGTACGTATATGATTACAAGCAAAAGAAAAAAGAATAGCTTAACCCTTAATTTCATAATATATTATATATAAGTAAACTATACCTTATACAGTCATATTCAAACTAGAATGAATTTGAAAGCAACTTGCTACGAGGTAGTGTTCATTGCCTTCAGCTAACGCATAGAATAGGTCACGAGAATGACACACATAGGAATGTTTGTTTTTATGTTTTATTTTTATTTTAAATTAACATTATTTTTAATATTTTTAGATATTTTAATGTATTAATATCAAAAATATTATTCCCAGTAAAAAATATTTAAAAAATAATTATTGCTACGAAAAACTCCCATTAACGTGGGAAAGAAAAAGGTCACACATACATCCATTTTTTCGAGAAAAAATGCCTTCACTATAGAGGGGCCGGGGAAATATCAAAGGCATTAACTTTACGTCAGCAACTTGTTTAAATAACCAATTCATTTTACATATGCAGTTCACTGCAGAGGGGAAAGAAAAGGGTCATCCACACCAAGTACTTGTAAAAATAGGGCGTAGTTTTTAAAACCAGAAGAGAATTGTTTTTTAAATTGTTTGGATGTGATAAAAATGGTTGAATTGGATTTTACAAGCAAAAGGGATAGATTGAATAGATTGATATTCATGATTCATGATTTTAATTTATATTAAACGTCTAACTGGTAGTATTTTATTTGTGTTTGTTGTTTTTTTTTTTCATGCAGTTGTCTTCTCAAGGAGCAACACATGACGAGATCGACTTCGAGTTCTTGGGGAACCTCAGCGGCGACCCTTACATTTTGCACACTAATGTGTTCACTCAGGGGAAGGGAAACAGAGAGCAGCAATTCTATCTCTGGTTTGACCCCACAAGAAACTTCCACACTTACTCCATCATCTGGAGCCAACAACACATCATGTAAGTAATATTCAATCGCCTCTTCGATCTGGCTGTATCTACTGTTCTTGATCGGCTGTCATCGTCTCTTTTCAGTTTCTTGGTGGATAATTTTCCCATAAGGGTGTTCAAGAATGCCGAATCAATTGGAGTTCCTTTCCCCAAGAGCCAGCCCATGAGGATTTACTCCAGCCTCTGGAACGCCGATGACTGGGCTACAAGAGGCGGGTTGGTGAAGACGGACTGGACGAAGGCACCCTTTACAGCTTACTACAGAAACTTCAAAGCTGATGCCTGTACTTGGTCCTATGGCACTTCTTCCTGTGGTTCCAGGTCTTCCAGTTCTTTCTCTGATCGTGCATGGCAAACCAACGCGCTCGATGCTCCAAGCAGAAGAAGACTGAGATGGGTTCAGAAATACTTCATGATTTATAACTACTGCGCTGACCTAAAACGCTTCCCTCAAGGTCTCCCTCCTGAGTGCAGACGCTCAAGATTCTGAGAGGGTCATGGATCATGAAACCTTTCTGGAAATTTATGATATCCGAACCCATGGTTGAAGATACATTGCATATACCCTGCACTCCACGCTACAGTTGGCCTGATCCAAGGCCAAAATAAAATCCAATTCTTTTGTTTTTTGCTTTTGTTTTTGTTTTTGTTTTTATCACCTACCTTTTTCATGTTGTTGATGGCTGTAAATTCTACCCCAGATAATAAAGCTTCTTGTTTGAGTTTAGTTTTACTAAATATCAGTGGTTATATGTGTTATTTTCTTTCCAAAAAAAATAGTTTACTTAAATGTTGAAGGAATTAAATGTTTCCTCAAGAAAAAAATTTGGACTGTCAGATTGGTGCATGAACGTAACCACTGTATGTTACATGTCAATTACAGAACAGGAGGTTGGCAGGTTGCTCTGAACAAGAAGAGAGTGGCAGAAGAAAGTTATTTCCCGTTACAGAAAAGAAAAAAAAAATCGTTCTGAAACATGTCTGTCCAACATTATCTTGTTTCGTTGATAATAGCATCTCTAACATAATTCAGTGCACCGCTCACTCGCCTGTATCTCTGTTGAGCAGCCTTTCTGCAGAGCATCTAATAGGAATGGCCAAACTGACATTCACATCCGATTAATTTAGTTATAAAGGTGGAGGTGAATCGAATTTATACATATACATATACATATATATATATATATAATTTATGATATTTTTAACTCTTAATATATATCTAGAAATAATTTGGACAAAATCAACTTCCAGACCTAGATCAGGCTCTAGGTTAACAACTATGCATAAATCGAACAGTTCTGTTCCACGAAAATTCCTGTGCTGTTTTATCCGGAAAGAAACAAACGCCAAGGTGAACTTCACATTGACTGTAGCTGGAAAATCACAAAATCGACTACTTACACAACAAAAGAATAGAAATCCCCTGAATAAATTATATTTTCTTATTTTCATTCTCTTGGGATCAAACTTGAAAAACTGAAGCTGCTGTGTACAACTCACCGAGTAACATCTTTAAGCAACTGTTAAAAGCATCTCTGCAAAAAATTTGTAGCAAACAACAAATTTGATCTGTCTGTGATGTACTCAGGAGGCAGGCATAAGGGCAAAAATACACCAAACCAAACAATCATAATCATACAAAGTGCATCATTTGTCTTGATTAGGCTTTGCTTCAAACGTCTGCATGTGGAATGACTCTTTCGTCCACTCCATTTGCGAAACTAACTCGTGGTCGCTCTCCACTCTGCGTGGAAATAACAAGAATCACAGTTATTATACAGTAATATCTTTCCTAGGATGAGCATCAGAGAAGAACAAGTTTAAATGCTTGTAATGCTATCCAGTACTTACTGTGATTCTGCAGTGGATGCTGAGATCGTAATTCATTCCTTTAAGCCGTGTTTTTGCTAGTTCTTCTGCTTCAGATGCTTTCCTGCAGGCTTCTTTTACCTGAATCAAGAAATGATAAAATTTAGAATACATGTTCCATGTATTCGAGTAAAATGCAATGGAAGGAAAAATAACAGGGAAATTCAACATCAGAACTTCTGTATTCTTAACTGTAAGCAACATATAGGAAGTGGCAACACGATCTAAACCTAAGGTGAACACCCTTGCAAAACATGCAGCCACGCAAGTGATGCTGCTGCAACTACCTCAGCTTATTTAGATAAAGTAGTCAAGAGGAAACTAGATTACAGCACAAGTAAAGACTGGATTACAGCTCAAGTAGTGAAGAGTAAAGCAAGTCCAATGATGCTTGATCGGCCATAAAACAACGTTTAATAATTCCAACACTTCGTAACTTTTTTCCCAGTTTCTTTTTTTCCAGCTTGTTCAGTAGCTCGACAGATACTGACTCTACTGATGCTGCACCGGTGGCTACCAATTTTAAAACCAGGATGCATCTAGCAGTATTGGAGCGCCCACTAGCATCACTTAAATAAAGAACACACCACTCGTGGAATAAATATCGTTATTATGGGGACAGGGTAGCTAGGACCATCCCCAGTGCTAAAGAAAGTTGAGATTTTTCCTCAAGGATTAAGAAACCATAATGAGAAGAAAGTGACTGTCCACCGCATTTTTCTGAATGTAAAAGGGCAACCCAGCTGATCTATGCGCTTAAATATAATCACAAATGGACCAATCAAGCAGGCCTACTGGTTTGTCATCCCTTTGATGAGTTCACCTTATCAGTATAATCTTAACCCATAGAGTCTGTATTTTGAACAATTAACTTGTAGAAGCTCAATCATCTTTCTATTGCTGTATTGCTTAATTCCAAAAACAAAAGCAAGAAAGCCACTTAATTAGGAAGACGCTCAATAGATCATCCTAGTTACATGGACAGAATATTAAGAAAAAAACTTCAAATTCAACAGACTTGAAACAAATGCGGCTCAGCAAGTGACTACCATATATTAAATCATAGATCCTTCACGTCTACTGTGAAGCGGGCCTCTTATAAAATACATGTGCACCACTGCCATATATAAATGATATTGTTCTAAGACATGATAATTAGATATGAGTGCAACAAATCTTAAAACTCCTGAGAAGGAAACTTCTAGCCATCGAGTAAGGTTTCTGCCTTTTTTCTTTCCTTCTTTTTAGAAAAAAGCAACACGGTAAGGTCACAGGCAATGTTAAAGTGGAAAACCCTGTAATTCTCAGTGACATAGATTTCCATTCGAGATGATTTCTCAATTTTGTTGTAAGTTGATGTAGTCTGGTAAAGATGGAAATATGTTTATAGTTTGAGCATAACAAAGTGATATCATAGGATCTAGCAAACGCCTAAATGTACTCATCACAAGGTTTAGGAGATAGACTCTGTTAAAGCATTTAGAGCAAAGAGATCAAAATATTTTACAGTATATTACTTGCTATTGTAGATAGAAAGAGTGGGAAGAATGACTCAAAGCATATTGAGCTCATTCAGTATTTACCTGATCAGTACAGACAGCAAGGTGATCATCGGAACCAGATGTTGATTTCTCCAGTAAAGTCCTCAGGTGAGAGAGTTCATTGATCAAATCATAGGCCACTTCTTCAGCATCTTGCATCTGATTTTTTGAGAACTCAAATGCCCTTTCTGCATGGAGGCGAAAGGAAGCACAGTTTAAGCATCCGCAACTTCCTCTGCATCCTCTTGGATTTCTCTTAAGAATACTCCTCTTGGGTCCAAAAGGAGGAATTCCCGAGGGATCGGAGACTTCAACTTGGGATGAGTCTGCTTCCTCAGGCTTTGCACAATTAGTTATTTTCAATACTGATGCCGTACAGCCCCCTTCATTAACGACAGGTAATTCAGGTGCCCCTGAGTTCAGGCTACATTCAGAGACAAAACAAAATGACATTGGTGGTGAGCAGCTTCCATGAACTGAAGGCACAATATCAAGGACAGCCTCTAACTGCTTATCTTTATCTGATATAACATCTGCTGTAATCTCCTTTTCTAGTGAACCATGTGATACTGGAGTTTCGGAGTTGTGTTCAGCAGATGTTGAATCTGGTTGAGCATCATTATATGCATCATTGGTAGCTGTCACGGCGATTTGCCCAGTACGTGAAGGGCCAGAATCACAATTCACAAGATAACATTCTCCATCAGACTTCTCAATGGGATTCTCATTACGGTAAGAAGTTGATAGTTGTGAGCGTAGAGAGACTGGATATTCTTCTGAGCGCTTCTCAAGTTTTGGATAATGAACATTTCCCAAAGCACCTGAGCAAATTATTTTCAAGAATGGTTAGCTTAGTGATATTTAAGCCCTAAATGAACTCCCGCGATCTTCTGATGCAATTAAACCATATAACCGTTAGCATAAAGGAGAGTGATTACCAGAACTATCTTTGGTGATATCCATCAGATATGGAAGCAATCTTCTATAGCTGAATGAGCTTGGAGTCTTAAATAGCTTCAGCTGTGAGCATGGATTTAAACCCTATTCCAATGTGAAATGCAGCTTACATTAGTGAAGAAAAAAAGAGGAACGAGAAGATTAACATATACACTTATTATGCCTGCAAATAAGCTATCCTCAAGGGCTCCTCATGATAAATTACCAATTTTCTTTTAGAAATCTTGGAGTCCATTATGTTATCACCAGCAAATCTATTGCTTCTAGGGGTTGTTTCATCCAATGGCCTCCCAATAACTCGATCAACTCTCTTTGAGACACATTTAACTCTGCTATCCACATTGGTGTAGGCCTCTGGTTTATCAAAAATATCACTATCCCGTGGAGTGACTGGGGTCAGCTGGATAGACTCTTCATTTGAGTCATCACTTTTTTCCAAAACAACACCTTTAAGATCAACTTCCTTCTTCGTGTGACAAGTCCTGCTGATTCTTTCAGTATCGAACAAATCAGGGCCTATATGATTTAGACCAACAGCTTCAGAAGGATGCATCGTGTCAGTTTCTTCTACACCTACAGTGTCATGTGCTGTAGTATGATCAAAATGTCGACCATCTTCATCACTTTCATTTAATTGGTGCTTCTCCTTGATCAACGAGAAGCTCTGCCTTGCATCCATAACATCTTGATCATCACTAGAAACCCCAACATCAGTTCTTTTCATCTCTTCGCTATTAACAGGCTTTGTATCAGTAGAATAACCATCAAAACAAGAAGCGTGCACAGTTAAAGATGCCCCTATCTCAATTTTTCCGTTCTCTTCATTCACAAGAGGCTTTGAACAACAATCATCGTTCACTGAGTTGTGGCTATTAAAACTCACGCAACAATCCCTCTCTGAACTAAGTTGTTCAAGAGATGTTACATTTAAGTCACTGGCACCAGATGAGCCATTGACAAGAAATTGTACACAATGTGGCTGAGTATCAGAATCACCAGCATTACCCTCCAAGGAACTGTCTCTCTGGGAGTGATGCATCGATATTCCTGGACCACCCTCCGTGTTTGGGCAGTTAGTTTTCTTGGGAGCACCTATGGAAACCAATCATAATGAAATTTAACGTTATAGTTTGGTTAGCAATATACTTATCAGTTATCTCCAATGATTCTACAAACAGGTGGAAAATAGAGAAGAGTAGAGAAGTTACAAGAGTCATTTTTGACCATATCCATCAGATATGGAAGCAATCTTCTATAGCTTATTGAACCTGGGGTCTTGAATACCTTAAGCCGAGACCACGGCCTATGGACCTATTCCAGAAATCCAACACTAGCTTAAATTAACAAGACGTCATGATAGACTAATCACCACAAAATCATAGGAAACAAGAAAAAAAAAATCATGTTCAAGTAAATGAAGATTTCAAAGGGCCACTTACAAATTTGGTTGCAGAATTATTGTCAATGTCCTTCTTCTCAGGCCCCCTTTTCAGCACGCTTCCGATAGATAGCTCCTGAGAAGCGTGTCCCGTTTCCTTCGAATTTCTGCCTTCATTTTCAGCGAATCCATAACTCAACATCTCTGCATCAGGAGGTGTTCCTTTCATACATTCTTCATTCAAAATCTCACCATTGGAAATATTGATGTCATCCTCCATGATCTGCTCTTTGCAGGAATACCCCACGTCTTCTTTGACATCCAAAGAATCAGCAAGTTTTGTACTTGGGAAATTCTGGGAATCACAAAGAATCCCATGATTTTCCACCTTATCAGATCCCTTTATGCCTTGTTTGTCAACAGCGCTTGGGACTGGAGAGAAAACCCTTCTGGTGCGAAGATCTTTCATTAAAATGGAAGACCAGTCATCTGTATCGGCAGAATCACCATTTCTTGTCCTTCGGGACCTCTTGTTAAGCGATTGCGACAATACCCCGTGGTGTTTACTGTCAGTGCAGATCCCTATCCCCATGTAGGGAGGGGATGGTTCACTTCGTTTGTTGGGGATGAGCTTTGGAGCTTCTTCTTCTGTCATGGCTGAGGGATTCAGGGATAGGGTAGGAGAGGAAGCTATTGAGAGATTCTGTAGAGAGCGGGAGATGGAATTGGGCGGGATTAGATGGGTTATATATATATTGACGGCGGGAAAGTAACGAGTTGTGGCGGGAAATGAGATCGGGTCGGATCTTTATTGAGAACATCTTTAAAGTCTTCTGGGCCGGTGGGCTGTCCTAGGTATGAGATCTACATTAGGGTAGGGTTTTTAATTAAATATATTGATTTGAATGAAATTTTAGTGATTTAATTGATTAATACTAACAAAATTAAACTTAATAAAATAAAAATATTTAATTTTTAGTTGTTTAGTTTTAAATTTTTTTACGATTATAAATTTTACCTTGTGGTTTTTTCATGATTATCTTTCTATATGGTAATCCTGGTTATTAGCTCGACAAGCTTTTCTTATTTTTTTTTCAATTTTATCATTTGATTTTTGGTTATTGGGCATTAAGCTTCGTTATTTATTTCACTTTCTTTTTTATAGATTATTTTGATCTCATATCCTAAGTAATAAGTTAGTTAAGTTAACTCGGGTTGACTTATATTTTTTTCTTAACGTTTTTATTTTATGAAATTGATTTTTTTTAATTTTATCATTGGAGATTAAATCATTGGTCCTTGATCTTTTGTTATTTTTATGCTTTCCTTTCTATGGGGTTATCCTAAGTGTAGTTTAGTTAAGTTAACTTGAGTTAACTCGGTTTTTTTTTTCTAGTGTTTTTTTATATCTAACTTTGGTCTTTTTTGTGTTCTTTTTTAATTTTAATTTTATTTTTTATTCATACCTTACATTGCAAGTAATGAGTTAGTTAAGTTAACTCGGGTTTACTCAACTTTTTTTCTTTTACGTTTCTTTATTTGAAATTGATTTTTTTTGTAACTTCATCATTTGACATTAGATTATTAGGTCTTGAACTTTATAATTTTTTTCACTTTCTTTTATGTTGGGTTAACCCAATTTCATATCTCAAATCATGTATTATTTAAGTTAGCCTTGATTTACTTGAATTATTATTATCTAGACATCTTTTTTTATGTTAGGAAAAAAATAACTTTGAGCCGTGACAAATCATGAGCCATCATTCAAGTAGTTGTTAAACATGGTAAGGCGTAATGGTGGATCCATCTTGGAAAATTGAGATTCGAAACCTAAATAAAATAGTGGTTCTAGTTGAATCAAATCAGACATTAACTTGATGAAACAAGGCTGATCCATCTAGTTTTTAATAACTTATCTGACCAGACTAAACCCGATCAAGTCATTATTAATATTTAAAAAACTAAACTATTATCTTTTTAATATAAATAATTGACTTGAGTTAATCCATTAACTCTTGAGTTGATGGTAATCCAAGTTCTTTTCTCTTTGAATCAAATTTGACAACTATGCTCAGTCAAGTTGTTAGACAAATTTTTACAGGTTTCATTCTATTGACGCTCATTGGCCTTTATTGTTACATTAATCATTTTAATTTTTGGATTAAAATGAATTTTTATTTTTAAATTAAAATGAATTTTTATTTTATTTGATGCAATATGATATGTATTAATTCCCTAGCATAATACTAGTTTATTGCACACACTTTCACCGTGGGTTGGAAAAAAATAATATTTAGGCCATAAGAATTTTTTTAGCATTGTTATCAATGTCAATACAATGATTCCAATGTAAAAACCATTAACCTAACTATTTGCTAAGCTCGGGTTTTAAATTAAATCTTGTGGGAGTTGCAATGATATGACCTTGTCAGCTAAAAAAGTCCAAATGAAAAATATCTAAGGAAAGAAAAGAAATAGGTTGGGCTAGCCCTAGTCAGTCCGTTAAACCTGTGACTCGAGTTATGAATTTCATTAAGTTGAGTTATTATTATTTATTTTACTATACTATAAAAGTACAAAAATTAACTTACCATCAACCCAATACTTAAGAATAAGATTAAATAAAAATTCTATATTAAATAAAGGAATTGAAAAAAAAAAGATTAAGAAAAAGGGCAAAAAAAACCAAGAAAAAAACAATAAAAAATCCTATATTAAAGGATTAAGTTGGGGAAAAAAACCTAAAAAAATAAACCCAAATGACAAGTTTGCTTAACATAACAAAACAAAGTCTCATGGGTCTAAGAGAAACCCACAAGTCTGGGATGCTTTAAAACTATAAAAGAGATAAATGACGAGTTATCTATTTTTTTCAAACAAAAAAAACTATATGACTTTTGAAAACAAACATTGTGACCAGCCTCGAACCTGCGACCTCACCTTCACTTAGTTGGTATCAACCAGCTAGGTGAGCATTTGAAAACGCAGTTGTACTCATGTTTTCAAAAAAAAAATTGTTAAAAATTATTTTTTTGTATCTTTTGGATCATTTTGATGCGCTGATCTCAAAAATAATTTTTAAAAAATAAAAAAATTTATTTTGATGCATTTTGGCACGAAAAATACTTTGAAAAATAACCACAATCACACTACCAAACAAGCCCTAAACTACAACATAATTTGTTATAAACCAACCAAATACCATATTAGGTTAATTAACTATTCATAATATGAACATAGTTAAATTGAACCCATGTATTTTTTTAGTTGTATTGATAATGCAAATAGGAAAATAATTGTAGGATAATAGTTTGAAATTCATGAATTGCATTTCAACAACAACTCATTCTTATTATTACTAATGATTTTGCATACACCCATCAATTTTTTTTTAATATCCTCAAATTCAAATATGATAAAGTTTTTTTTTCAAAATGATTTTTTAAAGGTGTCTTTGTAAATTTTCTTTAATAATGATTTTAAAATTTAAACTTAAAAAATCAAACCTGTACACTAAATTATTGACCCGCGCTGTGTTATGAGTCAAGTCAATTTTTTCTTGAACGTAAGAATAATATTCAAATGCTGCTATTTTTTTTCTATTGGAAAAAAATTTAACCATGAGAGGGTTGACTCGATATAAACCGGTTGACTTTACGGGTCCAAAATAATCCGGATGACCTACAAAAAAATAGTTTGACTAAAAAACATTCAAGATGACATCTTTTTTTAATATTAAAATAACAACATATTGGATTGACTTAGATCAACATGTCAAATCCACGACTCCAGTTATGAGACTATAATAACTTAATGGAAAACAAATCAAAACAAATTATAAAGCCTAATTCTCAATCAACCCAGTGTGAAAGGATGAAATTAAAAAAAAATCAATTAAAAAATGATCTAAAAAAGTGACTCAAGTTGACCCATCAAACATTTGATCTGAGTCATAAAATTGAGATAACTCTACATATAAAGAAAATAAAAACAACCTGATTTAACTAGGGTTAACTTGTTGAATCCACGAGTCTAGTCATGAAACTGAAATAACCCTATATAAAATAAATCAAAACAAATTATGAAACCCAGCTCCTAATTGACCATGTCGGATTCAACGATGGAATTTTTAAAAAATTTAATTAAAAAAGACAAACAAAACATGTCGAGTCAACATTGGTTAACCCGTTAAGCATTATTCTTTAGTCACAAGGCCAGGATAACATAATAAAAAGCAAACTAAAATAAATCATTAAATTTAATTCCTAATTAAACATAATATTAAATGATAAAATGGAGGTATAATTTTTTTTTAAATAAAACTATGTCTACTGGGTTAACCTGTCAAACCTGCAACTCGGGTCGTGAGAACAAATAAAAAGCAAATTCAATGTTGAAGGATCTATAACTCGAGTTATGAGACCGAAATAACATCTTAGAAAGAAAATTAAAAAAATAATATGATTTAACCAAGGTTAAAATGCCAAAACTTGCGACCCTAATCGCGAGACTAATATATTCTCATAGAAAGCAAATCAAAATAAATTACAAAACTCAATTCCCAACAAATCCAATGTTGAATGATGAAATTGAAAAAAAAATTCAATTTAAAAAAAGACACAAAAAATGACTTAAGTCAACTCAGGTTAACCCGTTAAGTATTATTCTCGCGTCATGAGGCCAGAATAACCTAATAAAAAGCAAACAAAAAAAATCATAGAATCTAATTCTTAATCAACATAGTATTAAATAATGAGATTGTCAAAGAAAAGTTAATTAAGAAAAAAAACGCGAGCCAACTACGTTAACCCCTTAAACTCATGATCCGTGTCATGAAAATATAATAACCAAATAAAAAATAAATTTAATATTAAATAATATAATTAACAAAATAAACATTGATTAAAAAAATCAAAGAAACAAGAAGAAACAAACAAGCATAGCACTAATCTAATTCATGATTCACTATATTCATCTTTTAATTTATTTTTTTTAATGTTAATATTAACATACGTGTGTGCTGTATGTGCGCTGGTCATTTGGTATCTACTTCAATACAAGCCACAAAGTACACATCAACAAGTCTATTATTATAACAATCAACTAATCTACGAGCCTCTTATTATAACCATTATTTTATGCAAAATTAATAAAAATACAAAAGAATAACAATAATAAATAAATAATTATAAATTGAGACAGACCACATCTGAGCTTTGCCATCTCTTCCTTTTTAAATTTAGCTCCACGAACATACCGACATAAGCATGTTACATCAGCATTAATTAAAGCATATTTGTTATTTATATTTTTTAAAATATTTTTTATTTAAAAAATATTAAAATTTTTTGTTAAATTTTAAATTTTAATTTTAATATTAATACATCAAAATAATTTAAAATAAAAAAAAATCAAAATCCTTTAAAAATCTTTTGAAACACGGAAATAAAGAATCTCCTAATCGTCACTACAAACGTCACCTTTCACTTCCACTTATATGATATAAGGAGGCCTTCCCCTGTACGCAAGTGATTGTAGTTAGTCTTGCTAGTAGCTTTTTTCCTCGTAATTTCTGGCTAGAGCAAACAAAACCTTTTGCTGATCACTCCATCTAGTCAAACTCACCAGACGCCAGTCTTCCGCCGCCACAGAAGCAATCACCATGGCGGTGCAACCTCACTTCCTTCTGTTAACCTATCCCGCACAAGGCCACATAAATCCTGCCCTCCAATTCGCAAAGGGTCTGACACGTATTGGTGTTCTCGTCACCCTTGTTACCTCTCTCTCTGCCGGCCGCCGCATGTCCAAAACTTTGTTTCCTGACGGTTTGTCATTCGTTACCTTTTCAGATGGATATGACGACGGGTTTAAACCTGAAGATGACAGAGATCATTTCACGTCTGAGCTCAAACGTCGAGGCTCACAGACTCTCAATGAGCTTATCGTAGATAGTGCAAAAGAAGGAAAGCCCGTCACTTGTTTGGTTTACACGACGCTTCTACAATTTGCAGCTGAGGTGGCACGCGCACAGCATCTCCCAGCAGCACTTCTTTGGACCCAGCCTGCAACTGTCTTTGACATCTATTACTATTACTTCAATGGTTATGGTGATATCTTCAATAATTGCAAGGACACTTCGTATGCTATTGAGTTACCAGGGCTCCCACCACTTGCTAGCCGTGACCTTCCCTCGTTTGTACTTCCTTCAAATACTTATGCTTTTGCACTCGAGATGTTTCAAGAGCAGCTGGAGCAGCTCAGCCAAGAAACCAACCCAAAAGTGCTTGTCAACTCTTTCGATGCATTGGAATTGGTAGCTATGAATGCCACTGAAAAGTTCAACTTGATTGGAATCGGGCCATTGATTCCATCTGCTTTCTTGGATGGAAAAGATCCGTTGGATAAATCCTTTGGAGGGGATCTTTTCCAAGGCTCGGAGGATTACACTGAATGGTTGAACTCAAAGACTAAATCATCAGTGGTTTATGTATCTTTTGGGAGCATTTTGGTGTTATCGAAGCGACAAATGGAGGAGATTGCTCGTGGATTGGTAGATAGTGGTCTTCCATTCCTGTGGGTAATAAGGGATGAACAGAATAAGAACGAAGTGAAAGAAGAAGAAGAGGATCATCTGAGGGCCTGCAGAGAGGCGATATTGGAAAGGCAAGGGATGATAGTGCCATGGTGTTGTCAAGTGGAGGTTCTGTCCCATCCTTCGATAGGATGTTTTGTGACACACTGTGGGTGGAACTCAACTCTGGAGAGCTTGGTTTGTGAGGTTCCAGTTGTGGCATTTCCTCACTGGATAGATCAAGGAACAAATGCCAAGTTGATTGCAGACGTGTGGAAGACAGGAGTGAGGGTGGTGGCTAATGAAGAAGGGATAGTCGAAGGCGACGAGATTAAGAGGTGCTTGGATCTGGTTATGGCACATGGAAAGACGGGAGAAGACATCAGAAAGAACGCCAAGAAATGGAAAGAT
>Ga0325402_1003077_pt1 | contig 14873 bp, 5 predicted proteins | sample PopdelMetagenome_22_FD_207212 | JGI IMG/M metagenome (GOLD analysis project Ga0325402, IMG submission 207212) | Populus deltoides microbial communities from Bellville, Georgia, United States - Xylem-PdKOR-R3 | ecosystem: Host-associated > Plants > Phyllosphere > Stem > Wood/Secondary xylem... | reverse complement strand
AAAAAAAATTTGTATTCTTCAGCGCAGCCCATATGGGGGAGCTTACAATATTGTTTAATTATTAGGTTTGGTTATGGAGAGCACTTACACTCTCAATTTAAAAATAAATCTTCAATATTTTATTTTTATTTTGAGCTCGAGTCAAGGGTGTAGAGGAGATGAGATTGAAATAACTATTCATTTAATTAGATTAAGTACTTGCAATTACGTTACAGATCTTAATTTCCCCTTGTACCCAGCTAACTAGCTACAAGATATACGGACAGAGCCTTTCAAGCCAAGAAGATAGTCATTATATTTCCCTACTTTTCTTGTTCATACTTTTTAATCTTGAACAAGAGATGATCACATAGTCTAACATCCCACCCTTAATTACATTTCTTGAAGGGGTGGGTATATCTGTACTGTCTCAATCTTCCCACTACTCTTTACACCACCCTTGACCGCCCTTGAAAGGCCAGCCGTTTCCACTCCACCAAACGTCGCAAGAAATCCATAACCTGTAGGAGCATTCAAAACTCATAAGCTACATGGCTGGCTAGCTTGTGTATCTGCTAGCTAGTTACTGCTCATAAGAAAAAGAAAAAAGAAAAAGAATCATCGATGAATAACAGCAATTATACATGTGGTGGATACTTGCCTGGGTGGGTTCCTGTAGGGAATAAGATGCACTGGTGTCCTTTGGGATTTTAGAGACCAAGATACCAAAACCTTGTCCTCTTTCTCTTAGTACCTGATAACAGTAACCAAAAAATATTATTAGCCTTAAAAGATCTGAAATAAAGTTTGGTGTATAAAGAAGGAGAGATTTTGTTTATATTTTAAGCATTGGATACCTTAAATGCATCTTCGTCTGTTCTATCATCTCCAATGTAAACAGGAAAAACATCAGTGCAATTGGCGAATCCTGTAGGGGAGATATATTAATTATATATATATTTTAATTAGTAGAGTTAAAGGTCATTAATTAAAAGTACAATACTAATTATTATCCAGCACTATTATTTGTCTGGCTTTAATTTCTTTTTCCCAAGTAGATAGACAAATCTAGTGGGGGTGAGGCCTTTTTGAACACTTGGTTTTATTTATTTATTTATTTATTTCGGTTCTTGAGATACATTGAAGCTGTATGATTCCAATAAAAATAAAAAAGTGTATTTTTTTAGTTCGTGATTATTATCAATCAATTACAGGAAAGCGACAGGAAAACAACACTAAACTTACCAAGTGACTCTAACAAAAATTCAAGAGCCTTTCCTTTGTCCCATTTAATGGTAGGGCGGATTTCTAAAACCTGTGTAAAACAAAATGGTACTGAAAGTGAGACATCTCTTGTTTTATATACTCTTAAAATATTACAAAATTAAGAAATAAATAAATACAATATTGTTAATTAATTTATTATTAGATGCCAAACCACACCTTTCTTCCTTGAGTAAGTCGAAGCTTTGGGTACTCCTTCAACACTGACTTAACTACTTGTGCCAGTCCACTCCATTTCTGTATTTTTTCATGCATTAAAGTTAGTTAAAACATATATTACTTTTTAATATAATAGTCGTAGCAATATTATTTGGTGCCCGACTCATACTTTCTCATCAACGCAGCGATAGTGCACAGAGAGGCAGAATTTGTTGTTCTCCACCATGGCCCCTGGAGTTGTTTTAGTTTTCTCTACCAGTTCTTCGTAAACCTGAAATCCCATTATCAAAAATGATGTAAATATCATCAAGACTTTGAATTATTCTTATAACATAGAGTGTTATCAAGTAAATTACCTCATCTATCATGGGAAGAAATTCACTGGCAGCCTGAAAGACAACACCATCACCGCCCTGAAAAATACAACATAAAAGACAAGAATTTCTATCATTTTGCGAAAGAAGATGGGGGAAATTCATGAAGCCATTTACTAGATGGTACTTGCAAATACAGTGGTAAAGCTCACTCACTTTCTTGTATTTGGAGCCTTTTGCTGGTCCTTTAATGTCCATGCCATGGCTTCCAGCATAGTACAGTTCTGCTAACCGTACAAAGTTATACACCTATAAAATATTGATAAAAATTACGAAGTTAAGCTCAGAATTACAGACCACACGAACAGAAAAGCCAGAGTAAGATGTACTTATTAGCCTAATATTACATTAAAGAAAAGGAAAAAGCTTCCAAATGTACCTTGTCTCTGCACCTCCCACTCACTATTGCAGTAGGGAAAAATCTTGCAAGCTTTCTCACTGTTGCTCTCATCTGAGTTTACCACAACAGAAACTTCAGTAACACTACACACACACACACACAAACACACACACACACACACACACACACACACACAATATATATATAAAAGAGACATGTACTGCACAAAGGACTCAATACCACCTGCTTGGACATGAAAGCTTTATCTGGGTCATCAACAATAGGAGAAAGTGTGCCATCATAGTCCAAGAACATAACAATTTGCTTTCCTTTAGAGGCATCAATTATCTGCTCAAACATCTCCAGTGCTGATGGGTGGTGAAGCTGCAAATACCACATTAAAAATAAATAAATAAAAAGGAGTCATCTTTTGATAATTGCAAAACTGGTCCTTTCTCGAACTTGAATTAGTATAGAGATTAGGTTTTTGGGTTCTGCGTGTACTCACAATCCATGAGCTTTGGTCTTCATTAACAGAAGGCGTGGACTTGATATGAGTAGGAGATGAGGCTCTCATGGAATCAACCCAAGCATTAATTCTTGCTCCTCCATTGATTTCCAGATTCTTTAAGAGTTTCTTTCTAGAAATGGATATGTAACCACCTGGTGCCGCTGGAGGTTTCTGGGCCGCCGTTGTGAAGATAGAGGAGTTTGTTACATGCACTGTGATTGCCAAGTTGAGTCCAGAGTTTGTATCAGCCACTACCACATTTTGGTTTGTCATCTTTCCACTAGAAAAAACAAAAACCAAAATCACATTTTCTTTCAAATTAGTACACCAAGATTTGGAACCCAATCAAGACTATAAAATCAAGAATCAAGAAAAACCCATATGAGAAAACTACTCTACCTTAAGAGAAGACACTAATATTAGAAGCTAGAACAAGCTGTAGTAGTGAAGAAGAACCAGAGGAATCGAAACAGGGTGCTCTGTTTTATCACTCTTTAAGCTTCAAGAAGAAATATAGAGAAGAAGAAAAAGAGAGACAGAGAAAGAGAGAATGTGAAGAAGAGAAGCCAACAAACCGCTCACAAAGATTTGTTAAGAGAGAGAGAGAGAGCGAGAGGAAATGTATGCTTGCAAGAGAGGCACAGCCGAATGGTCGATTTATAGATGCAAACCAAGACGGACGCGAGGGCCTCATGCACCGTCTCCTAGTAAACTCTAAACTGCGGGACCCACAGAACTGGCCCAGCACCCGAAATCCTGAAGTGGACCCACATGCGGCTTTGGCCCCTAGCCGTCTTCCACAAGGACCATAACTTCCTTGCCAGCCAGCAGTTTGTGTACGTGGAAGACATTCTTTGGTTGACTTGACTATGGTGGATTCCCGCCACGTGTAAATACTAGATGCCAGCCCCACCAACTCGTCATCCACCTGCACCTATGGCTTTGGATGCATAAACAATTTACAGCCCACCTGCGATCCCTCCCTCTCATGAAAACACCAATACCACACCATGAGAAAGGAAAGGTAAGGTCTTGAGCAGTCTTGACCTGACCCTTCCCTGTCTTTAAAACGCCCCTTGTAATCACGAAGAAAACTAACACCTCTAACCTTCCTAGTTATATGGTATTCTGCAAAACCAGCTGCGATCTGTTCCTTTATGTTCTTCCATTCTTAGAGTTTTTAATTTGAGCATGCAGAACCAAGCCCGTGCATCTTTTGCTGGATAGTTTATTAAACCTGCGTTGTCTGTTTTATTTTACTCCCTAGCTAGATCGTTTATATTCAAGTTAATTTCCATCCATTCCTAAAAAGAAAGTATCGGTCTGTAGATATACAATAATTAAACGAATACATAAACAGCTAAGAGATTACAATTTTACATGCTTGTTCTTTTAGTTACATAAAGTTCTTTCTCATGCTAAAACATTCATCCTTCGGTTTTAATTAATTATCATTTCACCGATTTCACAAATGTCATCATTGGATTGTGTGTTCTTCTTTTTATACATTTCTCGCTTTAGGAAAGATGGGTGATTCTATTTTAATCCGAGGTATGAATTTGCATCAAGATCTTAACGTTTGTACATAATTTAAAATGGACAACAGCCTATGTAAAAGAATTATGTCTTTTAATAAATAAATTAGAAGCAAGAGGGGACAGTTTTCGATCTTATTATTGCGAGAAATCTCGAAGAATACTACAACATAGATTTTACAAATTAATTCATGAAGAAACACACCCTCACCTCAATGTTTTCGATTCTGGAACTCAAATATAATACACTGATAAATGATTATTTAAGAAGTATATATGAACTAGTTAGAGCACCAAAATTCTCCTGAACTTTTGAATTCATTAGGTGTTTGGTGAAAGAAGGATAGTAGTCGTAATTAATTCGAGAAGTTATCGAATGCATTACCGCGAAGTTATGACTGCTTCTATTGTTGTTATGGTAATTTGGTAGGCAACAATCACCAAACAAGTTATCTTTGTATGTGAATAACTATATGTGCATGGATTTAACATGTGAACACACTAATTTTTAAAGATATAATGTTTTTTTATCGATGTCTATATATGTCTGATCATTATATTTATTTAATAATTTTTTTTTAAAAAAAAGAAGTAGACAATTCATATAAAAATCCTTTAGAGTAGCCTTGGTGTACGTGCTTTGGTGTGGGATTGAATTTTTTTTCTTCAAAAAATGATGTTTAGGTTTTCAAATAAGGTAAAATATGTCAAAAAATCGGGTCATGAAAAACCTGTAATCCTGATAATCAGAATGGAGTCAATCTGAGATATCCCATCAAATCAATGACTTAGATTAGAAGATTTAAATAACATGATAATAAAGATTTTTAAAAAAAACAAAACCTCATGACCCAAGTCATTAAACCCGAAGCACCTAATCTGAAAAAACTATGAAGTTTAATTCTCAATTAATCAAAATTATGAGAATCAAATTGAAAAACATAACAACATCATCAATTTGAATTAAAGGATGGAATAGAAGAACTACTAAATTTTTTATAAAAAAGCCAAGGATAAAAAATAGAAATCAAAAGAATAAAAACCACATTAGAGAATATAATATTTGATAAACTGAGATTGAATTATGCAATTTAAAACAAATAAAACTTCTACGAAAGAGCTCAAATTAAAAATTAGAAATCAAAAAAATAAGAATTGAAATTGAAATTCCAACAATTAAAAGGGTCAATTTGTAATTTTTAAGGGAGAAGATCAGAGATAAGAAGGGAAAAATAAATAAAGGGCTATAGGCACCAAAAACCGAACCAGCAACAGAGACACATACCGCATCAACAAAAAGAGAACACAACGACTATTTGAACAACACGATAGAAGGGTATTTTTGGATGCTAGGAGGCACGCCACATACCACCCGAAGGGTGCGGGCACCTCCCACGCGTCCCTGTCTTTTTTTATTAGCCAAATACAAAATTGCTCCTAAACTGACTTTGTAATTACAAAAAAACCATTGTGAAAAGCCAAAACACCCCTTGACCCGAGGCTAATTTTTATTTTATTTTAAGGGTATTTCATGGTTTCAGTATACATTTTAATTGCTTATTATTTTTTACATTTATACAAATACCAAAGATCTATTCAGCAATCATAGTAGCCAAAAAACCATTATGAACATATAAAAATACCCCTTAACACCAAGTTTAATTTTTTTACTTCCAAGAATATTTGGATCATTTTACTATGCAATCAATTTTAAAAGAAATAATTATTTGTTCTCACTTTATTTGTTAATGACAAATGAGTAACGTTAAAAAATCTTAATACGTTTAAAAATTTGTTTTAAAAACATCATTATATTATTCTAGTGAAAAATCACAATAAATCCAGAACTATATTACTTTCCCAGTAGATTTGAGCTTTTATTTTTAAGGTTACCAAACCCCCCAACAAAAAAATTAAAAGAAAGAAAGAGAAAGAGAATAAAACGAAAAAAAAAAAAAACCACCCAAGATGACTTGCATGCCAAGAATAAGAACAAGAAAGATTCTCAATTGACTGAAGAAATCAAAGAAGACTACTTGATCACAGATTTGAATCTCTCATGTTAATTTTAATTATAATGTTAATAAATTAATTACTTTAAACTAAGAAAAATAACAGATTCTGATATTAAATTAAATGGTCGTCACGTTCAGAATATTTCGCATGCATTGCTACGTATCTTCTTCTATCACCAAATATTTTGGTACTGTCCGTGCTTTTTTTATTGCTTGTTTCACACTGCATAATTATCGAAAGAATAAAAAGCTCTTTCGGTAGATTATACTTTACAGATTTATTAAAGATAAAGACAGGAAATATGGAAAAACACTATATTTACTATATCACCCTTGCATCGAAATTCTTAAAGGGTTTGCTTGAGGGGCTAATTTGTAATTTCAAAATGCCAAAAAAGACAAATGAAATAATTCTCGTTTTATTTCGCATGCATTGCTACGTATCTCCGTCGATCTGTCACCAAATTAATGTTTTGGTAGTATCTGTGTTTTAATTTTATATAAATTATTTCACACTGTATAATTATGTATCAAGAGAGTCAAAAGTTCTTTCCGTAAATTATAGTTCACTGGTAGAAAAAGGGGAGCCTTTTGAAGATGCTAGTGAAGGACTATTGGCTTTTAAGTTTTAGGAGTTAGTAAAATAGGAAAAGTTAAGTAATACTAAAGTACAAAGATACATTTTCATAATGTAAAAGTCATCCCGTGTTCTTCGCCTAAATCTAAGCTTTCAATCCCCTCTTTTGTTTTTGTTTTTTTTTTTTTTGTGTAATTAATGTCATTATCACCATACTTATTTTGTTGGCTTCGAGTACTTTTATTATTTGTAAAAACAAAATAATATATGTATTTAATTAAAGAGATAGCAATAATATATATATATATATAAAAGATAAATTGAAAAAATATATATTTTTAAATAATATAGGAGATATATATATTCCTCTGTCTCCATCATCTTCATTTTATTTATATTTAAATAGTAACTAAATGCTGCCTAACATTCCATGGTACATGCAACTAAGAATATGCACACCATGTCAAGAAAAAGAAACATAGTTAATCCACCATTAAGTATTAGTTAGAAAATTAATATGAACAACAAACCATAGGTCTCTCCTTTTCTTTTCTTTTGTTTTTATATGAATAGGAGATGGGAAAACAATATCAAGCCATTGAGAGATACCACTTGATAAACGAGAAGCCACGAAGATGAAGGCTTATGAAAAAAAAAAAAAAAAAAACAAAACAAAAAAATAAATTTTTTTGGATCATTTGTCCTTTTAGGATTGTTAAGGAATGTCTAGGCATAGGGTTTTTTTTTTAACATTTCATATCTTTTTGTTGTAATAGAATTATTTTTTTACCCTTACATTCAAATTTTTAAGAACTTTACTTGAGGGGCTAATTTGTAATTTCAATAAAAAATTTTAATAATTACTCTATTTTTTTTATAATAATATATATTTGGTTCCTGAGGGTAGAGTAGTATCTTTGAAAAAAAAAACTTAAAAAGTTGCTGACACCTGCTTTGCATGCATTAGCCATTCTACCGTCTTTGGATAGTGTATGTAGCTGAATCCAGTGGTCGAAAATGTTATTCCATCGTGCCATTTGATTTGTCTTTGCCTTCTCTTCATCCCAGTATGACGTGCGTAGTCACCGTACTTCTGTATTTTCTTTAAACCTATTAAATTTCCATGTTCTTAGAACTTTTTTTATGTTTTAAAAACATTAGTTCAGCTCGTCGTAGAGCGCAAACAAATGGACTAGATTTTATTAGTTTTGATACAAAAACTTTTTACTAGTTATCATTTTTTTTGTCTCTATTGTCAAAAAACCTTAATAGGAATTAAGCTTTCATGCTTTAACATTTTGAGTTCACTCAACTAATGAATTTTTTTTGCATTTAATTAAAATGAAATAAAAAAGACCTAAGTTTTCATTAGCCATTTGAAAACTCAACAATACCTTTTCATATGACTAGAACAATAATTATCTGTTCAGAACTTTAGTATCACCTGGTAAGGATGAGCATCATATATATCTTTTAATTTAAACACCTCAAGGACTTGTACAAGTACATAAAGGACATTGATAGCTAACAAAATTATTTTGTAGACTTATCATCACAAAATGGAATTTGGTATAAAATACTAAGCGGTATAATCAATATAGTTAGAAGGTGGATACTTAAGTTTTTCAAGTGTGCTTGTGGTTTAGATTAAATAGTATAATCACCCTAACCTAAATAAGGATACTTAAGTTGACTAAAGGGAGTTAATAAATATATTTCATGTAGCTTTGGTCCTAAAAATAAAATTGCATACTAAATTTTCAGAGTATTGGTCGATAAGCTTAATGCATAACTTGTACAAAATTATTGGAAAATTATTATCCAAGAGATTGAGACAAGTTATGCCTAACATTATTAGTGCTAACCAGATAGCTTTTTATCTCTGATAGGCAGATCTTAGATGGATTCATGATGGCAAATAAAGTTGTACACAATGTAAAAAAAAATAGGCAACATGGTTTTGTCATGAAATTGGATTTCTATAAGGCTTTTGATTCAGTTGTTTGGGAGTATCTATAGGAAGTGATATCATACATGGGCTTTGGGAAAAGCTGGATTTCTCTAATTCATGAATACAATATGGGATTTAAGTTATCAATTCTTATTAATGGTTCACCAAGTATGGATTTTGGAGTCCACCGTGGTCTACGTCAAGGTGACCCATTATCACTTCTTTTGTTTTTGACATAGTTGTAAAAGGGTTATCAGTTCTGTTCAAGAGAGCTTCAAATTCCAGCTTGTTTAAAGGAATTCATTGCGTAATGGCATGCATCTGAGTCATCTGTAATATGTAGATGATACCTTAGTGTTTAGTCCTAATGACTTCTATTCGATATCAATTGCTAAAAGGATTTTGAGGTGGATTGAGTTGGCTTCAGGTCTGAAGGTCAACTTTCATAAAATTTCATTGGTTGGAATCAACCTAGATGATGAATATACAGATGGAATGACAAATGCAATATACTGCAAATGAAACTCGCTCTCAATCCAGTTTTAGGACTTGTCTTAGGAGCAAATCCGAAATGACTCTCCATTTGGAAACTTGTAATAAATAACATCCGAATAAGATTAGGCCTATGAAAAGGATGTTTATTGAGCATAGTAGGAAGAGTGTGTCTTATTAAAACTGTGTTTTCCTCCCTTCCTTTATATTACATGAAGTTTTTTCTTATGGTAAAGAGAGTTGCTTGCGTTATTACTTCAATTAAGAGGAGATTCTTATGGTGTGGGGATTCAAAAGATGAAACAATTTATAAAGTTGCATGGAAAAAGGTGGTCAAGGGAAATAATAGAAGAGGTCTAGGCATTAGTTCACTAGAAGACAAGTACAATGCATTGCTATTGAAATGGCTATGAAGGCTACGTGATAATAATTCGGGAGGCTGACAAGAGCTTATCAATAAAAAGTATCAGGTTTCCTTCACCAATAGCCTACCAATACTTCATCCACCTCTTTCAGCAACATGACAATCCATAAATTCTCTCATTGACACAAATTCTGCAATTAGAGATATTTTGAAGAATAATTGTTGGTATCGGGTTGACAATGACAAACACATCCACGCCTATTTTCCTTGTCCATAACCCCTTTATCATGCTTGCTAAATATGAGGGAGTACATCTCAGCTCAGTGGTAGTGGATGCCATAATAGAAAAGGCTCATACGACCATTATAAGAGGAACAATTACAGAGTTTGACTCAACTGCTAGCATGTATAACTCTACATGAAAACAAAGCTGATACAAAAATGTGGGGAGGAGAAGAAACTAGTGCTTGTACTGTCAAGAATTAATTGATAACATCTTTTATCCAGGAAACTTCCATTACTCTCCCCTTTTGTGGAAAGGATTTTCCCTACCGAAGATCAAAATGTTCATATGGTTGCTACTATATGGCAAAGTGTGTACTAGAGCCTTCCTAGCGCACCGTCATTTGATGCATTCCAGCCAAGTAACATGTCCCTTTTATGAACATGAAACAAAATATAATAATCATCTTTTCCTCTATTGCTACCACATGAGGAGACTGTGGCAACAATTTCAGAATTGGTTTGGCATCTTTGGGTACCTGCCGAATAGAATAGATCAAATCATCAGCCGATGACGGGACATGACAAAAGACAAGTTCCAACAAAGTGCCCTAATATTGTATGACATTTTATAGGGGTATTTGGACTGCAAAGAATAAGTTGTTCTTTAAGGATAAGATGCCAGATTGGAATGCATAATTTCAGCTCATTCTCCATTGTCTTACACATTGGTTAAAGGCTTGGAACAATAACTTTACATACACAAGAAATGATTTAATTAGAGGTTTTGACGACATTTTATCATGGACTAATAAGTGAAGTGTTTTTAGTTTACGAGCTTGTCAATGCTTTTTTTTTTTGTGTATCTCTTAATGTTTCAAACTTTAGTTTACTATCATTCTAATGGTAAACTGGTTCCATCAATGATATTTCATTTATTAAAAAAAATTGACTACCTAAACATGCATGAATATATAGCTTTTCATTTGATATTTATGGCCAATAATTAATCTCAATTATATATATATATATATATATATATATATATATTTATTGTTGTTTCAAGGTAATAAAAGCATAACTCTATTTATTGAATTAACCAAACTCAAAAATCTTAACTTTTTTTCAATGCCTCACGAAATGCTGACTTTATCTATCAAGTGTGGAAACAACTAAAGCCCGACAAGAATAGGTAGAGAAAGGTAAACTCCATAACATAAAAAACAATGGTAACGAGTAATTATTGACACCAGAATATTTACCTTTACCAAAACTTTCCACCATGTTACAATAATACACTGACACAAAACTCAAAAGCATGCCCTTTTCCCTTTATTTTCTTCTCATTGTAACCATATGCGGATGAATTGTTGCCGTCTAACCAACAAATGACTTCCACGGGTACACAACTTCATTAAAAAAAAAAAAAAACAAATTTTAGCTTTGAAAATGTATTGAAATAATATATATATTTTTTATTTTTAAAATTTATTTTTGAAATTGATATATGAGGACAATTTGAAATTATTAAAAAAATAAATTTAAATAAAAAAATTCAGAAATTTTTAAATGTGTTTTTCTAAATGAAAAAAAAAAAAAGAAGAAGACAATCACACTCGGGGAATAATGTCCGCAAGCATTGTTTGCGTTCAATGCGACACCACACGTGTGATTAATTAGGCTTCTCTTTCTCTCTTTCCACCATCCCTCACATTATAAATCGATAACAAACGTGGCATAACATTGTGGGTTCTATGGATTTTTTATTTAATGTGGGTCCAATGCAAAACCACATGGTGAGAAAACAAAGGTCGGCGGATTCGAGAATAAAACACAGAAAAAAACATCACAGGCTCTCATGTACATATAATGGATGGATGGTGCTAGCTCTTGTCAGTAACGTGCACCTCTTTCATTGATTCTACAAGTAGGAGGAAACAACACCATGAACAGGTTGCTAGTACAATATTTTCTTTGTTTTTTTTATTTATTTAAAATGCATTTTTAAAATTTTACTTTTTTGTTTTACATTAATTTCTTTTATAATTTTAAATTTTTTTAATATATTAATATCAAAAATATTATTTTAATATATAAAAAAATATTTTAAAAAATACCCAATACAAAAAAATCCAAGTAGGGTGGCACACTGAGTGCTAGGTGACCTTTTGCTTTGTTAGAAAGAGGTATTTCTTGAAGTTAAGGGGCAAATTTTATTCTAAGAGCACGTGAAATCGTTCAAGTTATCAAGGCCTTGTGATATCAGTGTTATATCATTAGTCACGTCAATTTATGATTCCTTTCAATCGAAATTAAATTTTTATATCATTAGTCACGTCAATTTATGATAGAGCCTATAATGTGTGAAGTTATTCGCGTTTTTAAATGAGAAAAGAGAGAATCTAATATTCGATAGAACTGCTATTTATTAAAAAAAAATATTTACTTTCTTGAGTTCATGTACAAAAACTCTTCTCGGGTAGGAATTTACTATCATAAAAAAATATATATATTTTTATTTTTTCTATATGCATACTCTCTTATCTGTGCTCATAAAATACGCTTTTCAGAAAAGTAAGGTTTTCTCGAATCCAAAAATTAAAAAAAAAATACTTGTATATACATTATGTATTGAGCTTAGAGTTATATTGTCCGTATACTAACCTATTTCAAGTCTATGCCCTAAAGTTTTATATCTCACATGTATATATAAATACCAATTGTAATCAGTTCTTATAGCAATACAATACAAAATCTCCAGATAAACTCTTTCATGGTATCATAGAATGGAACGTTTCTAGGGTTCAATTCCTTGCGTTCTTAATTTGTTTGTCTTTATTTTTCTTTATCGTACAAGAACTTCTAGTGCAGCTTGAAGCGTGACTTGTTCTTCATGAACACATTTTGGATAAATCTATTGCTAAGGAGCTCGATTTAAAAGTCCAACTCCAAAACCATAAGAAAAATAGTATTTTTATTAATACTAACTGTCAAGAATTGTAAGAATATAGTGGTGCCCTAGCTACTACCAATCGCCCTGTTTTTTTTATCATTAACAAGTGTCCCATAAACAGAATGGCCTTCCATCCACTTGTGATTCACTTTCTACTGTTGCCTTTCACCAAAAACCATGTCCTCTAATCCATGAGCTATGGACTATACTCCTCACTCATGAGACTCAATTGGAATATTTTGATTCAGGATTTACTAGTAAACTAGTAGATACCCATCCACCATCTTTGATAGCCTCTCAACCAAATCAGTCTTTTTTTTTCCTTCTAATTCTCAATCTCTCTTCTGATTCTCATGAACATTGTGGTTGTGGGGGATGATGGCGTGGTCATGGCCGTGGCTGTAGTGGTCAATGGCCCTTTACTTTTCCATCCATGAATTTTCCTTCCAATCCTAATCTTGCTTCCTATGATTTTTACTCCTCTTGTCAAAATTTTGAGCCTCCTTTTACTAGTCATGGTCTTATCCGACCTGCTCCGATGAACATGTTCTCACAGTCCCAATTGTCTCTATTACATGCCAAATTTACAATCAATATGGCCATATTGCATGAAATTTTACAACCCGATATAACTCTCCTTTGGGTATGATCTCAACTATTGCAGGTGATAAACACTCTGCACTTGTTGCTCTCCTTTGGGTTTAGAGTTATACTGCCTATATGCAAACTTAGTCCATGTTCTATATATTTGTTGTGAGTGGAGTTGGCACAAATGATTAGAACTCCTTGTGGGGTAACTAACCCTAGTTCCCATGGCCCAAAGGAGTCTCTCATCAAAAAAATTTCTCTCTGCGCGTGCACGTAATTCTTGTTTTTTTTTCCTTATGTCGGCCCACACTTTGACACGTGGTTTTTGCGTGGTGAGCCCCGCTTTGCCCCTTCACACGGGGCTGTTCTTCACATATTTGCCATCCTTCGTCAGGTTGTGAAGTGAAATTCAAAGGCTTAATGAGCCAAAATGGTCAAGTCGTCTTCACAAGTTTGATGAATAACAATGATCATCTAGTTTTGTTGGGTGACAGCCAATTGCCACTTGACATTGTGCAAAAAATTATGTTTATGTTTAGTTTATGATGGGACAGGATTATAATGGGACCTCTAGTTTTTGTTTCTGTCTCTCCGACTGATTGTGGATATTGAAGACACACCCTTTCACTTCAAGTTTCCATTTACCACTCTTGTTTTATTTGTTGTAATTATGTACGTTATAATTTATTAAAATCAGTTTCAGAATAAATTAACGTTTCATGTATGCCTCTGGCTGTATGACACAGAATTTGGTGAGGACAGAATTACCTTGTCATCTCCGTACACTAAAAATCAACGAGATGTTGATTTTTTTTATATAATCTAGGTAGCTTACATGCACCATAATTAATTTCTAGATTCATTAAGTATCTTACAAGTCTAATGAATATATAAAATATCGCGAGAGTGACAAGCATTGATTTATAAATATACAAGTTAACGTCGACACTGTAGAATTTCTAATTCCCAATATTTGAATCTGCTCTCACTTTCAATTTCTATTTATTTAGGTCATGTTTGTTTCACAGAAAGCGATTTTCGGGAAATTACTTTTCAAACTTTCCTGTGTTTGTTTGCCTTTAGAAAAATTGGTCAACGGAAAACACTTTCCAATCAAAGAAAAATTTGGCTTAGTTTCCAGAAAAGTGTTTTCCTGAAAAATTTGGGCGGAAAACACTTTCCGGAAGTTGTGAAAAATTTAGAAATGTCATATTATTTGCTGATGATATCAAATTTGGTACTCAAATTTTTTATTGTTATATATATATATATATTTTGTTTTGAATATTTATTTTTCAATTTCATCTCTTAAAATTTAATTTTTATATTAACTTTGGTCCTCATTTTTATAATTGTTATTTGCTTTTCCCTTATCATTTCTTATTGAAATTTTTTATCTATCAAATTTGATCCTCATTCTTTTGATTATTATTTATTTTATTTGAAATAATTTATGAAATGTTTATTATTATTATTTTAATTTCTTCATCTTTCATTTTTATTTTATTTTTTAGATTTGATTTCTATTA
>Ga0325402_1003072_pt1 | contig 14886 bp, 13 predicted proteins | sample PopdelMetagenome_22_FD_207212 | JGI IMG/M metagenome (GOLD analysis project Ga0325402, IMG submission 207212) | Populus deltoides microbial communities from Bellville, Georgia, United States - Xylem-PdKOR-R3 | ecosystem: Host-associated > Plants > Phyllosphere > Stem > Wood/Secondary xylem... | reverse complement strand
CCTCAGGTAGGACACTTAAGGGGTGATAGAATCTTTCCTTTTGCATAACCAGTCCCGTAACATAGAATCTATGTTGACTAGTTAGGGTTTCTAGTGATCACAATAGTAGATGGTGACTCTTTAAACAAGAATGTTCCCCCAAAGAACAAGATGTTAGATATCTGTTCTTTTTCCATGAAAATAATTTTTAATTGGTCGTCGCGATGTCTAGGTGTGACAGAATGACGACTCCACTAGATATTTCTATGATAAAGCTTTGTTGTTTGTCTTTTTATTGCTATCTCATTTGTTGTGCTTGTTCGATTTATTTGATTACCTTTACTGCTTTAGCATGCATCCCTGTTTATATTGTCATGCATCACTTCAAGAGCACATACCTTGAACTTTAGGGTATGTGGAGAAGTAACGGTACCCCAATGGTTTTAGCCCGGGTAAGACTCGTGAAACTATCCAACTCTTGTTTGATTATTTACTTGATAGTGGTTAATATGCCAATCTGATATTACTTAGGGCCTCTATTTTCACACTACTTGTAAGCCTCATATCAACCTTTCGAAGACGATCGTTGAGCATGCAAGAGACCCTTGAGAGTAGATAGTAACCTACCCCATGATGCACTTAACGACTAGAACCGACATGTTAGGTTGTACCCTGTGTAATCTTACCATGGCTAACCCAACATGCAGCATCTTAAATTCCAAAACCATTGGGTGGCAAATGGTTGTCACATAGGATACGAGAGTTTGAGTTGTTACAGTTGACAAGAAGGAACCAACTTGAATTAAGCTAAAAGGTTTATCAAAAGCTCAAACTTAAGCAAGAATGAACAAAGATCCCTTCATTGGCATGATAACGACATCAGGTTCTTAAAATCCAGTAATAGCGACCATTATCACCCTGTGACAGGCAAATCCATATTGAATCTATATTTTTCCTTATTGATAGCATCATCACTTGTGTATGATTGCATAATTTTCATTTAGCGGGTTGAAATATAGGTCCAATTGAAATGCACTCATACCACCCGACTGCGAAAAAGACGAATGGATAACAATGAAAGAGCTTAGTTGGAAGCTCAACACCGAAAGGAATTGGAAAGTCTTTAGAGAAGAAGTCATAAGGCTTACTAGTCTACTCGAGTAAACCTTTGGATCTAAATATGGAGAAGAAAAATTCACAGCTCAGCCTGAACCTATGCTCGCAAATCTATAGAATCTTGAGGCATATATGAGGTGTCATTTGAATCTCAGTTGGCTATGTATTCCCAAATTGCTCAACCAGTATATCCCATAAACGTGTCGCCTACCATTGATTTTACAATGAAGAAATCTCAAAAGAATAGAGGATGGCCTGGACAAATTGGCTACCCTAGAGCAAAGGATGAAGGCATTCGAGGAAACTAGCCTACATGACCATATAAAAGCTTCTGAGATGTGTTTGGTGCCCAACGTGATCATCCCTAAAATTTTAGAGTGTCTAAATTCATCAAATATATAAGAACTCAATGCCTTGTAATTAACTCATCTCAAGGTATACTGTAATAAAATGGTCGAGGTAGTTTTTGATGAGAAACTGTTGATTCATTTCTTTCAAGACAACTAGAGTGACGATGTCCTTACTTGGTATATGCGGTTGGACAATACTAAGGTAAAAAAGTGGAAGGACTTAGTTGATGCCTTCATTAGGCAATATAAGTTCAACATAGATGTGGACCCTGGTAGGTCAAGCTTGCAAGCTATGAAAAAGGACAACAAAGAGTCCATAAGAGAATACACCAAAAGATGGCATGAGGCAAATGCACAGGTTAATCCTCCTTTGTTGGAAAAAGAGATGACCAATTTGTTTTCCAACACTTTCAAGGCCCCGTACTTTAAATACCTGGTTGGAAGCTCTGTATAATTTTTTTGTCTGGCCGGGTTGCTACAGCTAAGAGGATTGAACAAGTCATTTGGTTAGAAAGGATTGCTGACTCAACTGAGGAAAAAAGTCTCACTAGAAAAAAGAAAGAAACTGAGGTTCATAATATCGAAGATGGTTACAAAGGCAAGAAAAAAAAATCAAATTAAAGACACCTCTAGTCAATTATACTGAACGCGAAGCTACAATGTTATTAGGCCAAGACTGGTCTATGTATGACCTCAACTGACTATTAGAAAAGTGAACCTGTCGAGGAGTTTGTAGGAAAGGGACGGTTAGAAGATTCTAAAAATTTCAATCAATGATTGCTAAGTGTTTAGCCCTTTTATGTGTCCCCTTGTTAGTAATCATAACTCAAGATGTTAACATAAGGTCTTTGTTGTTAAGCCTTTTTTCTAAAATTTCAATGAGATAATGAGTTTGTCTTTCAATTGCGTCTTTTTCTTTGATTTACAGCCAAATATCCTGAAAGGGGTTTCTTCTAAGAATTCACAAATACACTTTTGAAGCCTCGCGTGATCTCATAGTTGCAATTCATTTCTTTTACCAAAAGCTTTTCTCCTTGTGGAATTTTGAAAAAAAATTAAACTTGCATTTTGATTTCAAAAATGATTTGATGTTTATTTAGAATGATATTTATTGACATTCTACTTGTAGAATGACATATGAATCAAGCAATTCCTTCATTGAGGTGACTTAACTCCTAACCAAAGTTCACGAATAGAAAATGAATCATCACCCTCACACCATGATTCTTGAGCCATGTGTTTTAAATGTATGCATAAAAGTATGTAGTGAACTTGTTACTCATAGACTCATGAGATGCATTTCTTTGCAAAAGTCTAAACCATCACCCTAGACGAGGTCAAAGTTTATTGATCTTAACTGCTTTCGCTTGAAATAAGAAAAGGTCATCTTTATTTTTCCTTTTACATTCTAAAATAAATATATCCCTTACGGTTCTATTTGAGCCTAAATAAATTTTCTTTCATGAAAATCATGACTAGGATCACACCCCACACTAGGGGCAAGTGAAAATTTCAATGAAAACAAAAGGAAGAAAAACTATGAGAAAGCTAAAAAGGCAAAATAGCTTAAGAAACTCAAATGCTAAGGGGCATATGCCCAAATCACAAGAAAAATTAATATCTTAAATAAAATGAGTATGCCCCAGCCAAAACAATTGAAAAAAAAGGCAAATCAAAGAAAAGCAGCAAAAGAAAAGATGAAAGACACAAAGAGTCAAACTGCTGATACTGATCATCAATCTTTGAAACCTTGAAACATGTTTTGAGCCTTGTGAATCCTTTTCTTTCATAGCCAAAAACCAAAGCCTACATTACGTGCGTGTAGAAATCCTTTCTAATCAAGAAAGCAAACAACTTAAAACAATAAACAATGCACTCAAAATGCAAAGAGTGCTTTTTTATAAAAGTCATGACATCGAAAACAAACTACTCATTATTATTCATGCTGATAAAATGCGGGTTCAAAAAGAGACATTTTTTTCTCAAACAACCTTGAGTTTTTTCTCGAGCCCTTCACTTTGAAACCCATAAAAGCAGAAGGTCATCTCATAGTGTACTTTCATCGATATTAATATCATCAACACAAGAGCAAATCATCTCTTTTCCAAGAAAAATAACTAGGGAGTTACATGATTTCAAAACACAAATTGTTTTAAACTCACATCGAAACAATTTTTGTTTTCAAAATGCAAGATCAAGATTTCAAGATTCATTCTTGACAAATATTCCTTCACCAAATTGAAAATAAGAGAAATGAGATAATGGTCACTCAAAACCATTATTTGTCTGAGTAGCTGACAGAGCACACTTAAAGGTAATGACTAATACAAGGGGGTAACATTGTGTTTAAAATGAGAATTGATCCCTTTTTGGATAAACAAAAAGGAAGAGGGACATTTCCTACAATAAGACAAGGAGGTGTTTTGGTTTACAAAAAGCAAATTGATCCTTTCAACAATTGACACCGAGTGTTTTTAGCAGTGAGACGAGGAGTAATGGATGATCCTCTCAAATTATTCGACAAGACAAAAAAATCTCTAGCAAACAAGTAGGTCACAATTGGCACCATGAAGGCTAAGTTATGTAAACAAATCTGGGAAAAGACTTACATGGGCCAACTCGAGTAGGCTAGAAGTCAAATGACAAAAAAGACCCAAATCTGAGATAGCAAGTCCTCATCAATCAAGCAAAAAGAAGATTGAGAAGAAATGGGGGCCTATTATTCAAATCAGATAAGGATGCATGTATATCATCTAAACTTTAAGACATTGAACAATGTGTTTTGCAAATTTTACAAGAGAAATCCCTAACGAGATCCATCAAAAGGAAAGCCTCCTTAAAATGGCCAAAAATTAAAAACGCTTTTGAAAATTTCTCACTTTTAAGAAATTCATGATCTGGGCAACCTGCCCATGAGAATTAGAGCACCCGAAAAAAATCTTCAAACCTTTCATCGGTGGGTAGGTCACCCTTTACAAAGACATCAATGTTGAAAAAATTTCATGTTTTTCACATCATCGGGCAGGTCGCCTAGAACAATTAGACCACTTGCAAAATTCTTCACATTCTTTTTTCACCATCGGGCAAGTCACCTAAAACAATTAGACCATTTGTGAAATTCTTCGCATTCTTTTTTCACCATTAGGCAGGTCGCATGGAACAATTAGACCACTTGAGAAATTCTTTGAATTCTTTTTCTCCTAGATAGGTCACCCATTACAATGAGACCCCTGCTGAAAAATCTCTGTATTTTTTCTATGGGCAGGTCACCCATCCCTATTTTCCATCTAAGTAGGTCACCCATTACAATAAGACTATTTTAAAAAATCAATTAAAAAAACAAAGAGAAAGGATTTTGACGCTTATTTTTCTTTACAAAACATACTATACAAAGTCAAAAGAAAATAAATTCTCCAATGCCTTTGCACCGTAAACATTGTAAAGAGGGGGCAATTGTTATAACCTAATTTTGGTCTGTTGGCTTTTGATTTAATTTTACAAGTGTTAAAATGTAAAATTAAAAGATCAAGGATATATTTTGATGAAAAGTGTGATTTGTCAACTTACGTGAAAACTAGGAACCACAAGTGCTTTTGACACTTTATCCTTCTCATCAAGATAATTCCAAATTTTGACGTGGCCACCCACTTAACAATTAGTCATCAAATCAATAGTTTCAAATTTTTACCTATAAAAGGAGGCATTTGCCATGAATTTAGGCATCTTGGTTTTCAGATCAAGATCATGCTCTTGCTCTCTTTCTATTTTTGTAATGCTTAAGTTTTGTTTATATTAATCTCTTGTTTATGCTTTTCATTTCCTTTCCTTTAATTAGTTAACTTATATCTTATTTATGTTTTTATCTTGTTTATTTATGTTTCTCTTCTTCATTATGTTTAGCTAAGTTTATTATGTCAAGGTGAAAAGGTAACACTAATGGTGTAAGAATAAGTATAGTATAAACTCAACATGGACTTTAATGTTTGATACTAACATGTTTTGTATTTGTTATCTTATTCACTCTTAATACTTTACTTGTTAAATGGTTAATTTAGATTTATGTTGTATAACCTTGGTACAATAAATATTTGGCACTTTCATAGCCCAAACTGTATGGTATAACCGGCACCTGTGCTATGAAAGGAACTTGATTTGTTGTTAACATAAGTTATAATCATGAATACCTAACAACATTTACAAGTATTAGCATTACTCGAATAAGATAATTAATGTAATCATGTTAACAATTTATAATCCAATTGGAACCTCCTTTGTGTGTGGTTTTCAGTCGAGTAATAAGAGTTTATACTATACTTATTTGAAATACCATTAGTGGATCCTCTAACCTTGACAATTGTTTTTCTCATTGTTTAATCTTTATATCAATATCACATCTCAAAGCTCTCTTCAACTTATTATTATTATTATTATTATTATTATTATTATTATTATTATCATCATCATCATCATCATCTATAATTTATATAGTTAACCTCCCTATGGTTTGACCCCAGTCTTGCCGGGTTATTTATTACTTCGACACTCCTACACTTGGGAGAAGACATCAATCATTTGGTCGTGTCAGGTTTTTGGCATCGTTGCCGGGGATGTAAATTCTTGTATACATTATAATATTTATTATATTTTCTCTTTTAACTTTTCATTTTATCTAACTCTTTGCTTGTTTTGTTTTGTTTTGTTTCTTTTTCTTTTTCTTTTTCTTTTTCTTTTTCTCGACTTTTCTTCCTTTTATTCTTTTCCTACACGTGCATGAGATATTGGTCACTTACATTAAGTGGTAGACTTTGTAGGGTATCCTCATCATTTTCAAAAAATATGGCCGAAGAAGATAACCAATCGCTTCATAATGAAAATCATGAGAATAACCAAGTTAGAACATTTAGAGACCACATGAATCCCACAAGAACAAGTGCACCCTCATGCATGGTTTTCCCTCCTAACGCATCTCATTTTAATTTTAAGCCAGGCATTATTCAACTTTTACATTTTTTTCATGGCTTAGATCTAGAAAATCCATACTTGCATTTGAGAGAATTTGAGGAGGTCTGTAACACCTATAATGACTTAAATTGTAGCATGAACACCATCAAATTAAAGCTTTTTCCTTTTTCATTAAAAGATAAAGTTAAAACATGGCTATAAAATTTGAGACCAGGATCTATTCGTGCTTGGGATGAAATGCAACAACAATTTTTAAAGAAGCTTTTTCTGTCTCACAGAAGAAACTCTTTTAAAATACAAATCATCACTTTCACTCAAAAACCAGGAGAAACATTTTACCAATGTTGGGATAGGTATCGAGACTTGTTTAATACTTTTCCTCATTATGGTTTTGAAACATGGAGATTGATTTCACATTTTTATGAAGGGTTAACACCTAAAGATAGGTAAATGGTTGAATTGATGTGCAATGGAACTTTTGAAGATAAAGACCCTAATGAAGCAATGGAGTACCTAGACTTGCTAGCTGAAAATGCACAAAATTAAGACACTACAGGCACTTATAAAGCACCAAGTAAAACCCAACCTCATACATCTAGTGGAGGTATGTACAACCTTAGGGAAGATTATGACCTCCAAGCCAAGTTTGCATCTTTAGCTAGAAAAGTCGAGGCACTAGAATTGAAAAAGAGTGGTCAATTAAAATATGTTCAAAACATTGTGTGTCAAATCTATGAAACCAATGAACATTCAACCAATGACTATCCAACTTTGCCTTCTTTTAAGGAATGTCTCCATGAACAAGCCCATGCTTTAAACAGTTTCCAAAGGCCCAATCATAACCCATACTCGCAAACATACAACCCTAGTTGGAGAAATCACCCAAATTTCAGTTGGAAGAATGATAACAATAATGCACAAACTTCACAGCCACCGTTTTAAGCACATCATAATTTCCAAAATTCTCATGAATATGCACCTCCTTATACTCCACCTTCTAGAAAAAATATTGAGGAAATATTGCATGCATTCATTAAAAAGTAGGAGACAATCAACACTCAACTTGCTCAAAGTATAACAAATTTTAAAGATACTCTTGCAAAATTGACATCTGCTCTCAGTTTCCAAGAGAAATATAAGTTTCCATCTCAACCACGGCAAAATCCAAAGGGGCAATACAATGCAAATGCAAGTAGTTCTGGAAGCCAACACATGGATCAAGTCAAATCAGTCATTACTCTTCGTAGTGGTAAGGTTATTGAAAAACCCATTCTTGAACCTTTTGAGAATGATGATGAGTCAATCTCTGAGGGTAAGGAAGGGGTTAAATCTGAACATTGCAAAGAAAAGACTGATTCCCCGCTAGCACTTCCATTTCCTCATGCCATGACCAAACAAAGAAAAGTCAATCACAATTCTGAAATTCTTGAAACTTTCAAACAGGTAAGGATCAATATACCTTTGTTGGATGCTATTAAACAAGTACCTTATGCTAAATTTTTGAAAGATTTGTGCACTGTGAAGAGAAAATTGAATGTGAAAAAGAAAGCCTTTTTAGCCAAACAAGTAAGTATCATTCTTCATAACAATAATGCTTTGAAATATAAAGACCCTGGTTGTCCTACAATTTCTTGCTTTATTGGATAACATAAAATTGAAAGAGCTTTACTTGATCTTGGAGCTAGTGTGAATTTACTTCCATATTCAATCTTTCAAAGTCTCAATCTAGGTGAGTTAAAACCAACTTCTATAACTCTTTTACTTGCCGATAGATCTGTAAAAGGAATAGTTGAAGATGTGTTAGTAGAAGTCGATAAATTCATTTATCTTGTGGATTTTATTGTCTTGGACACACATCCTGTTGAAGCATGTAATTCATTTCTTGTTATTTTAGGACTTCCGTTTCTTGCAACTTCTAATGCATTGATTAATTGTAGGAATGGACTGATGAAGCTATCATTTGGAAACATGACATTGGAGATGAATATTTTTAACATTTGCAAGCAACCTGGAGATTATAATGATTTACAAGAAGTAGATTTTATTGAAGAATTAGTTTATGATCAATTTGAATCTACTTTGATTGAAGATTTGCAAATGATTTATTCTTAGGAAGAAATCATGGATAAGAAAGGCACCGAAAATGTTGATACGGATCATTTATCAAGATTGATAATAGATTCGACATCTGACATCACACCAATCAATGATTACTTTCCTGATGAATCCTTACTTTCTCTTAGTTCAATGCCTTGGTTTGCTAAAAATCAATTTTCTTGCTTCAGGAGATTTACCAGCTCATTGGAGTACCCAAAACAAAAGAGAGTTTTTGAACAAAGTGAAGAAATTTTATTGGGATGACCCTTACTTATTCAAATATTGTCCTGATCAAATATTTCAAAGATGCATTCCCGACAATGAGGTAAGTAGCGTCATTAAACTTTGTCATTCTGAGGCATGTGGGAGTCATTTCTCGTCAAAAGAGACGACTGCAAAAATCTTATAATATGGATTATATTGGCCCACCATGTTCAAAGACACATATGTGTTCTGCAAAGCTTGTGAAAATTATCAAAAGTTAGGATTTATTTCAAAACATAAGGAATCTTTAGATAATCTTTTATTAACTTTTGGGACATATCCTAGTGGCAATGCGCATTGTGCATTTCATAACTTATGACCTCATTTTCATAAAGAACATGCTCGGCATAGTCTTGGGAATCTGACTATAAAAGACCCTGTTTGCCAGTTTTTAAGAAAACTGGATGGGAAGCCTATCCCCGACCCATAGAGGGCGTTTAAGCCGTTCTTGGACGTAAAACCAAGGGAAGATGTGAGCCACAATCACAACTACAATTTGAGTCTTAGTTTGTAAAAAATTGTGTCTTTGGGTTTTATTAATAGCATAATATTTTTCGGTTTTGTTATCTCTTATATTTGTTCAAGTGTATTTCAGGTTTGTCAGTGTTCGCTGCTTCAGGTGATGTCTTCTATACTCTATCTTTTTACCTTAGAACATTGAGGACAATGTCTCGTTTTGGTTGGGGGGAGAGGGTAGTAGTTAACAAAAAATAATAAAAAAATAACTAACCAACTAACTGCTTTTGTTTTTAATAAAACCATTTGAAAAAACTGTTATTACTAGGATGGCAGGGTAAGGGGGAATTTTATTGACTCTTGAGACGCATCTTAGTAAACATTTTTCAATGGTTATTTGCAATATTCATAACAAGGTCCATCATATACTTCTCTTGAAATATTTAGGTTTACTAACTCTCGCATTATTATCAATTGATTCTGCTCATATACTCATTTAACAAGTATTCTTAAACCTTAATTTTCACACACACACACTTTAACATATGATTGTGGGTTGCATATTGGATTATTATATTATTTGTGTTTTTTTGTTAAAGGTAACAACTAAGGGAAAGGGATAGTATATAAAAAAACAAAACAAAACAAATGATGATAATAAAAACGTAAATAAGTTTGGTTTCGTAGCTTCCCTAACCTAAGCAATTAAGCCCGAAGGGGTGTTTCAACACCTAATACCCTAAGATCAACTGACTTGGAAGCTATTGGCCCAAAGCTTGTTACATGGGTTAAGGAGAAAAGCTTAAGGGAATCAAACATTGCACTATCTACATATCAGTACCTGCAACCCAAGTTACTAAACTTGCAGGGGTGTCTCAATGCCTAATGCCCTAAGACCAACTTGTCTGGGAGTCATTAGTCGAAAGCTCGTTACATGGGTTAAAGATACATTGTGTTTTAAGTTATATGTATATATATATTAAAAAAAAAAAGATAATAATCCCAGCCCAAGGAAGTTAACCTTAAACATTAGAACAAAAAATTTGTTTTCTTCCAAGTAAAGCCTCATAACTATGTGTTGATATATTGAGCACAAAAGAAAGGTTTATTAATATCTTGTTTAAGAGGTATTGAGCAGATATATAAATTTAATGAGAGTTTGTTTATCTGGATAGATTAATAAAAGTTGAATGATGAATGCCTTGCTTTGTTTGAACTTGCAAATTGTTTTTTTATTTTAATGCTTTGATTACTAAGGACTAGTAATAAGCTGGTTAGGGGTGTGATTAGTGCTTAAAAGTGCATTTTTATCAAGGTTTTATATCATCATTTTGCACTTGAAGTATCAATAACTCCTTAACTAAAGCATGTTTTATAATAACAAGTCTGATACTATAAGATACCTTTAATTTATGGTAAATGTTTATCTTAAATGCAGTCCTATCACATAAATCAAAGGATTGATTGATAAGTTGAACTACTGAAATTGAGAAGACAAAGAGAGAGTTAAGCTTAGAAAAGAGATGTTAGTTTAGTCTAAACTGGAACACTGTTCATTCATTGGGTCATATCTGGAGCTGTAGATCTTGGATTTCAATTTGGTTTATATGGTTAGAAAGCTAAGACATAGGTCTAAAACATTCATGAGGAAAGCAAGACTCAATTCTATTTTTTAGAAGTCCAAATCTTAGCAACAACAGAGAAGTCAGAATCTGTCCTGTAGCCCAGACACTATTTAGTGTTCAGCCCATATCTCGAGTTCTAGAAGTCCAAATGTACTGATTCTTTTTTTGTTGGAAATCTGAGACAATGTCCTAGAACTTTCATGATTTAAGTCTATTCAAATTCTGATGTTATCAATAACGTTTTGTTTAGACAAGAAGATAAGGATTGTCACCAAGTCAAGATGTGGCCACCTACTCAACAATTAGTCATCAAATCAATAGTTTCAAATTTTGGCCTATAAAAGGAGGCATTTGCCATGAATTTAGGCATCTTGGTTTTCAGATCAAGATCATGAATAACCTCTGCAGTTTGAGTGTGATTAAGAAGTGTCTAAGTTTTTTATATGCTACAAGAGTCTTTCTCATGCCAGTTCTGGGTTTGTAATGGGAATCCCCACATGTCATGCACTTGGTGAGCTCAACATTTTCAAGGCAGTACAACATGTAGAAGTTTGGACACATATCAATTTTCTAGTATCCTAAATCGAGGGGTTTCATCATGGACTTAATAGCATAGAAGTTCTCTTTCAGCCTATTCCCTTCAGATAAAATGCTTCTCGCTCATTTAACAATTATTTCATAACCGGCCTCACTCAACCCATAATTCGACTTGATGGTGAACACCTGTGCAACGGCCGATAATTTACTATGATTTGTGCAGCCATATCATAATGGTTTGTCAGAATCTTTCAAAAGATCAAAAAACTTGACCGCGTCTGCATTAGGTTCTTCTTCTACGATTAGACATTGACTGGCATTACCTTAATTCATTCTCATTACATCCATAACCATATTCCTGTAGAGATTATTGTTGTCATTTACAACTTCATGCACATTGCTAGCACTAGAAGTTGACCCAACCATCCTTTCTACCATGCTCTCGTTACAAACAAATAGTCCTCCGTGTGCGTACCAACACAAGTAATCCTTCATGAACCCTTTGTGTAGAAGATGCATCGTTACAACATCTAGATGAAGAAACTTTTTATTTTTATACCTTCTGCATAGACACCTAATACCACCTCCACTAATATTTCTCATAATAGATGTTGCGAAATTAATAAAACTCTGAACCCCATTACAATAATCCATCCTCCATAATCCTTGGGGTGAATCTTGATACATCCATAAACGATCATCCATGACTTCTATCGAACCTCTATAAAATAATGATGACAACATGCATTAATTAACTACGTTAAGTAAATAAATTTACAAAACTATTGGTTTGGCTCAAGATTATCCAACTTACTTTCAAACTTCTCTTAAATATTCATTATCTATTATTTACGTACATACAAATTTATACACATTAATTTACGGTAATTACAACTCGACAATAAAATTGACGAAAATTAAAACGGACACGTTAAACAAGCCATTATTTAATTCATCACAACACACCTAAGTCGGTAATTCGACATAAGTTTCAACAATTTACAAATAAATATAATTTTACAAAATCTAAAACAAACCATAACAAATACAAAATTATAAATTTATACTACAAATTTGTTTGAGAAAAAACAAGTAAACACCCAAATAAAATACATATACTGAAAAAACATTTAATAATAATAAAATTGACATTTTAAAGTTGTGTTAAAATTAAAAAAAAAAACATAGATTTACTTACTAAAAATGAAAAAATCTGTAATAAATCAGAACGCGGATTATGTGACTACAAAAGTTCAAGAAGAATGGGTAGTGTTGAGATGAGAGGGGATTTTGTTTTTAAGGAGGGACTGGTTGTTTGTAGTGGGGGGTATTTGTTTAGATGCAGGGGGAAGAAGAATGAGAAATAGGGGAGGGGAAGGTCGATGGTTTGGTCATATATTAACTATTATCGATGGAATTACTGGCAGAATATATCCGTTGGTATATCCGTCAGCAACTCTATCGATGAAGTAGACACATCACTGTACAAATATCCCGGTTTGAATCCCACTTTAATTTCATCGGTAAAATCATCCATAAAAACTTCCACATCATTGCACTGCTTTGTTTTTTAAAATTATTTATATTTCGTCTGTCATTCCCTCGGTATATACCGACGGAATGATTTTGTCAGTATATACCAATGATTTTAGCGAGGGAAAAAATTCAGTCGGTAAATAACACCATAAAATACAGGCCAAAAAATTTTGTTGGCAATTCCATTTGTATTCGTTGAATTTCTAGTAGTGGTTGTATATGAAATAAAATAGATTGTTTTATCTCCCTTGAATGTTTCAAAACCACCACTTATGGTCTCTCCCACCAACAATTGGTATCAGAGCCTCGTTCTTTAAAAACAGAGGAGTTTTTGAGATACGTCTGAATTTTCAAAGTTGTGTGAAAACACATTTTGATTCTTCCACTATAGGATTTTTCGTTTCAAACCCAACGGTGCACAAATCATCTCAATTGAAGCTTGTGTTATTCCATTTGCACCGCCGGAGACATATTCACAGTCACCCACACGCCCAAAGGAATAAGACGACTGACGTGCTGCGCGCTATATTTAAGTCGAGTTGATCCACTAAGCTGTTTAACCGAGTCAACAACCAAGCCTCCAAGCCATTTAACCGAGTCTTAAGTCGCGCCGAGCCAAGCCATCAAGCCGCTAGCTGAAGGATATTCCTAGAATATTCTCGGTTCAATCCTAGCAAATTGACTCATATCCAAAATCAGTTTTTTGACCGATTTAACCTATTTTTAACCAATTCAAACTGGTTTCCTACTATTTTGACCATTCTGGATTCATCTACAGTGTTTTTTTTTTCAAATTCAATTCCCATGAGGTAAGATAGTCATTTAAAGAATAAAATGACAATAGAAAATGCACAAACACTCATCCCAAAGTTAAGCAAAGACAATTATGATAATTGGTGCATCAAACTGAAGGCATTTATTGGCTCACAAGAGTGAATAGAGATCGTGGAATATGGTTATGATGAGCTAGATTCTAAAGAAATATTAGATTCTCTACAAGAGGCATAAAAACAAGTCTTTAAAACCAGTAGAAAGAAAGACAACAAAGTCATGACCATTATTTATCAAGGTCTTGATGAAGCCACATTTGAGATCATCGCTTCTACATAAACATTAAAAGAAATATAGGAGGCTATCCAACAAAAATACAAAGGTGTTGACAGAATGAAAAAGAATTGTTTTCAATCTTTATAAGGTGAATTTAAACCATTACAAATAAAGTCCTCGAAATCTATTTTAGATTATCACATAAGAATTTTGGTGATAGTCAATCAGATGAGAAGAAATGGAGAAGCCCTTACAAATGCTTGGATTACTGAGAAAATTTTGAGATCCTTAGATCCAAGATTTGATTATATTGTTATCACTATTGAAGAGTCCAAATTAGTGGATAAGTTGACGAAGGATGAGCTTCTGGGTTCCTTACAAGCTCATAAATAAAATATTGTGAAAAAAAAGAGGAGTAAAGCAATAGAGCATGCCTTACAATTAAAATTATCTCTCAACGAAGATAGATATAAATAGGAAGGGACTTCAATAAGTGGATATACCACTCAAGAAAAAAGTCAACAAAGACGAGGAGGATTTCAATGATCTCAAGGAAGAGGATCTTGGAATATAATATTCAAAGGTAGAGGTGTTAGAAACAACACTAGAGAAGGATGAGGACAACAAGCATTTGCTCCTAGAGGAAGAGGAGGTGATTATAATAACCATGACAAGAGGAATATTTAGTGTTATAGTTGTAATCAGTTTAGGCATTATAGCACTTAACATCGAAAAAAGCCTCATCATATGTACATGAATAAGACAACTATGCAGAGGAAGATACCACCATAAGAGGATCAATTGTATTATTTGTCTAACAATGTCAATTAAACATAATAGGTACTTCCTTACTTTCATGGATGATTATAGCATAAAGATATGGGTATATTTTATGAAGAGAAAGTTAGAAGAATAAA
>Ga0325402_1003069_pt1 | contig 14893 bp, 17 predicted proteins | sample PopdelMetagenome_22_FD_207212 | JGI IMG/M metagenome (GOLD analysis project Ga0325402, IMG submission 207212) | Populus deltoides microbial communities from Bellville, Georgia, United States - Xylem-PdKOR-R3 | ecosystem: Host-associated > Plants > Phyllosphere > Stem > Wood/Secondary xylem... | reverse complement strand
ATTGAGTTTCAGTTAGTTAAAGATGGCTATAGAATTAAAAATTTATTGGCGGATTGGAGTTTGTTAGGGGATTGAATTTGAAGTGAAATAAACCTAGAAAATTTAGGGTCTATCATTTCTTATTTTTTGTTTACTGTACTTAAAAAATATGTTTTACATTTATTGTTTCTGGTTCATTGAAAACTGTTTATTTTTTTTAACAATGACACGTGCAGGAAACAATAATAATTTATTATAATCTTGTACGCACTTAATTTTAGAAATACAATAATATATTATTATTAGTTAAAAAATATGTAAACTAATAATAATTTATTATAATGATGAAATGTTGTGGCTTATGATAATGATAATTAATTAAATGCTAATAATGATGACGATGATGAACGATAAACAAAAAAAAAAAAGAATTACAAGCATGAAAGAAAAAGGTTTAAAAGAAAAAAGTTATGAATTAAAAGTAAAGAAAGAAAAAAACTAGGTAGAGAAAGGAATTCATGAAGGAAAAAATTTATCATTTTTTTATTTAATTATCAAAAATCATCTTACAAACTAAAAGAGAAGCATATAAATAACATAATCCTAAAACATCTAACTATTAGGTTCAACCTGTCAATTAAAATTGTTTAACATAAATAACTCAAATATATAAAATAAAACTATGAAATAGACCTAAATGAACTTAGTCTCCCAACCAAAAAGTGATAAGCTAGATCATCTTACGTCGTCTCTGTCTATATACTCGTGTAGTTTGTGGTGTGGATCTGGTGTTCCCACCAACTCATCCAAGGTTGGGGAAACTTGACCCTGTCGAGTGTAGCTCCGGGCGACTCTGATAATATTCCTAAAGATCTTGATCAATATGCTGCAAAGTATCTCTAGTGATCAAAGTGTAATATGAATCAACTCGGCCCACCTAATGAACTAGAAACCGTTAAACCTCATCCTTCCTGGTAAAAACAACGTGTTCATCCAGAATAGCATCAATATTATCCTTTTGTGATGAGGTCGAGGTGAAAGGGATAGAGGTTTCAATAGGATCATCAAGAGATGAATTAGGTAGCATCTTAAAGGGATCATTTGGAATAGGAAGTGGTTTCTTGTATGCAACTAGATCATCAATGTTAAATGTGGTTTCTTGTATCAACCCATTGCAGCACTTTAAATGGCCTTGCACTACGTGCATGCAATGTTCGATTTGCTTGAAGGAAACCGCTTGGGTCTATCTGTATCATAACAACTTATTATGATCACCCACTAAACACCTCAAAAGGTTGCCTAAACTCCTATTAACCACCTCGGTTTGACCATCAATTTGGAGGGTGGTAGGCACTAGAAAACTTCAATTTAGTTCCCACCATATGCCAAAGGGTTTTTCAGAAATAACTTATAAATCTAACATCTCTATTTGAGACTATGGTTTTGGGAAGACCATTTAACTTGACAATCTCGTCAAAATAGAGTTTCGTAACTTTGGAAGCATTTGTGGTCTTAGTACAAAGGATAAAATAGGTCATCTTAGAGAAGTGGTCGACAACCACAAAAATAGAATCATGCTTCTTTGTAGTATGTGAAAGCCCAAGAACAAAATCCATACTTACATCTTGCCAATGGCAAATGGAGACAGGCAACCGGGTGTAAAGACTAGTATTTTATTTTTTTTATGCTTAGCTAGTTGACATGTTCAGCATTGATCTACCAATTTAGCTACATCTCTTTTCAAACTAGACCAAAAAAACTAACGTTCCACCTCTTCAATTGTTTTATTTCTTCCAAAATATCCTGAAATATCTTCAGCATAAATCTTCCATATCAAAAATTCACGCATTGATGTCTTCAAGATACAAAGTTTATTATCCAGAAACAAATACCCTTCTTAAAGGTGATAACCATCTACAACATGATTATTGTTATCCCTCAAAGTCACATATATCTCTCCAAATTCTGGCAAGATTCATATTCCTCTTTGAGTCTCTTAAATCCAGTAACTTCAACACTTATTATGGATAACAATGTTACTCGGCGACTCAAGGCATCTGCCGCCTTATTCTCCATTTCAAATTTATGTTTCAAAACAAATGAATAGGCTTGCAAATACTCAACCCAACGACCATGCCTATGATTGAGTTTCTTTTAAAAGTTAAGATAACATAGGGCCTCATGGTCAGAGTAAAGAACAAAGTCTTCTGGTAGCAAATAATGACGTTAATAGCACGGGGCTTGAACCACCATATAAAATTATTTATCATAGGTTAAGTACTTTTATTTGGCCTCGTTAAGTTTCTCACTAAAATAGGTTACAGGGTGATGTTCCTAACTAAACACTCCATTTATACCAACTTCTAAGGCATCACATTCTACTTCAAAGACCTTAATAAAGTCGAGGAGCCGCATTACTAGGGCTTCTGTCATCTTTTCTTAACCTCCTCAAATGCCTTATTAGCTCCTTTACTCCATTGAAACTCATCTTATTTCAAACAATCTGTAATAGATGACATAATGGTGTTAAATCCCTTGATGAAACGACGATAAAAAGTCATATGCCCAAGAAAGCTACAAACCTCATGAATAGTCTTAGGCTCAGGCCAATATACTATCACTTAGATTCTTTTGGGATCAGTAAAAACTCTTTTACATGACACTATAAACCCTAAGAAAACCACACGATCTGTAAAGAAAAAACACTTTTTGACATTAGCAAACAAACTTGCCTTTCTTAGAATGGTACAAACTTGAATAAGGTGATCCAAATGCTCTTCCTTGGTTTTTCCATAAATAAGGATATCATCAAAATACACTATAAAGAATGTTCCCATCAATAGCCTAAGCATTTGTGCCATTATCCTCATACAAATGTTTGGTGCATTGGAAAGGCCAAAAGACATGACTAGCCACTCATATAATTCATCCTTAGTTTTAAATGCAGTTTTCCATTCATCTCCCAGACGGATCCTAATTTGATGATACCCACTCTTCAAGTCAGTCTTATAGAAGATCTGGGCTTCTGCCATCGTTTCTAGCATGTCATCTAATCGAGGAATGGGAAAACAATACTTGATTGTAATCATATTACTGACTCGGCTATCTACACATATTCTTCATAATCCATCTCTCTTAGGTGTTAATAGGATAGATACTGCACAGAGGCTCAAAATCTCTCGTATAAATCCTTTTTGTAACAGTTCACATACTTGCATTTGCAATTCAGCATATTCACTAGAGTTCATCCTATATAGAAGCAAGTTTGGTAATGTTGCACTAGGGACAAAAACTATGGCATGTTGAATGCCATGCACAGGGGGGTAAAGCATCAGGTAATTCAAAAAGGAAAATATCCAGAAATTCTTCCAACACTTCCCTTAACTCTTCAGGTGGCTCTTCTAAAGAATTTTCTACAATCTCCTTGGCTATTAAGGCAAACACAACAGACTCCTCATTAACCTTCTTGTCAAACTCCTTAGGACTTATTATGTTAAGCCCTCTTTTTTTCATCTTTTTCCTTCTTATTATTATTATCATTAGACCTTGATGGTAATCCAATAAGTTGAATTTTTTTTACCATGAAAAGCGAATGAATAAGAATTTGATCCCTCAAAGATTGTAATGTCCAAATCATATAACCAAGGTTTACCTAAAATGACTTGTCCTACGTCTATGGGAATAACATCACATCAAATTTCTCCATGATAATCCAAGATCTTTATGAGAAAAAGACATCTCTCTTTGATTGTTATGGATTTATCATTCAACCAGGACATATTATAAGGCTTAGGGTGTGGAACAAACTTTAAGCTTAAACAAGATACGCTACTCGAGGATAATGCATTAATACAATTACCACAATATTTAATGATCTTGCAACCTTTATCTCCATATTTAATGTAAGTGTAAAAGATAGTGGTTATTCTCCAATCAGTTCCTTTGGGTTGTATTAAGGCACATCTAACTACACTTAACCGAGTTGTCTCCCATCCTACAAAATCTTGCTTGATTTGAGTTAACATAGACCTAACATATCCTAACAGGTTGGACTCATCCCCCTCATCATTTAGGTCCTAAAAATCATCGAGATTGAGTTTATATACCTTATTATCACAATTATCTTCCTCACTCATATCCTTTTGATCCTAATGAACAAAGCCTTATTGGGACAACTAGAGGAAACATGACCAAAACTATGACACTTAAAACACTGAATCCTTTAGGTCATCTTAGGTGTTTTGTGGAACATACCCTTACCCTTGTCTTCTCTAGGTATCTGGAAAATCATAGAATTAGGTTTATGGAGTGGAACACCTAATATATAGTTATTAAATTCTACAAGAACATTGGAGTGCATGTATGGGTTTTCAATTCTAGTAATAGAAATGTTGAGTTTTCGATTCATACAATTAAGTTTTTTTTTTTTGTACACGACCTAAAAGATAATCATAACTGAGACTAATTGAATAAACTCACGCCTTTAAAAAAATATAATGCAAGCCCAACACATCAACAATATTATTTTAGAACTAATATCTTGAAAAATCAAACACAAACAAAACAATTCTTAAAAATCTTATATTGAAAAATAGCTTGCAAAACTTGTGACTTGTGTCATAAGACCATGATAAACCTATTGAAAAAAATTAAATATAATCACAAAACTAATATTTAAAAAAAAACTAGTGCAGAACAATAAGATCGCACAACGCTGAATCCTTGACAAAACAAATGTCGAAAGATGAACCAGGAAAAAAAATCAATTACACAAAAAGATCTAAAAAAGTAAGGGTGAAACAAAAAAGCATTAATTAGAGGGAAAATAAAAATTTTCAATTGGAGGGTTAAATTAAATTTAAAAATAGCGTTAACAAAAGAAAAAAAATCAAAAGAATGAGGGTTAAATTGAAAAAAAAAACTTTGATTGAAGGATGAAATTAAGTAAAAAAAATACTTCAATAAAAGGTCCAAAGAAAAAACATTAAAGAATAAAAAGAATAAGGATTAAAATGAAAACAAAACATTTGAGAAATTATAATTGAATGATTAAATTGAAAAGAAAAAAAATTATATAAAAGGAATAAAAACAAAATGATAAATTAAAAGAATGAGGAATAAAAATAAAAACAAAACAAAATAATAAGTTGTAATTGAATGACTAAATTAAAAAAAAATCATAAAAGGAATAAGAATGAAATAAGAAATTAAAAGAATGAGGACTGAAACTATAAAAGAAATAAGAATAAAATAAGAAATTAAAAGAATGAGGACTGAAATTAAAAATAAAACATATGAGAAAATGCAATTGAATGACTAAATTGCAAAACAAAAAAAATCTATAAAAGGAATAAGAATGAAATAAAAAATTAAAAGAATGAGGACTGAAATTAAAAAACAAGAAACAAAGAGAATAAAGATGATTTTATCTGTCAGGAGAGAGAAAAGAAAGGGAAAAAAGCAAACAATCGTCGATGATAATCTGACCACCATAAGCAAACACGCGCCACTTCATGCGTAAAAGGACACGGTTACGCATCTAGAAAGATGATGAAAGGTTAGATTTGGCCATCGGGTGGCATCACATCTGTCGCCTGAAAGGTGCAAACGCCACCCCATTGTTGGCCAATGATCAATATACGCCAGTAGTTTTTATGATTTAAATTTTTAAAAGTTAACATAAAAATACCAAAATGTTCCTCATGACCTTGTTAATTACACAAAATGCCCGTGTGAAAGTATAAAAATACCTCCAAATGTAAAGCTACTTTTTTGTCTAATCCAAGGTTAAATTCGTACTTGTACTACATGGACAATGAAAACATCAGAAAAACCCTTTATCCAATAGCATAACAGTTTTTTAATCTTGAGGGCAAAGAAGTATTTTTACTCTTAAGAAATTGTAAAAAAATAAGAAAGCCCCTGGTCAATAGTTTTAAATTTTGTTGACTTTAGGGGTAAAAGAGTATTTTTACTGCTTTAAGAAAATAAAAAAGACACATACATCTCCAAACAATCTTTTAATGACCAATAGAAAAGACACAAAAAAAAACCCAACTACCAACTGATCAGTTGGTTGGATACAGTTGTATAATCAGTCGACCGATTCACACAAAAACTATAATTTTATGAATTTTTTCTTTCAAACATGTTTTATGAATAAAAATATTCTTCTTTATACAACTTGTAGACTAAAAAACATAATCCAATTAAAATTTTAAGAAGTTATTGTTCACACAGTAGTTCTCCCAAGTGATTCTAAGTAGTCAGGTGTGGGTCTGCTATAATTAGATAAGGATTTATCCTAAAAGGATTGTGTGGATGTCATATAAAATGCATTTATTGAGCCATGAGAACCTAGTTTTGGTAATTTTATGATTTTTTTTTGAATCAATCGATCGATTTAACGAATCAGTCAATCTGTTAGTCTTGAATTTAAATAGATATCATAGTTGTGAACTGCGACATTAATTAAAATTTTATCGTGGTTCCCAACAACATATAATGAATATCTTAATTGGAAACTGTGACATTCAAAAGTATGTTATTTCACCAAAACTTTTTGCTTTTGTATCATTTCACCATATATTTGCATTTTATATGGTAACTGCCCAATTTATACTCTAATTTATGTCTTTCCAAAGATAACATAGAGTCACACCGAAGACAGTGGCCCACATACAACCTTTCTTAATAATTTTCTTATTAAATAAGTTGTTAATGAGCCATATTGACATACCTGCGTGGAAGAACTCTAGTCTATCTTGTGCCTTTAATAGCAAGCCCCAAATGGATTGGGCTTTATGACAATATTTTAGGACATACATAACATATCTACAACATTTAGGCATAACTAACAATGTGATGTCTTTCTCCACCTCTTCTCTTGGTAGTGGGTTGCTGGATAAAGTCATTATCATATGTATAGGAAGAATGTGTGCAAAAGTAATGATGTCCTAAAACCTAAAATGTTTATGTAACACGTTATTTAGTTTATAGATAATTAATCAAGATATTTAGGTAAATAGTTTTCTTCTTCATAGCTTAGGAAGCACCAAATTAATGGTAAAGCATTAAGTACCAATAAAAACAATCTCAATCGAGGGGACTTGAAAACTTTTCAATGATAAAGTCAGTAACTTTATGGAAAAAACAATAAATGACTTAAAAAAAACTTTAAATTCAAAGAACAAGTGATGTTTGTTCTGAAATATATGCAAGCTATTGAGAAATAAAAAGATTTTGAACCTTATCTGGATGGTTTAAGGGGTATTTCTATTCTCTGGACCTTGTTGTTTTTAAGAAAGTGAGAGACCGAAATGTCCCTTGCTTTTGATGGCATTAATGAAGGATAAATATCAACTACATATCATTAATGACATGATAACTGTGGTAGGCTATTTAAGAGACCTGATATACATTTATAAATATAGGAAGATCATTACCTTTGACATGAATAATTCATGTCATTGTTCTAAAGGTATGATTCCTTAATCCTGGATACTCAAAACTTGAGATGTAACCAAATTTAAAGAAAAAATCATGGTGGTTTATCCAACCCATAACACTCTCAGTTTAGATGATTGTCTAGGGTCTAGCATGTTGCCTTGAACCCAACTATTTTAAGTCTGGCATCTCGCTAGACCTATGTTTTCTTGGGTTTGGCTGACGGCTAAACCCTAGTATGTTGAGTTTGGCATCTCGTCAGACCTATGTTTTCTTAGGTTTAATTAACAGCTAAATCCAAGTATGTTGGGTCTGGCATATCACTAAACCCAAGTTACATTAGGCTCGACTGATCGCCGAACCCAAGTATTTAGGTTTTGATATAATGTCACACCCATGTTCTCTTGGGTTCATCATATTGATGAACCTAAAACGCATTTGGTTTGATATTTTACCAAACCTATATTTTTTAGGTTTCTTATATTATCAAACCCAACTCACATTGAATTTGGCTAATTATAGAACCCAACTATTTTTTAGTCTAGTTTATCACCAGACCCTTTTTTATAGACTTTTTGAAGTCTAAACACAAACACCAATAATAACTTGCCTTATCAAAAAGCTTCGCACTTCCATTGATGACTCAAATCCACCATGTTCTCTACTGTCACATTACTTTCCTCCTCTAAGAGTTCTTGTTACGCATGATCCCTTAAAATCCTTAAATTATCAAACCATTCATCTTTTCAAAGCCTCATTCCTTCCATTTCCAATTGACCAAGTTGTTCCTGCTATGACCTGATGCCACACTTTGCAAATAGCTTTCCAAAGTGGGGAGTCTGTAATTGCCTTGGCCTGTACTTGTGGAATTTGATCTTAGGACTTGATATATTTGCTTCGCAAAACACTAGCCCAAAAGTGTTGGAAAAAAAAAAACAATGACATTACAGAGGAGGGGATACTACCCACACAATTTGGTGGAATACAATACGCTAAATAATGGTACTCTCACACCTCTCATTATCAAATCCATACAATATATATAGACATTATAAAATATCTTTTACAATCTTCATTAATATTAGACTCTTTAATACTTACTCTAGATTCATAGTATCTTTATATTCATAGTATTTTTAGATTCATAGTATTTCTAATGTTGATGGTTATTCATTGAACTAACTTCAATACATTTAATCTTGGTAAACAAGTTTAATAACATTCTCCCCTCTTAAACTTGTTTCATACATCTTCATGATTCCAAGCTTCTTCTACAAATAACAGAAAATATCAATCTTCAATGGTTTTATAAAAATGTCAGCAATTTGTTCATGAGTTTTGACATGAACTAACTCCACATCGCCTTCTTTTATATGCTCTTTGATGAAGTGAAATCGAGTATTAATATGTTTTCAACGTTCATAATGAACTGGATTCTTTACAATGCCATAGCAGACTTGTTATCAACAAAGATTCGTGTAGCCTTGCTCTGTTTCTACTGCAAATCTTCCATCAGTTTCCTTAGCCATATTGCATGACACACACAATACAACAGCAATGTATTCTGCTTCACATGTGGATAATGCAACAATATATTGTTACTTTGATGTCCACGTGAAAGGTATTTCTCCCATAAAGAATACAAATCTAGTTATGCTTTTTCTGTCTTCCAAGTTTCCTACCCAGTCACTATCAATGTCACTGTCACTGTGACCTCTAATTTCAAGATTCTGCGAAGATGAATTAAACAATCCATAGCTTGCAGCTCCTTTAACAAAACAAAGGATCCTCTTTGCTGTCTTTAAATATGAACTTCTTGACTTCTCCATATATCTGCTAATCAAGCCAGCTCCAAAAAAAATGTTTGGTCCGGTACATATTAGATAACGCAAGCAACCTACAATACTTTTGTAATATGTAGGATTAACTAAATCTCTTTCTCCTTCTTTAGTTAACTTGGTTCCATATTCAACTGGATTGTTTGTTAGACAATTATCTTCCATAGTAAATTTATTCAAAACTTTTGTTGCATATTTGGCTTGTGAAATGAAGATTCCATCACTGCACTGCTTCACCTCTAATCCCAGAAAATAGGCCAAGAGACCTAAGTCTATCATTTCAAATTCCTTCACCATGGATTGCTTGAAGCCTTGAATGATAGTTGGGTCATCTCATTTGAAAAGTATATCATCAACATATAAACAAATAAACATTACTCTGCCCTGTAAACTTTTCTTCACATATAATGCATGTTCATAAAGGCATCTTGTGAATCCTTTCTATGAAAGATAGTCATCAATTCTGAAGTTCCATGCTCTTGGTGCTTGTTTAAGCCCATAAAAAGTTTTCTTCAATCTACAAACCTTCTCTTCTTCTTCTTTAACCACAAAGTCAGCTGGTTGTTCTACATAAACTTCCTCTTCAAGGTTGTCAATCAAGAATGCTGACTCTACATTCATCTGAAATATCTTCCATCTTTTCTAAGATGCTAAGGAAATCATCAATCTTATTGTTTCCATTCTTGCTACTAGAGCAAAAACATCTTCATAATCAACTCCATATTGTTGCATGTACCCCTTCACTACTAATTTGGCTTTATGTTTTCCAATTTCTCCTTCCACATTCCTCTTCTTCTTGAAGATCGATTTTACTTGTATTGCATTATGTCTTTCGGGAAATGTTATCAATTCCCATGTATTATTTTTTATGATGTAATTGATCTCCTTCTTTATTGCTTTCTTCCATCTATCTTCTTGATATACTTCTTCAAATATAATAAGATCATTTCCTGAAAATAAGCAAAGTATATTAACATCATCAAGATTGATTCTTTCTATTACATCATAAATCTCTTGTATGCTCTTTGTCTTTCTTGTTGTTGAACTTGAAGGACCAGTAAAACTATTAGTTGATGGGGATTGAGCTAACATGATTTCTCCTTCATCTTTCTAAATATGCTCTTCATCTACAATTAGTTTTTGTGGTTGATCTTCAGAATTCCAGTTCCATTATAGCTCTTCATCAAACTTCACATCTCTTGACATGGTCACCTTCTTTGTCATCGGATTGTACAATTTGTAACCATATGAGTTTTCTCCATATCCCAGCAGTATGCATTTCTGACTTTTATCTTCAAGTTTAGTTCTTTTTTCTTCTTGAATTTTGGCATAAGCAACACTATAAAAAATTCTCAAATGACCAACTCTTGGTTTCTTTAGGCTCCATGCTTTTTCTAGCGTGATCTTCTGAAGTCTTTTTGTTGTAAATCTATTCAATAAATACACAGCACATACAAATGAATCTCCCCTAAACTGTTTTGGATAGTTTTTTTTCTTTTAGCATACATCTAACCATATTCATAATAGTTTTGTTTTATTTCTCTGATACTTCATTCTATTGTAGAGTCTGTGGCATTGTGAGTTGATAAACAATACCATTTTCCTTACAATAATCATCACAATCATGAGAAATATACTCTCCTCTCCTATCTGTTCTTAGGCATTTTAGCTTACACTCGCTTTGTTTTTCTACTAAATTTTTAAACTCCTTAAATTTGCTCAGCATTTCTTCTTTTTTTTTGACATATATACCAATGTCTTTCCACTAAAATCATCAGTAAAAGTGAGAAAATACATGCTTCCTCCTATTAAAGTAGGCAAAATAGAGCCACACACATCTGAATACACCAGGTCGAGATGCTGAGATGCTCTTGAACTCTTCTTTAGGAATGGCTTTCTGTGCTGCTTTCCCATTACACACACTTCACACATTCTGTTTGTGTGCTCTAACTTTGGTATTCCAATAACCATTTTGTTTTTCTCCATCAGCATCAATGATCCACAGTTCAAATTTCCATATCGCAGATGCCACAAATTCATCATGTTGGAGATTTCTGCCTTAAATATTTTAACAGATATATACTCAGATCCAAAGGAAACATCCTATTTCTAGTCATTTTAACTGAAGCAATTGCAGCTCCAGACTCATAAAAAATCTTAAGATTCTTATCTTTCATTCGCACTTCAAAGCCTTTCTTCAGAAACTGTCACAATGTTCTTCATGTCTGGAACATAAAAAACTTTTGATATAAACTTCTGCTCACCATTCTTAAGTTTAATAAGAATTTTGCCTCTTCCTTCAACTGGTCTTTAAGAAAGATCTCCCAAAGGTAATATTACCTTTATAACTTTCATTGATATCAACAAATGCTTCCTTCATACCACACATATGATTTGATGCTCTTGTATCTAGATACCAGGTGCTGGAGTTGCTGCTATCACATTTTTCACAGGCCAAAAATAATACAAGCTCTTCATAATCAATTTCTTTCTCAGCAAAGTTGACATTCTTGTCTTCAAATTTGTATTGTGAACAATCTGAAGCAAAATGACCATACTCTTTACAATTATAACATTGTACGTTTGCATTATTATTCCTCCAATTTGAATATCCTTCATGACTTCTTCCTCTGTTTCTGCCTGGCCTCTAAAATTAAAATTTTGATTTCGTGCTCCATGAGATTCTTGATTTCTGAATAATTTTTCTCCTTTTCCTCTTATGTGAATGAACCTTGCTCTTTAAAATGCTCCTCTGCCAGATTCACTAACATTCTTCACAGTTAACTTTGTCTGCAATACTTGTTCAAGAGATCTTCCTTCTCTTCTATCAATTTTCTGCTCATGGGCTTGTAGAGATCCCATTAATTCTTCTACTGTCAAATCTTTTAAATTCTTTGATTCTTCAATTGCTACAACCACATGATCAAACTTTAAATCAATAGACCTTAGAATTTTCTCCATCACACGAACATGATCAATATTTTCACCATTCCTTCTCATCTGGTGAACCAATGAGATTACTTTTGTGAAGTAATCTGAAACTGTCTCATTACTTTCTTTATTCAACTTCTCAAAGTCTCCTCTCAATGTTTGCAATCATACACTTTTTGTCTTTTCAACTCCACTATAAGTCTTATTAAGCATTTATCATGCCTCCTTTGATGTCTTTACTATTGCCACCATCTCAAAAATTGCTTCACCAAGTCCTTGATAAATCATGAATAAAGCCTTGTTATCCTTCTTCTTTGATTCTCTCAATGTTTGTCTTTCTGCATTACTCATTGTTGCATCTTCTCTTGTTGATTCTCATTCAATGTAACCATCTTCAACTAACTCTCATAACTCTTGTGATCTTAGTAGTACCTTGTATTGAATACACCATATATCATAGTTTGTTTGGTAAGACGGGGAATATAAAACTAAGAATTGTTATTGCTGGAAGCTATATCTACTCTCAAGCTCTGATACCAAATTTGTTGGGAAAAAAACAATGACATAACAGAGGGAGGAGATACTACTCACATAATTTGATGGAATACAATACACTAAATATGGTACTCTCACACCTTTCATTATCAAATCCATACAATATATATATATATAGACATTATAAAATGTTTTTTATAATCTTTAAAGTACTTAATTAATATTAGACTCTTCAATACTTCCTCTATATTCATAATATCTTCTTCTCTTTTTTTTTTTTATTTACGTGGGGTGTCCGGGCCAGCTTACGCGCACCACGACTATTCCCTACGGCCCACTGGACATCCTGCAAGCCCAGGAGCAGGTAAGGCACCGCGGGGGTGACAGGCGTGCACATAGAGGGTCGAATCCGGGAGGGGGGTGGAACAAGTCCACGAGTGACCACAGCAGCTAGACCCTCAAGTGCAATATCTTTATATTTATAGTATCTCTACTAACTTGAATAAATTTAATCTTAATAAACAAGTTTAATAACTAACAATAAGTTGATATTGTTATGAATGATGCCCCACCCAAGCTACATAACGAAAGCCTTGTTCATCTGCTGCATATCTCTTAAACCCAACCCTCCCTCTGTCTTCGGCTGGCACAATGTCTTCCACTTAATCCGGTGCATGTGTCCTTCTCCTATCGACATTATCTGCCCATATAAATCATCGACAATTTTTTTCTATTTCGTTGCAAATGGATTTCTGTAGAAGAACGGATTGCATTGGATACAGAGGAACTGCAGCAAGTACGTACTGATTTACACAAGGTGATCCGACCTGCAAGAGATAGGCTTTTGCTTTCCAGGTAGCCAACTTCTGTTGCATGCTCTCAATAATGTAATTGTAAGTCTGTTCAGTTATTCTCTGGTGCAGCACAGGTACTCCCAACTACTTCCTAAAATCCCTAATTTGTGTTTTATGTACACTGACTTTCTGACCCGAAACTTCACAAAACAAGTTCAACCAGTCAATCACCCTATATATTCAGCTGTGCCTCGCTTCTGAGAATAACATGTCGTCAACAAAAAATAAATGAGACACATTCGGTCCCCCTCTGCCAGTTCTGAACGGCTTCCAACTACCTGTCTCAACTTCCTTATTTATCAATTGGACAAACGTTCTTGTGTAGCGAAAACAAATAATCCTTGCCTAATTCATATTCAAACGTACTTAACAAATAAGTACGGAGGGTCTCCTTGCCTAATTCCAATAATCCAGTTATAGATACATTTTCACGTTAGTTTTGAAGCCGAATCTGACAACTAGCGAAAACAGTTCTCAAATACTAGATAAGGACTACGTTCAAAAATGAGGGGAGTAAAAAGTAATGACATCCAAAAATGGCGTGCATGACTTCTTTTTCTGTGCTTCTTGTGTAGAGGAGGAGAAAAACCCTCAAAAACCTCTTCGTCTTTTTCCAAGTAAGTCTCTTTATCTTTCCTTAAATGCTACACTCGTGGCACCTGTCTATTTTTCTTTCAGGTCAGACAAATATTAGATTTCAAAGATCTTACTTTCTGAATATGAACCATATGATTTTTCTTTTCTTGATTTTTCGGCTTCTAGTTCTGATTGAGACCTCTGTCAGTTTCAAGACAGAAACTTTACTATGAATTGACAATCTGCTTATTAGTTATTTTGGTTACTGTGATTTGGGTTTTAATTTTCTGTATCTACAATCTTTTTGTAGATTATTAGGTGAACACAATGCAGACAATAACATATTCTGTTGAGCTTAAATAAAGTTATCTTGAATGGTAAAGTTTGAAATAATTAATGGATGAAGATCACAGTTTGGATATTCGCAATTGGGGTTACTATGAACGATCTGTTAAAGGAAATGTGGGTCTTCAGCTCATGTCCCCAACAATGCCTGAGAAACCCCTTTTGGGTTCACGCAGTAAACGATCATGAAAAGTGTGAAAGGAGGTTTTCACCATAGGGATATTGGTGTTTCGCCGTCCATGTTCCCCATGGAGTACAGTTTGAAATAATTAATGGATGAAGATCACAGTTTGGATATTCGAAATTGGGGTTACTATGAACGATCTGTTAAAGGAAATGTGGGTCTTCAGCTCAAGTCCCCAACAATGCCTGAGAAACCCCTTTTGGGTTCACGCAGTAAACGATCATGAAAAGTGTGAAAGGAGGTTT
>Ga0325402_1003066_pt1 | contig 14897 bp, 18 predicted proteins | sample PopdelMetagenome_22_FD_207212 | JGI IMG/M metagenome (GOLD analysis project Ga0325402, IMG submission 207212) | Populus deltoides microbial communities from Bellville, Georgia, United States - Xylem-PdKOR-R3 | ecosystem: Host-associated > Plants > Phyllosphere > Stem > Wood/Secondary xylem... | reverse complement strand
ATTTTAAATAAAAAATTATAATAAAAAAAGTTTGAAATTCTAAAAATAAAATTGTTTGTTCTTGTTTTGTTTTGGTATAATAAATGTTATGAGAATTAAAATATGAATAATTGAAGAATAGAAATTGCGAACCACTTACTTGAATAGATCAGAGATATTTATAATTCTTAAACTGTGTCGTTCTGATACAATTGAGGGGTTGTAGTATTAGAAAATAATATAAATTATATCTTGAAACCTCACTTAACAGCTTAAGCTATCAGATTGAGATAGTTCTTTAATATGATATCAGAGCCTTGATGACCAAATGGTCACGAGTTCGAATCTCATCATCCTCATTTATTTGATAAAAATTAAGCACAAAGTAATGTGGGTTTGTGCAACTTCATTTTCTCTAAGTGACATTAATATTGAGATACACATATATCTTTCACATCATTAATAAGATGAAAATGTGATATGTCTTTGAAAGACTTTTTATATACCTATAGATATTAGAGACGATTATTCCTAACATGAATAGTTCATCTTAAAAATCTTAATAATAAATAAACAAAACATTATAACTCTAACATTAGTTTATAACGACTAAACCGATTAAACTTGGTACTTGGCTATGAGATTTGAGTTTGATAGTTTACCGAACTCAAGCTACTTTTCTATTATCAATTTTTTTATATAGAATTTTAAGTGTTTTTTTCACATAGCGTCAGGAATACCGATTCATCTTGTAACTTCATATATATACAGTGTAAAAAATCATGCCGTTGTGGGATTTACTATACATGCAGTACTGTTTCAATTCAAAACAAACCTCAGTGCTGAGTAATTTAAATCCAGCGCAATAAACGAAGCTAAGACATGGTTAATTAATTTATTCTCTTAATTATAGTACTTTTAGTCTTTTAAGATGTTACTTGTCTGTAATCACTTGGTATTAATACAACAAACCTACAGCATATTTTGCATGTCTAGATACACTCAAGTCAATGTCATTTTTTAACAAAGCAAGTGGCAGTAGTTTATTGGTCACAAAGAACGATTTTGTCGTTTTTCTTGGAGCTCATGCTCTTGTCCTCTCTTCTTCTTGCTCAGAGCCAAGGTAGCTGGGAATCTCCATCATCCCCTCGTTGAATACACACACACACACACACACACTCTCTCTCTTCTTCTTGCTCAAAGCCAGGGTAGCTGGGAATCTCCATCATCCCCTCGTTGATATATATATATATATATATATATATATATACACACACACACACACTCTTCTTCTTGCTCAAAGCCAGGGTAGCTGCGAATCTCCATCATCCCCTCGTTGATATATATATATATATATATATAAAGACCTACCATCCATGCCAATCTCTACATGATTGCCTTATAATTGGCTTTTGGATAACGATGCTCCCTCGCAGCGAAAGGAGAGGAAAATAAGCAGTTTATGACCGCATGTTGCTTGAAGCAAGATTTACGTAGACTTTTTAATGTAGTTCTGAGATTCTTGTGGAAAATCAACATTTTAGAAGGAAAAAAAGAAAAAGAAAAAGAAATCGATGCTCAAAATACAATATCACAACAAATTGTATGTTAATTATTTATTTTGTATAGATTCAGTACTACCATGAGCAGATAAAAACTCGGTGTTTGTGCAGTGTGCAGAAGCAGTAGGTCCTCTGGGCCCATAAAGTATCTTCTCTGCTTCTAAAGTGATAAAAGCCACAAAACACAACACGACGAACTCGTTCCACATCTAGCTACTTTAAATTTACTTTCACAGGTTACCCAACGCTAGCAATATTTCAATAAAAAAAACAAAAAAAAAACAACAACAACATGAGAAAGTCATCCATCATAGACATTTAAGACAGCCTCAGCTAGAAAGTTTTTCTTTGTTGACGGGCTTCATGCAAATTTATATTTATTAGTTTTTTAAAATATTTTTAAATTACAATCATATATACTAGCACGATATAATTTATTGTATGTTGACCACATATCACATAAAAAGTATTGTTTACATGTAAATTGAAATATAAACTAATTATTCTCTTTAATAATTTAAGATGCAACAACAATTTTAATCATAATTTTAAATAAATATTTATTATTATTTTTTTAGAAACATTTTTAATCACACTTTTAGCTAAACATTTATTTAAATCAAACACGACACAATAAAAAATGCTTTTTCAAAATCTATTTTTTTAAACCACAAAAACAAACATACTCATAGAGCTGGTTGATTAGTTTGCACCGCCAAGTTGGTTGATTATTTTGGTGTATTGAAGCAAACACTTATTATTATTTTTTAAGAAGCATTTTCAATCACAGTTTTAGCCAAATATCTATTTAAATCAAACACGCCATAATAAAAAGTGCTTTTTAAAAATCAATTTTTTTAAACTACAAAAGCTACCACAAAAACAAGCGCATTCATAGAGCTAGTTGATTAGTTTGTACCGCCAAGTTGGTTGATTATTTTGATGTATTAAAGCAAACACTTATTATTATTTTTCAAGAAGTATTTTCAGTTATAGTTTTAGCCAAACATCTATTTAAATCAAACACGTCACAATAAAAAGTGTTTTTTAAAAACCAATTTTTTAAAACCACAAAAACAAGCGCATTCATAGAACTAGTTGATTAGTTTGTACCGCCAAATTGGTTGTTTATTTTGGTGTATTGAAGCAACTCCACAATGGAAAAGAGAGAAGTTGGATTTACACAGAATTATGGTCCACGAAAAGTTAAGCAACCAGTCCAAGATCATATGATGACAACATGGTAATAAGATCTACACCAAGCTCAAACCTCAATCCTTGGAAGAGCCCAGATAGATCTTGTAAAGCCCAAGAGGAGGGGTGAAAACAAAAGCTAATAGGGATGAACATGAATATTAAGATTGTCAAAAATATTTTGTTTACACGACATGAAAAATACAATGCAAAATACGATCATAAATAAAAACATATAGTAAAATTATAAGTAAATTTTCTTAACTAATTATATAGACATTTCTAGCCGAGTAGTAAATAACAATATAGCATATTTAAGATAAAAAATGAAATAAACAATACAAAAGTTCAGGTACTTTAAAGTACATGGTTCAAATTAAAATTCATACATAGTTTATGTAACTTAAACATATAATCTAAACTTAAAAATATAATCTAATACAATTATGTTCATAGATTTTCATTAACTAACAATCATGTACATAGATTTTAATGGTTCAAAACAAGAGGCTTTATTACAAACATCAGCTTTTTCTTAGCTGCAATAACTTGATTGCTTGCCAGTTGTCACAAGGCTAGATTTTCAATTGTATTCCAAGTTTAGTGGACTAGATTGTTCAGTGTATTTCAAGTTTCAAATTCATTATATTCAATTTAAGTCAATTAGAAACAAAGCAACAAGTAATATTTGCATGCATTAACATCCAATGTCCAGATATAGAAACTAGTTTTCTAAATAATTCATCCATGTAACTGGATTGCTCAATTCATACTCGAAAGACCCTACACCATCTAATTAGATATTTGTAAAGTAAATTTTTATTTTCATAATTCATGTTCTTTTATTGGTTTGCAAGACCTTCCTAGTCAACAAGCTAAAAATCTCTTATTCGATACAAAATGGAAAAGAAAAAATTAAAACAATAGTAGAGCCCATAAGCAAAATATGAAAACAAATTCTCAAGCCCATTAATAAGTTTAATCCAATTAAATATCAAATTCACACCTTTTTCAATTCATAGTCTAAAGGACTCAAGAATTTATGGGAAAGCTTATCAATCTTCTAATATTGTTGGTTGGACTTGGAATCTTTCTTAATCAGTGTACAACTCAATTGTTTAGAATAAACCATATGCCTTATTTACTTCTTATAAATACCCAACCTATCTTGTCTTTTTTGTTAATCTTTAGGTCACATATTTATGTTTTTATATATATTTTAATGATAACAATAATATGAGAATTGAACTAATAATATGTTTGGTTGAAAATACATTTTAAAGATATTTATACAAGTATCATATCAACAAGCATAAAGGATGTCATGAACAAGTAAAAAAAAAAAAGCATATTAAAGACTTATAATTAAGTGTTCATTTTAGTGTTTTATATAAATCTTATATCTTATCTTGATAACACAAATTAAAATGAATGCACACACATTCATTATGCATACATTTAAAATGATTGATTAAAAACCTAATAAACGGTTCTAAGAATTCACCTTAGTTAAAACTGATAAAATTAAAATTTTGCATGAATCAATCGACCATTTGGCCAGACCAAATAAACTAGTCAACTGTTTGTTCATCCATAATGAACACCTGGAAATTATACAGGAACTGGTCCATTGATTGACTTGACTAATTTAAATCGATCGACTATTTCAGTCATCAATGGAGATGTAACTGCTATAAACGATTAGTTTTTGCTAGAAACACACACACACACACAGCTTGCCTAATTGTAAAATTAGTAAGAGAATACAAACGAATATGATATACAAGCTATTTTAAGTGTGAAAACACTACAAATTCATCTATCATTTATTATACTCTAATTGATGTTATTAAACCTTCATATTCTAGCACGAGATTATTTAATCTCATTCTCATCATATTTAAACACTTTCAAATCCTTTAAGTATTATCTGGTAAGATTTGAGAAATTAGAACTTTCAATTGTATTATCTACTATGTTGATAGAGTTATTTGTGATAACAAAAATCATGTTTATAAACCTTTAAGAGTTAGGTATAAACTTTTGGTATTAATGAAGTAATTTCACCAAGAAAAAAATCTTGAAAATGACATATCTTCAAGTGAGAAAAATCTTTGTATGAATTCATCGAGTGGTGAAAAATCTTGAAGAGAAAATATCTTCAAGTGATGTGAAATTTTGGTATAGATTCATCAAGTGGCTATTGTACTCTTGAACATGAACTTGTGAAGGAATATAATACTCAAGTACGATTTGTTACTTGAGATAATGCTATTATCCAATATTCCATTGTTTGATCTAAAAAAAAAAAAAAGAGAGAGAGAAAATGAGTGTACATGTCAAGCTTAGAGGGAAAAGATCTGTAGTTACTAGGCTGCCACTTACCATTTCCTGGTAAAGCTGAGAGGAGGAGAAATGGATGATGAGTTGAGAGGAAGGGATGCTAGGTTAGAGAAAGGGAAAATATATACAAAAAAAAAAAATCATCTTTAATTAATAAAAAAATAGGAATGGAATAGACAATACTCTTTTTATATATTCAAACTCGTATATAAAATCACATTTTCACTTGATTCAATTTAATTTTATTATTTTATCTAACTTTATTTTATTTTTTTTTCAATTAATTTTTCATGATCATGATTTTAATAACCACATGGAAAAGAGAGAGAAAGAAGAAGTATAAAAAGGACCAAGGTGTAACGTGACATGGCCCAAAGAATAGATGGGCCTAGCATGAGAGATTATACCAGCCCTGAGCCATCCACTCTCTTCTTCTTATGCTGGGCCATCTCAATCGTAAGCCCATCACTTGCACCAAATAATTTGCAGCCAAGCCCAATTGCTAACCCAAACCAAAATAGAAAGAAAGAAACCCCTAAACAAAACACACATGCACAAATATATAAAACCCTAGCCGCCGCCGCCGCCGCCATCTCTGTTCTCCTCCTCCAAAAACTATATCGCCTCCACGCCACAACCCTAATTTTGCAATCATGGCAGACAGAGGAGCAGGAGGAGAACGTGGAGCCTTCCGCCGTGGATTCGGCGGCCCACGCGGAGAACGCGGAGGACGAGGTGGTCGCCGCCGTGCTCGCCGTGATGAGGAGGAAAAATGGGTCCCGGTTACCAAGCTTGGCCGTCTCGTTCGCGACGGAAAAATCCGATCTCTCGAACAAATCTACCTCCACTCACTCCCAATCAAAGAATATCAAATTATTGACACTCTTGTTGGACCAGGCATGAAGGATGAGGTCATGAAGATCACTCCGGTTCAGAAACAAACACGTGCCGGTCAAAGGACTAGGTTTAAGGCCTTTGTGGTTGTTGGTGATGGGAATGGACACGTGGGTTTGGGAGTTAAGTGTTCGAAGGAAGTGGCGACTGCCATTCGTGGGGCTATTATACTGGCCAAATTGTCGGTTATTCCTGTGAGGAGAGGGTATTGGGGTAACAAAATTGGGCAGCCACATACTGTGCCTTGTAAGGTTACTGGGAAGTGTGGGTCTGTAACTGTGAGGATGGTGCCTGCTCCTCGTGGTGCGGGAATTGTCGCGGCTAGAGTGCCGAAGAAGGTGCTTCAATTTGCTGGGATTGAGGATGTTTTTACTTCTTCCAGAGTGTCTACTAAGACTCTTGGCAACTTTGTCAAGGTTTGGTTTTTATTTTTTTTAATCAGTTTAATATGTCTGCCATTTTTGTTTATAATTCCTTCGATTAAGTTAATTTGGTTTCGTGGAAATGACTGCTCATATTTGTTGACTCTACTTATTGGTAGAAGTTGAGAGTCCCCTGCCTCTCTTCCAATAGCTTTTTGCCCTTCATGTTGTGTTCATGTGTCATCTCAATGAATTCTTCTATATATGTATTTTTCACTTTGGTAACTTAAGTTGTATTTTGTTATGTCTCTTCAATAACGTAGTATATTAAGTGATGTTTCCTTGTTGCTATAAGTGGAATGTTTTGCTAGTGTTTGATCGGATGGCTCTAGAACATTGATCCTCAAGTGTGTTTCCGGAGCCAGTCGTTAGTTGGCAGAGTGGGTTAAACATGGCTTTGCCTTTTTTCTTTGTCATTGTTGATGAATATTTTGACATTGTTGAAACCTGGAAGAGTGACCTGTGAGTGCGTATGCATGATTTTCTTTTACCGAATTGTTTGGTACTCCTATCTTGCCAAAGCCAAAAGTTCTCTGCAATGAAATATTTATTTTTGTGTAATGATGCGAGACAATCCTATTTGTTCTGGTTAATTGCATCTTTTTTTTCTTTTATCAATCGATTGAATTAGTTCATGGATGTATTTTGATGCAGGCCACTTTTGACTGTCTCTTGAAAACCTATGGTTTCTTGACTCCTGATTTCTGGACGGAGACTCGCTTTATCAAATCTCCTTTCCAAGAGTTCACTGATCTACTAGCAAAGCCAACAAAAACCCTTGTCCTTGAAGATGTGGAGAGAGTGGAGGCCTGATTGGAGCTAGGAATCCTGAAAGATGAGGTCATATGTCCAAGAGTACTATGAATTGCTTAATAGGTTGTTAGGGCTTCAAATATGTGATCTTTTTTGTCAAGAATTTTTTATTTTTTAAAAGAAAAAATTATTTTTTTGACCAACTTGGATTGGTTTGCGGTTAACATCAGTTTAATGCTATGTTTTTTCCGTAGTGCACCTTATCTGTGTTGTGTTTTATTTAAATTTTGCTGCCTCTGGTGTTTATGTTGTCTCTCCAATCATAAGCAAAAAATCTCTACATAAAGATTAATGTGGTAAAGTGATGCAAATCAAATGACCATTGCTTGCATGCTAGAATATTCGCTGTGACATATTCAAATAGAAAGGATTATTTTCTAGCTTCTGCGGTTGTAAACAGTTCATTTCTGATAATTTTGAGATTTTTGTTGCAGTAAAGTTTGATGTTGGGAGAACATTGAAGGCTGGAATTAGGTTTGAAAAGAAACATGAACAGAACAATAGAGCTACTTCAAGAGTAGTGATTTCTAGGTTTCAAGTGATTTTTTTTTTTCGAGTGCTGATTGAAAACCGACAGATGCATTTGGGGGCGACAAATAGTTATCAACAGCTCTAATATTGCTCTTGCTCTTGTTGGAAATAATGAATGAACTGGATCTAGGTGCTTCAAATCCGTTCGACATGGAATTTTGTAATAGGGTGAAACAATTCGCTTTTTTCTAGTTTCAGAGCGATGTCTTGTGCGACTGTATCATACTGCTATAAAATTATGAGCATGTCATTCGAGGCTATTGGACTTCTCTCTTTTTTTGTCCATTTTTATAGAAATTTTGTTCGTAGGCTGCTTTTTCTGTAGTATTATGATTTCTTTTCCAGGCCCAAAATTTGAAGCCTCAAGTGATGTCCTGGGGAACGAATGGAGCAATTTACCAAAGATTACTTTTCCTTCCATGTTTTGAGTTCGAGATTAGCCTATTGATGTCCACTGCTGACCACAGGGCCTCGTAACCACAAATTCTGGCAAAGATAAAGCAACACGTGGCATTAATCCATTCGTGCAAACACTCTTTGGGATAAGGAAATGGATGATGGTCTCCCATCAAGTCCTTTGAGCCATTTGAACTCCTAAACTAATAATAGTTCAATCCATTCTTTACGTGCCTGTGAGAGTCAGAAACAAACACTCGGTTGCAACAGAGAAGAGCAAAGAACTTGCAGAGCAGAGATGGCATCCATGACCATGACAGCCTCATTCCTAGCTGGCTCAACCATGGCGAAACAGCCTTTGACGACCCCGCGCAGAGGGCTCATTGTGGCCAAGGCCTCAAGAACCACAGAGGGAGTCAACGTGGAGATGAAGAACAAAGAAGAGAGTAGCAGTGGGAGGAGGGATTTGATGTTTGCAGCTGCAGCTGCTGCTGCCTACTCCATTGCCAGAGTCGCCATCGCTGATGAAGAACCTGAGCGAGGGACCCCAGAAGCTAAGAAGAAGTATGCTCCTATTTGTGTCACAATGCCAACTGCTCGCATCTGCCGCAAGTGACAATTTGATGTTTTATTTTATGCTCGTTGATGTTTGGATTATGAATGTAATGTAAAAGTCGCACTCACTTGTAATGCTTGTATTGGAGAAGTCTCCTTCTTTCAAGCCTCCTCTTCTCCATCTATGTTTCATTTTATAGAACCCAATTCCTCAGACCCAATCTCCTCCTTGTCTTTCAGTTTAAGGTTGCTCAAAAGGACTAAAGGCGTTTACGAACCTTTTATTTTTGAAGGTACAGCGTAGGGTTACCTCCTACTACTCGGGAAACACCTTTTTTATATTTCATTTCAAGAATTAGATTGCAGCACCCAACCACATACTGATCGAACAACTCGACTTTCCCTTCAATTTAGGTTGTCAAAATTATTACTACCAAATAAAACTTCGATACAAATTATCACAAAAAACTTCAATTTTTCTGTAGCTGAAATGGTTGCCTTAAGATATGGCCTATTGAGGTTAACTTCACCTTCCAGGAACAGTTGATCCAAACTAGAAATGAATATGACACTGCCGACCTCAATTATCCAGGAATTCAAAACACTATCCGATCCCGAGAGAGAGACACACAAAAATGGGAACATCAAATACTCGCAATTTCCAATTTTAATCCAAGAAGAGCTAGTTCTACTTCTGCAACTAAAAATAAAGAATCAAGAATTGCATGGCAACCAAGAAGGGTTGGGTCTAGCAGCCAGGGCTAGTCCTCCCCTAAGACGAACACGGTTCGAATCCTTGCTGGTAGTGGAACCTGCTTTGAGGTGCCCGAAGATGCCGCGAAGAGGATTAGTCGGGGGCTAGAGAATATCCTGGTACAATAAAAAAAAGAAAAAAAAGAAAAAAAAATTGCATTGCATTGCATGACGACACAAAACGGAGGTTTCCCACGAGCTTTTCCACTCCATTATCTAGAACCGGTACTTGTTGCATAATTCTTGGAAAGTAAACTGAAAAACATGTCCATGATTACATGCATGGAAAAGAGATTTTATCAGTGGAAAAATAAGTGAAAAACACTCAACAAACATTCACTTAATAAAATTCAAGCCCGTGTAAAATACAGGTCTTGTAAAAAAAAAGCCTAAACAAGCAAAACTGGGATACAAAATGACACTGACACTTAGCACCATGCATTACAGCTGTTACCGACCAGTAATAGCACAGAAGACTTGGAAAGAGAGACTGTTCCACAATCACCTCAGCCATTTTGCCAGGCAATAAGATTGCGGAAGATATACATAGGTAACTCATTCTCCTTTCTCGTTTTGCTGAGTTGCAGCATAATTGCGAACAACTTCCATGGCCAACTGATGAGCAGTTTTGTTCTGCAATTTTGCAAGTTCATCCATTTTTTCGTATGTATCCTTGTCAGTAAAGAGCCTCAGGTTGTATGTAGGTCGTGTAGCCACCACGCCATCCCATTTATCAACCCACTCTTGAAGCATCTCAAATCCCTGATAAAAATAATCAAGTCAATACTAAGTGAAATTTTCAATGGGATTGGATAAATTTCACAAGCTAACTTCTCCTCAAATGAGTCGAGAGATGCTAATTTGCAAGGTAGTAAACTCTATACTCACCACACGGTTAGTGAAGTCACCAAATGATTCTTTGGATTGTCTTTTCCGTTTCCAGTAATAAAACAGAGGTTCCAAAACCTTTTCAAGGTCATGAATCTTAACCTTATTCATGAAAGTTCTTGCTAATGAAGTTTGATTGGGCGTTCCCCCAAGCCAAATCTGTTTGAAAACAACGTGAATGGTTCATTATGTTTTCCTTTAATTACTGATAAAAAAAGCAAATGAGAAAGGAAGACATCAATGTAGTCCTTGGTATACCTGGTAGCTATTAGGACCATCACCAACAAATCCAAGTTCAGCCATGTATGGTCTGGCACAGCCATTGGGACAGCCAGTTGCCCTTATTACCACAGATTCATTGTATTTAAGACCAACCTGAAATCACAAAGAACTACCTGTAAATGAGGTCTCGATTTCCATTTGCATGGAATTGACAATTCAGCACTTTCATCTATAAATGCTTGGTACATTTCTCACGAACTTGTTGGAAAGGACATACCTTCTCAAATACAGCTCTAACACGCTTGAGGATGTCAGGCATTCCCCTTTCAGCTTCAGTGATTGCCAATGGGCAAAGTGGAAAGGCTGGACAAGCCATTGCAGTCAAATTGAGGGGGTCCACATACTTGGGTTGCTGTGCAGGAGCGATATTAATCAAAACCACAAAAATGAAGAAAACAAAACAAAACAAAACTAAACAAGTAGAACGAAAACCTAGCTAACCAAATAGACATTGTAATAACCTCAAGAAATTCACTATTTGCCGACTAAACTGCAGCAGAACCATTCAGACAGTAGTAGATGAATGTGTGGAGCAAGAAACAGTCATGTTACATGGATCCTTTTGACAGACCATGCAAGAATGTTGTTACAGACTTTAAATGTCAATTACCATTGCAAAAGGTTTGCCTGACAGATCGACTGTTGACATGACATGTGATTATTATGTCCATTACATTGAATAATAATTCTGGAAAGTGTCCACTGATAAATTGATACCAACGAGTGACTATAAAATAGTCTTTAGCAAACTTAACTATTAGTTAAATGAAGGCATCGTGAGATTTAAAAGCTCGGCCATTTGATTGTAAAAATAGATGAATAACAGGGAAAGAAATCCAGATATTGTGATGGCATGGTTTTTATAACAGTTCGACTCCATGTTAGGTTTCCAATTGTGTGCTAATTCCATCTAAATCATAATGGAACCATCTGATGAGACCTAACCAATTACAACCTTAAATGAAATTGTTTCTTTTAAATATGAAAGCACAATATCAGATCCTTGCTTTAGTTCACAAACAGTTTCATAATCGATCCACTTTAACAATTCACTAAGAATTAAGAAGTTCAATTATACAAGTTCTAACACCCAGTCTCAAGGAACAAGAAAATGATATATGCGTGGTCATATTTATCAATGAACTTAACTCTGAGAAAAATTTCACAGTTACAGAATACACAGAAAATAATACAGACATCAAAAGAAAAAGGTCTTACCAGCAAACCAGCCTGTGCAAGAGCTGTGGTGATGGGGTGCTTCCATGCTTTGCGAATACCACACAAGATGATGTTCTGGTTTGGTGTGAGACGTACATCCAAATTATACTTCTCTATTATTTCCCTTAGCGTCGCCTTCATTTTACCCCCAACACGACCACTATCAACATGGAGCCCACAAAACAACCCACCATCACCCTACCAATAAATTTCAATCTATCAGTAAGCAGAAAAGACAATAATAAGAAAATGTGTGATCCAAAGCAGGATAGGTAAAGCACTTTAATGTGATGAGACAGAACGCAACATGTCACTTATAAATTTGGGCTAACCTGCTCATGCCATCCCAGGTAACTTTTAAACTCCCACTCCGGCAATTCACGGGAAGGCTCAAATTTCCTCCCATAGTATTGCTCCACAACACTTCTAAACTTCTCAATTCCCCAGGAGCTTATCAAATATTTCATCCTGCTGTATTTACGATCATCTCTCCTCCCATTTTCTCGTTGAGTTACAACAATAGCTTTAACTGCATATAAAATGTCCTCCTTTGGTACATAACCCAATGGTTCTGCCAACCGAGGAAAAGTGGTCTCTAGTCTATGAGTTCTTCCCATACCACCACCAACCTGCATCGAAAGTTGTAAGAAACAGAAAGCTGCAGGCAGTAAAGAAGAAAAATGAGGACTGCTGAGTGTATATTAATCTAGTCTTACATATAAGTTAAACCCCTGAGGTTCGCCATCAGCATCGGTAACCACAACCACACCAATGTCATTTGTGAGAACATCCACAGAGTTATCTGTTGGCACAGTGACAGCAATTTTAAACTTCCTAGGCAAGAATTGAGTTCCATAGATGGGCTCTGGTGAATCAGGGAAGTTTGTTCCATGAGAATTGTCATTGCGGGCCTTCACTACCTCTGGAGGTTCTGCTGACATGATTTTCTCTCCATCCACCCACATATCATAGTAGAAACCAGACTGGGGAGTTAGAAGCGCAGCAATGTTATCAGCTGTTTGCTGTGCAAATTGGTAATCTTTTCTCGCAAATGGAGCAGCAGGGGCCAAAACATTCCTGTTCAGATCACCACATGCACCAAGAGTTGAACCCATGCTATGTACAATGCTGCTCATCACAGTCTTGAGGTTCTTCTTTAGAACACCATGGAGCTGAAATGTTTGTCTGGTTGTCAACCGGAGAGTTCCAATTCCAAACTGATCAGCAAGATCATCCATGGTCAAGTACAACTTGTTGGGGACTTTCCCGCATGGGTTCTTTGTACGAAGCATAAAGGAGTAGGATCTCCCCCCTCGTTCTTCTCTGTTATACTGCTGATAACTCCCATGGAACTTGATTAGTTGTATAGCAGACTCGTTAATGTTTGGGGCATCAGTGAGCAACTCCTCATTAAGAGGGTACCTGATAAAATTGCTGTGTTCTTTAATAATTTCAACCTTACTACGCTTCGTCCCCGTTTCCGGCTTTACTGGCTGCCCACAAAAATCGTGCAAATTACAACAAAAAAAAAAAGGAACTTCACAAACTTTATCAATAACGATCAACATTCAGCTCATTCTATTCAAGAAACTGCCTTACAATTCTTTAATGTTACTAATAAACAAGTTCACTAAGGAAAACCTAATTATAATTATGTTGAATCAGGAGCATTTCCATTTCGCGGGTTCCAAACACCTTCCTTTTCCTCCCAAATTTACTTAGCACCACACATTTACAAAGAAATTCAACAACATGACATGATTCTGAAGATATTTCGATGTACGGCACCTGAAGTTTAGCTTTTATATATTTTAAATCGTAGAAAGGACACGACCGGATTGAAAAGAGTAAAAAAGTGAAAACAAACAAGCCTTTTCTCCCTACTTTTGACGTTATCTCTTTGCTCAGCATCAAGCAGAGAGAAGCGAGATTCAAATAAGCAGCATTCGATAAGGGAAAAAAAAGACTCAATCCAAACAGATCAAAACTAAACAAATTAATTATCCTTTATTTTTTCTATATTTCCTTTTCACCATCAAATTCAGAAAACAAATCATAAATAAGAAGAAAAAAAGGCAGTGGGAGAAATCTCACCGTAGAGACAGCTTTAATAAGCGAATTAGGTCTGGAAGTTGAGGACGAAACTGGATAAAAATTGAAACGTCTCCTACTCAAACCAACTGGATTCCAACTCCTCAGTCCATCAAAACTCCCTATCTCAATCTTCACCTCCTTCAACACTGCAGTATTAGCTGCACCAAGCGAAGCAGCCGCCGCCATCCGTCTCTCTCTCTCTCCCCAACAAAGAATCAAAACCCAAGATAACGAGAACCAAGAGAGTGGTAGAGAAGCAGAGAGGCTGATATTATGTGGAGACTGGTGAATGGAGAAGATAGTTAATATAAGCGAAAGCTTTAAAACCGTGAGTGGCTGTATTTTTTATTTTTTATTCTATCAGGCTGCTGGTCCTTGCTATTATGCGCCGTCACGTGCCTGACATGGGTATCTTATAACTGGTGACTCTCCTGTATTCCCACGCCCTTGTCCACGCTCTCACATAGCATGACGGAATTTGCTATGTGGATTGTGGATGAACTGGGAGAGAGAAGCGTGGTTTGAGGCGCGTGGGGGAGTAGAAAGGACAGAAATGCGAAGCAAAACCAAAGTTGGATTCCATGGTTGATGAACGTGGACGGGATTACATTGGTGATGCTAATAATAAAATAAATAATAATAATAATAATAAGTTAGTCAAATTAGGGACTGACTGCTGTGTAAATACTATAATAAATAAAAAGTCACAGAGAATAATGATAAACGGAGCCAAGCAAAGCAAATTGAAGTTTTGTTTTCGCTAAGAATGGCAAACTCAAATTTTGATCCTCCTTGTAGGGCGGCGAGCAGAAGTATTACCGGATTGGGGCCGGCCGTTGCCCTGTCAATTTTTTTCTTCACATGAAAAAAAAAAAATGCTAACATGATGCAATGTTCTTAAAAAAAAAAAGTAAAAAAGAAATCAAGATTTTGTATTTAATACTTTTGGTTAACTTAGATAATAAGAATAAAA
>Ga0325402_1003064_pt1 | contig 14899 bp, 10 predicted proteins | sample PopdelMetagenome_22_FD_207212 | JGI IMG/M metagenome (GOLD analysis project Ga0325402, IMG submission 207212) | Populus deltoides microbial communities from Bellville, Georgia, United States - Xylem-PdKOR-R3 | ecosystem: Host-associated > Plants > Phyllosphere > Stem > Wood/Secondary xylem... | reverse complement strand
CTCAAACAGAAAGTAGAATCTGCATAATTTTCAGAGAAAATGACTAGCGAAATAAACGACTCTTCAATCCTTTCCAAGAGGGCAGGCTCGATCTTTTCTCCTCCATCAAGTTTATTATCGATGTAAGTATCAATTTGGTTTCGCTGCAAAGCATGATAAAGATGACTGGTGAAACTATTGCGGGTGTCTGTGCCTCTAAAACTGAGGAACACATCGAGCTTCAAACATGGAGTAGTGGGAGAAGAAGTGGAAGCCATATTTTTATATGCTTGATATATTTAGAAGTAAGCTTTATACTTGTGATAATTATTCCCTGTAACAAGCAATAAGAAAACAAACGGTTATAATGATCAGTAATATAACTAGTAAAAGCCATGTCGATGAATATTCGTTAAAACCAAAGAAAAAACCAAAACCATATTATTTAACATCAACTGGAAAATTCAGATGGAGAAGTGAGATCAGAAGGCAGACAGCAAAAATTGATTGACAATCCATACTTTTATTCTTGCAAAGTGCATCTCCATAGCTCCCAGTCAGATTTTGAACATGGCTTGGATCAAGTCGGTAAAAAACTGGTAAGACCATCTGTTGTTTGGTCTCCATGCACTCAAGAATCTTGGAGAGTTCCCTCAAACAGAAAGTAGAATCTGCATAATTTTCAGAGAAAATGACTAGCGAAATAAACGACTCTTCAATCCTTTCCAAGAGGGCAGGCTCGATCTTTTCTCCTCCATCAAGTTTATTATCGATGTAAGCATCAATTTGGTTTCGCTGCAAAGCATGATAAAGATGACTGGTGAAACTATTGCGGGTGTCTGTGCCTCTAAAACTGAGGAACACATCGAGCTTCAAATATGGAGTAGTGGGAGAAGAAGAGGAAGCCATATTTGTATATGCTTGATATGTGTAGAAGTAAGCTCTACTTGTGATAATTATTCCCTGTAACAAGCAATAAGAAAACAAACGATATAATTAGTCAAAGACTAGCTAGTTGAGATCTTAATTACACATAAACAACTTAAATAAGAGAAGATCAAAATTTACATACATAAACAACTTAAAGGATACTATAGCAAAGAACAAACAGAGAGATTTCATTGACATTTGTTACTGCAACAGCTATAGAAAAATTAATGGACGTCCAGGAAGAAAGTCTACCAGTTATTTAAGGGCTCGCCAACTCACAATTAAGGGGGGGAGTTCACATTGATCCTCTCATCATCTTTATTTCAAGCACAGTATTGGAGGGTTTCGTGGAATCTATCGAGAGATTTATCGGTAGGTACAAATTCAGAAACAGTCCTTGACAGCTCAATATCTCATAAACCTTTCTTCAAAAAAGAAAATTTCACAACCCATTAAGTAAGCCACAATTAGCCACGGAAATTCCGGAATCATTTAAAGTTTGATTTTTAAAGTATTTATTTGAAAATATATTAAAATAATATATATTTTTTATTTTTTAAAAATTATTTTGACATAATTCAAAAACACCAAACAAATCTAAATTTTAACAACACTAAACAAATCCAAATTTTAACAAAAATTAACAAAAAAATCAACCTCAATACCAAAAGATGAGTCATCTATCTTCTTTTCCTTTTTCTTTACTTAGCGGTGATGAAAAGTTGATAGTAGCAACTTTTCCTCACCGCTAAGAAGCAATCATTTTTACGTTGGGTGTATAAATTAGTTAAAAAGTAGCAAATCCCACTGGCCAAAAAGAGTTAAAGCATTACAGGACGCTTGACTTGCTGTGTGCCCTTTTGATTTTTGAACACAACCAAGTAGTAATTTCCTGGTGGTCTTCCGGAATCTTTTTCCTTATAATCATCACGTTATTTATTTAGCTTCACCATGCTTCATTTCCCAAATTCCATCTGTTTCCAAAGGTTCTGGAGCTCTCTGGAGATCAAAGACATGGAAGGACGGCTTTGTGGATTCTCTTCTGTGCACATCATTCCTGCATCGACCACATGAACACAGCCTTGCTTTAGCTTCTCTAAAGCACCACTTGAATGTGCCTCTCGCTTCAATGACATGGCACCCACCCACTTCCTTAGATCAAGCCCGTCTGTGAACATTTCTCCTGTTGGTCTTTGCCTTGTTATCAATTCCAGCAGCATGATACCGAAGCTGTATACGTCTCCTCTAACTGATACTTCATTACTCTGTCCATATTCTGTTTACAAGCAACAAAGCACTGTTAGCAAAATGAAAAAAGAAAATAATCATTTTGGTCAAATGATCTTAATGCACTGCAAGGTGAATGGAACATGCGATCTTTCATGCCGAAGAATTTAGAGGAGGGCAGCGAAACACTAACACAAACCAACCATATGCATACCTGGAGGGATATAGCCAACAGATCCTCGCAGGCCACTTGCTGTAGAAGAATATTCAGCTGGTTTATCAGCAAAAAAGACCTTTCCAATTCCAAAGTCCGCAACACGGGCCACCATATCATCATCAATAAGAACATTTTGTGGTTTCAGATCACAGTGCACAACTTGAGTTGAGCAACCCAATTGAAGATACTCCAAGGCATTTGCAATATCTATTGCTATTCCTAATCTTTCACTCAACGTCAATCGACAGTTTCCTCCCTCGGACTCAGGATAAAGATGCTGTTCCAAGTTTCCATTACCTACAAACTCAAGGATGAGAGCCTTGAACTGTGAATTCCAGATTGATCCCATCATTTGAACCAGATTCCGATGCTTAATTCCTGACAGTATTTGGCACTCCCTTTTTAGGCTTTTGTAACACCGCCTGCTGTCTTCATTTAGAACCTTAACCGCGACAAAAGATATTCTATCATCAATCCAAGCTTTATAAACTGACCCAAAGCTTCCTCTCCCCAAGAGTTTGGCATCACTGAACCCGTCCGTTGCAATTTCGAGCTCTCTTTGAGTGAAATTTCGTCCTCTGAAAGCCATCAGAATTGCCTCTTCAGATTCTGCATCAGTTTTCTTTTTAAAGAATCGTCTAACACGGACCACGACATATACCAAGAGCAGTAAAAAGCAGCTAATAGTAATTGCCAACAAGTAATAGGTCCATTTCCATAACTTCCTCCTTTTCTTTTGAACTGCACATGGCTGGAGTCCCGTTTGCGCAGAACCACCACACAGGCCTGCATTTCCTATCAATGTGCTTCCACTAAGATTTTTAAACTTTCCCATACTTGAAACTTCTCCAGTTAATCTATTATACGACAGGTTGAAATTCTTCATCACTGAGTCATTGGCAAGCCAGATTGGAACGCTGCCTGTTAATTGATTAAAAGCCAAATCCAGTACTTTTAAATATGCAATTTGTTTCAATGACTCTGGAATTGTACCTTGAATCATGTTCTTGGATAGGTTCAAGTACTCCAAAGCCGTACAACTTCCAACTGAACTTGGTATAATGCCAGAAAATCTGTTCACCGATAAGTCAATAGCTTGTACAGATACCAGATTTCCAATAGTTGCAGGTATTTCCCCGTCTAGATTGTTATTTGAAAGGTTGAGGGAGAGCCCCAAGTTAGAAAAAACTCCAATTTCTGATGGAAGAGGCCCCTGCAAGCTGTTAAAAGATAAATCCAGCTGCATCATGAGAGAGCACTGGCTGAGTTTGATGGGAATATTTCCTGATAAGCTGTTCTGAGATAGGTAAAGGTATCTCAACTGTGAGAGGTTACCAAGTGAACTAGGGATTGACCCGGTTATGGAATTATTGGCAAGATCAAGTAAGCCAAGGTTTTCCATCTGCCCCATTTCATCTGGAATGGAACCTTGTAGCTTGTTTCTCCCCAAATATAGTCTTTGCAACAGCTTCAGCTTTCCAAAAGTTGCTGGAATTGTCCCGTCCAGGTGATTGTACCACAGTTGTAGGGTCACGAGGCCACTCAAGTTTCCAATACTATCTGGAATCTCTCCTCTTATACGGTTATTCAAAAGATTGAAATAGTAGAGGTCTTTGGAAAGATTTCCAATGGAAGCAGGTAAAGTCCCCGAAAATAAACAGGAGCCCAAGTGCAGTTTCTTCATAAATGAACAGTTTGTGAGAGCAGTAAGAAAACTGAGAGAAGAATTGCTAACCAGGTTGTTGCTATGGAGGTAAAGAATCTCAAGGTTCTTCAACTTCCCCAGTTCCTCGGGAACTTCACCCTCCAAGTAATTGATACTCAAATCAAGCAGTGTTATCTGTGAAAGATTTGAGAATGTCACTGGAATCCTACCAGAAATATTGTTGTCATAAAAATTCAACATCCGCAAGTTTTGGAGCTTATTCCCCATTTCTGAAGGGATTTCCCCGGATAATCGATTCCCAATCAATGAAATTGCTCTCAATGCAGTGCAATTACTTAGTGATTCAGGTATTGTTCCCTCAAGAAAGTTCGTGTGCAAATACAAAATCTCAAGCCTGCTCAAAACTCCAAGCTCCACTGGGATTTGCCCAGTAAAGTAGTTCACAGCCAGTTGTAGCTGTGTCAATTCTGTCAAGTTTGACAAAAAGGCCGGAATGACCCCAGTGAGGTTGTTTACAGAGAGAGCTAAAAAACTCAGCTTCTTCATCTCCATCCTAGTTCTTCAGGAATGACCCCAGATAGGTTGTTAACAGACAAGTCTAGAAATTTCAAGCTTTGACAGCCATGTAGTGAAGCTGGAAAGGCACCAGAGAGCTTATTTTCAATCATATTCAGATATTCTAACTGTGAGAGAGCTCCCAAGGTAGTTGGGATTTCTCCACGGAAATTATTACCCTGCAAGGAAAGCTTGGTGAGAAGAGAAAGATTGGATAGAAATGGCGATATACTTCCTTCTAAGCGCATGTCTATGATCTCAAGATCTATAACCCGGTTTTGGAGAGATTGGTGGCATGTAACTCCGGTCCAGTTACAGAAAGGATTGGCTTCATTCCAATCCTTGACGTATCCTTCCAGATCACTTGTTATGCCTGCCTTGAATTTGAGAAGAGCTTCACAATCAGTAAAATTGCAAACAAATGCCGATGCTCCTGGCATGAGGAAAAAGATGAGACAGAACACTGGCACAGCCATGTTGCAGATTGGTGGCATGTAACTCTCTGTTGTTCTTTCTTAGCAGAGATTCTGGAACAAAACGTTTCTTGATGTGAACAAAAAAGTGATTCTGTTTGCACTTCTGCTGCATTTTTTCCAAGACTGTGAGGTAATCTTAACTTGATATGTGGCAAGAAGAATTAGTCAAACCACCTACCCTAGCAGAGCGCATTAAATTCTTGCAAGTGGATGTTTTTTTCCTACCTTCTTGGCGATGATGATTAGGTGAAGCTATCATACTTTGTCCATTGTCATTGACAACCACATCACTTTACTTCCACAGTAATCTAGATAAGTATTCTATGGTCTTCACTTCCCAATCCTCTTTTCCCACCAGTGGTCCACAATTTATTATTTCCATTTCATATTAGACTTTTGATCTTAAGAGTAAATAATTTCCAGTGTAGAAATGCAGATGCACAAGATACATGACAGCCTTCTTCTGACAGAAGTTTCTCACCATAGTTTTTGACATATTCAACTGCAAAGATAGCATACAAATCCTTCATGTCACTCAAGGAAGCAGGGGACACATCATTCAGAGAACTTAAAGGATACACTACTCCTTAATCCTCTTTTCCCACCTGTTTGATATAGGTCTATATCAGTGGAAATTAGACTTTAGAACTTAGAGTGATAATTAAAAAACAAAAACATGGAACTTTGGCATGCCTGATCTGCAAATATACCATACAAATCCTTCATATTTAGTGTTGAGTTTTGAGTCCTGAGCAGAACACAAAATCTGAAAGTGAAAATCTCAATACGAATGTACTGGGTGTTTCAATATCAAAACCAATCAACATGTTTGCTTGAAATCTTTGGTTGCTTCTTTGGCTTCTGGAATCAATTGTTCTAGAACCTAGCTTTAACGATAAGGGAATACAGCAAGTCTGCCTCAGCTGCACAATCGTAAGGCACCTCCAAGACACTGCAGAATCAATGCAAGAACAAGTTAATGATAAGACATAAGAAGTAAACCACAACCGTGTAGAAAGCAAATCAAAGTAAATTATGAAGTTTAACTCCTAATTCATTCAATATTAAAGGATGAAGTTGAAAAAAAATCAATTAAAAAAAGATCTAAAAACAATATCCAAGTTAACCTGTCAAACTCGCGATCCGGATCATAAGACCGAGATAACGCAATGGAAAATAAATCTAAACAAATTACAGATTTCAATCACCAATCAATGTTGAAGGATGAGATTAAAAAAACAAGATAAAAAACGACCCGAGACAATCAACAAAACCCATGACCCGGGGAATCAGATCGAGATAACATAATAGAAAGAACATAAAAAAAATAACCTGATTTAATTTAGATTAACCTGCCAAATCCATGACTTTAATCATAAGACTTAGATAACCTCATAAAGAGCAAATCAAAACAAATTATGAAGCTCAATTATCAATCACTCCTGTCGGACTCAATGTTGAATGATTAAGTTTATAAAAAATTTTAATTAAAAAATGACATAAAAAAGAAGCCAAGTCAACTTGGGTTAACTCGTTAAACACTATTTTCGGATCATGAGATTGAGATAACCTAATAAAAAGCAAACCAAAACAAATCATAAAACCTACCAAACAAACTAAGTCAATTGGGTTAACCTATCAAACCACTAATGTGATGTTTTGCAAATAAAAAGGAATAGGAAAAGGCAACAAAGCCCTTGGAGGCTTAGAAGTAAGTATAATTAAATAAGGGGTATTGTGGTAATTGAACAATAGTTGATAAATATAAATAGGAAAAAAGAAAGAAAGAGAGAGAGAGAGAGAGATCTGAAAATGGAAGGAGCAAACCGTGAGAGAGAAGGGAGGAGGAAGAAGAAGAAAAGAAAAGAGGGGAAGAGAAGGGAAAGGGAAGAGAAGTAGAGGAAATAAGTTTAAAAGGTAAGATTTATGGTTTGAAGTGTATAAATGTATTTTCTTTTCCTTTGATTTTCAGTTTGGTTGGAGATTATGAATGGGTTTTGAAGATTTGTTTTGGGTTTGATTGATGAATTAATTGGAATGTTATGGGTTGATTGTTGTGGGTAATTGGTTAATTAGTTGATTGTGAGAAATTGTAGGTAAAGATGATGATTTTGAGTTATGATTTTGTTTGAATGGTGAAATTGTGTTAGAAATCAGAAGATGACAGTAGGTAATCTGTGAAATTCTGGGTTTGAGGTTGAAGATGATGAAAATTCAATTTGGTCCCTCAATTTGTGAAAATTACAGTTTAGTCCCTAAACTTTGAGAAAATTATAATTTGACCCCTAATTGTATTTTGAGACTCTGGACAATGTTATTATGAGGTTAAGGATGATGAATCTCAGTTTGATAATTGATTGGGAAAATTTTCAGTTTGGTCCCTCAATTTTAGGAATTTACATTTTAGTCCCTGAACTTTATGAAAATTACAGTTCGGTCCCTAGTTCGTTCTAGACAGAATTAAGGATGGTTTATGGGTGAAAATTCAGTATAGTTATGTATTTTCCAGATTGGTCCAATTTTGGTAAAATTATGTTTTGGTCCCTGTTTTGGAAAATTGTCGTTTTAGTCCATAAACTTAGGAGACTAAACCTGGTTTTATTATATGCATTGGGATCTTTTGTTTGAGTTGTTTTTTAGTATATTTCATATATTATTGTAGGTTCTCCTAACGATCCTCAATAGGATTTTCGGGTCTTTCGTCTGACATTCCTTTTAGTTCTATATTTCCGGGTGAGTGGGATAATCTTTAATATGCATATATGATAAGTAAATATGTATGTTGATTATATAATGAGTACAACTCGTTAATTTCTTGAATATTTATATATGTTGCTTATTTTCCGAGTACTCATTTATTCTTGAATTTGCACTCGCAATCTATCAAACTAGATTCTATGTGATATGATATACGTTTCTCTGAAGATTCTGTAAATATATATTATGCCTTGATATGGGACTTGTCAGTAACTCCATGCTAACGGAAAGTAGTTAGCCTGTGTGCACATAGTATTCTGTATACCTAGCTGGTGAGAGAGGCATCAGCCTATGGCGACTGATCATCCCACAGTGGTCACCTTCGAGTGTCATCTGGTCATTTTCGGGTGTCATCTGGTCACTTTTGAGTGTCATCTGGTCACCTTCGGGTGTCATCTAATCTCTGACATGTAGTCCATTACGATATGATGATATGTTTAGTATGTATATGTATATGTATATCAAGATAAATGATCTTGTGAACTATTAATATCAGAATATCTAAAATGTATATTAATTATTATTCCCTCACTGAGTTGGTTGAACTCACCCCTCATTCTTAATATTATTTCAGGTTCTTAGTTTTTGATAGCAGGTGAACCTTGTTGAGTGTTCCTGCTTCTTCAGTTTTGGGTCGGTATGCCTTTCTTATCTTTCAAGGCTGTTTGATTCGATGTCTTAGGCGCTCCACTATTACCTTGTTTTAATTAAGTTTGGATTTTTGACAATGTAATGAGTATTATGGATTATTGTTTTTGTTTTAATTACTGATGAGGAGTTTTAAACTATCTTTTGGTTTCATCAGTTTTGGATAATATAATATTTCTGAAGATTATGAAATGCTGTGTATTTTTGAATAAATTATTCTTTTGATATGTCCGTTTTTAGGCTTCGCGCAGGCGGGGTGTCCTTCCAGCACCGCTCCTGCGTTGCTGGTCATGGACCCGGGATTCAGGTCGTGACAACTAACTCAAGTCATATGCGAGGACAAACCAATAAAAAGCAAATTCAATATTGAAGGATCCGTGACCCGAGCCATGAGACCAAGATAACCTTCTAGAAAGAAAATAAAAATAACTCGATTTCACCAGTGTTAAAATACCAAAACCTGCAACCTTGATATCTCTATAGAAAGCAAATAATTTTTTTATATATAAAAATCAATTTCCAACCGACTTAGTATTGAAAGATAAATTAAAAAAAATAATAAAAAAAAACTATTTGAGTCAACTCGGGTTAACTCGTGAAGCACAATTCTCCAGCCATGAGGCTAAAGTAACATAATAGAAAGTTAACAAAACAAATCATATCTAATTTCAGATCAACCCAATATTAAAGGATGAAATTGAAGAAAAAAATTGAGTCAACCGGGTTATAACCCGTTAGACCAGCAATCTGTATCATGAAAGTGAAATAACTTAATTAAAAAATAATCTAATATTAAAGGATGAAATAAAAAAAAACATTGATTGAAAAAAAAACATAGAAAAAAAGAAGCAAATCATTATTCCAATGAATAGTGCTTAGTGACGAAGGGTACAGTAAAAACCTCTCCTCTTTTAGTTTAAAGTTAATACTAGATAATTGCCCGTGCTGCACTACTGGTCAAATCAAAATTAGAAAACTCAATTCCTAATAAATCTAATATTGAAAAAAGAATTGTAAAAAAAAAACAATTAACAAAAAATCTGAAAAACAACTCTAGTAAACCCGAGTTAACTGATCAAACCCGTGACTCGAGTCTTGAGGTTAGGATATCTTTATAGAAAACAAACTGAATTGAATTATGAAACCTAATTCCCAATTAACCCAATATTAATGGATGAAATTGAAAAAAAAATGCATTTAAAAAGAACATAAAAAATCTTGAGGCAACCGAGCTAATCGTCGACTCGGGTCATGAAACCATAGTAACCCTATAGAAAAAAAATTACAAAGTATAATTTTCAATCAACCTAATGTTGAAGGATTCAATTGAAAAAAATCAATTAAAAAATATCCTAAGTCAACCCGAGTTAACTTGTCAAACTCGGATTATGAGACCGGAATAAATCTATAGAAAAAAATAAAATAAAAATATGAAGTCAAATTCTCAATCAACCTAATGTTGAAGGATAAAAATAAAAAACAAAATCAATTAAAAAAGGACCCAAAAAAACTTGAGTCAACCAGTTTGTTAACCCACAAAACTTGTGACCTGGATCTTGAGACCACAATAATCCCATAGCAAACAAATAAAAAATATGAAGCCAAATTCTCAATCAATAAAATTGAGAAAAAAAATATATTAAAAAAAGAATAAAAAACTGCTGGTTAGATCAAAATTAGAAAACTCAATTCTCAATCAACTCAATGTTAAAAATTAAAATTGTAAAAAAAAAACAATTAACAAAAAACATAAAAAAACCACTCGAGTCAACCTGAGTTAACCAACCAAACCCGTGACTCGAGTCATGAGATCGGGATATCTTCATAGAAAACAAACCGAAATGAATTATGAAACATAATTCTCAATGAATCCAATATTAATTAATGGAAATGAAAAATAAATGCATTTAAAAAAAAACTCTACTTAACTTTGAAGGACACAGAGGTGGCTTCTTATCTAATTTTCTCTTCTCTACTACTTGTTTCGTAGACTGAGAAGCAGCAGCTGCAAAAGCTCGTGTTTTCTGCTTTAGTCTGGTTTTTCTTTCCTCCCCTAATTGATTCTCAAGCTCTCGAACCTATTGTAAGAAAAGTTATTTGTTAGTTTACAAAATGACTTAAAATGCCATTTAAGGGGCAATAAAAGCAAAAGAAAAACGAAAAAAACATCTCCAATATATTTTCCACATGTTTCATAGTAATAATAAATAAAAAAAGCATTAAATGGAGCTCAAGCCATCAGAATTACCTTTTCTTGGAGAGTTCTGCACATACGTTCTCTAGCAGCAAGCCTCAACTGCAATGATTGCAAGCTATCCTGTAACTTCTTTGTTTCCTTCTCATCATGCTTTAACTTTTCTACCTGATTATTTGTAATTGAAACGGGAAAGAAAGCAAGAAAGAAAATAAGAATCAAGATAAAAGAAACTGAGACAAAAGAAATTTCATCAAATACGAGCAGTATATATATATACACCATTTGCTTGTATTTGAAAAGTTCAGAGAGATCAGCCTGTTTGCAGGCAGGACTGGTTTCAATTCCTCGCACTCTACTCGCAAAATTTAGTGAACAAAGAGTCTCTCCAAGGTCAGTAGCACTTGGACTTATTTGGACAAACATCAAGTTCTTACATACAATCTCTTCCTGCATTGATGTTTCACTTAGCATCATTTACTGACAAACAAGACAATAAGAATGACTGGTAACCATAAAAAATAGTAAACTTAATACTCACCGAGAGAGCTCTGTAGCATATGGGTTAGCTTTGAGTTCCTGATCGGAAGAAAACAAATATCTTCATTAATATGGTAATTGGATAGCATGTTACAAGAGTGACTGTGTGAGAGAAAGACCTGTAAGGAATGTGGCCAGTTTTAGATGCGAGGGCAGATATAACATCACCAAGTGCTGAAAGAGATTTATTAATGAATTGCGATTCCTTCAATCTTTCACCTTCAACATCAATCTTTCCCACACGTTCACTGCCAGCCAAAACGACCATCCATAGGTGACTTCTTGTCTTTTTTCCATCTATTAAATTCTCTCCTTTCACTGTTACTGGCAACAAACTACAGACCAACAATGTTGTGGTCATTAGTACTACCACTTCAATTAATCAGTATATTTCTTGAATAGTTTGGATACACAGATCCAAAAAACTATTTAGTTGCTATTATATGTGATATACCATAAAGTATATTCTTAGAAAGAATAAACCAAGAAAAGAAAGCAGAGTTCATTTTTACCAATGAGAACGGCTGCTAAAGCTCATTAGCTCTGGTTGATCCAACAGACCTGGCCCGACTTCCAGAATTGAGTAAATCCCACACATCCTCTGTGCCAGTCACCCGAGTTTCAACAAGTCCTGGGACTTCTTGTGTTCCTTCAGCTGTTTGTTTTATCTCCAACCTTCATGCATGTAAGAAAACTAAAATTTCATCAAACTTCATTCATGTAACTCTATTTCTTATCGTTAGACTATAAATCTTTCATACCAGTGGGCTTCCAAATAGGAGTCTTTACATAATCTTTTAAACCCTAAACCCAATTAGATGTCATGCTTATCTACACTAGAGAGGAGCAAGGTATTTATTATCATTTGCTATCGAGTGCTCAAATGAAAATTGAGCTGATACAGAACTTCATGCATGATGTTTGTATTAAACAATAGTTAATTTCCCTCACCAATAGTTAATTTCCCTCATCAAGTAGCAAAATGATATAAATCAGTGCTACAGAAAATTATTAATATAAAATTTTTGCAACCAAAAAATTTGACATAAATGACTATATTTTGATTATCAGATCAATACAGTAGCAATAAAAGAGGAAACTAACTTTTTAGGCGGTTGGTTGGAACTATCAATCAAGAGGTCCCTTATCTTCTCATTGTAAACCTCCATCATACTAACAAAAAGACCATATCTCATAATGCCACTTCTCTCTTGAGAAACTCCGAACAACTCATCCAATGTTCTGTAGTTCACTCCCCTATTTTCTGGGCTGCCCTCCATAGTAAATGTCTTTCCAGTTCCAGTTTGTCCATAGGCGAATATGCAGACATTGTAGCCATCCAAAACTGAAGCAACTATTGGTTTAGTTTGTACAGAAACAGCCTCAGCATATCACAAAGACAAAGGATTAAAAGCTTCAATTGCACACATAATCTTTAACAGGATGTCTGCAGTAGCAATACATAAAATAAAACATCAGATCACCTTGATTATCCTCAGGCCCAAAAACATGGTCCACTTAAATTGCTTTTTGGAAGAATCAGAGGAAATGATCTGCAACTCATTATCTTGGGAAGAGTCAAATTCAACTACATAGTTCGAACCATTTGTTATTTCGACTTGGTCTGCATCTACAGAAGACCCTAATATTCCTTTTAAGCTCGATCACCTCACTGTAAAGCCTCTTCCTCTCAGACAACTCTTGTAGATACTTCTTTTTAAGAAGTTCATATTCATTACATGACCAATATTTCAACTAGTAAACTATCAAAACCAAACCCCTCTAAAAAAATAAAAAATGAAAAGAAGAAATAAATTAGTTTCACTATTGGATACTCACCGAGTTTTTGAAGGGTGTCTAAAATATTGGGGCCAAGAAAGGAATCCTTGGCAGTCTTTACTTGATTAGAGAGATTTGAGTGTTCTTTCTTCAAATTCTAAAACAACAACAATTAAATTCAAAGAAAGATAACAAATCAATACCCCCATCAACATAATAATGCAAAATCCTAATTTACTAGCTAAAACAATGAAATTTAAAATTGCCTGAATTCGACAACTAAAACCACGTCTTTTCAAGTCATCTATACGATACCCAACACCACCAAAGTTCAAAATAAGTACCTGAATTTTATCACTTAAATTGATAATTTTCTGCAAAATGGGCAGTGTTGGCCCCTGAGATGGGGAAACTTGTCGAATTCTATTAGATACGCTCTCCTCCTCCGAATTAATAGTTTCTCCCGAAAATTCATTAAAATCTAAATAACCTTTTCGAGTCCACACAATTTCAATATAAAATACAAATGTCTACAGTTCTACAGCACCGAACCATAAAAATAAAATAAAATAATTCAAGAATTTATGCGTATCGATCGATACAGAAAAAGAGACGGAATGAATTGGGCCTTTGGTTTTGGGCTATGTACTGGTATGGTCTGATTGGTAGTTAATCGAGCCTATTTAAAAATATTTTATTTATTTTGATTTGTTTTTTTATTAGTACTTTAATTAATTATAAATTACTCCCAAGTCTTCTAAATATTATTATTTATAATTTTATGATACGCTGTAGGTTGAATTAATTTTTTTAATATAATAAAAAATATTTAAATTATAAAAAATTATTTGATATTTTTATTAAACTTGATTTATTGAGTCAAATTTAAATTTTATCGATCCAATCTCTTACCTATTTTAGGTTTAAAATTAGAATCCAAAGGTATCTTCACTATTTTGTATAAAAAACCCGAGAAAAAAATTAAAAGAAAAAAATGAAATTGCTAAAAAAATAACACTTTTAATCTAACATTTTAGATAACTTTGATATAAAATTAAGCAGCAGGAAGTTCTTCCACTCAATCTGTTTGATCAATTTAAAAGCAACGTAGTTGTTTGGTAAAAAATATTTGAAAAAAAAAAGGAAAAAAAAAAACCTTTTAACTTGGCTCCTTCCTTATATCAAGCCCGTCTGCGAGCGTTTCTCCTGTTGGTCTTTGCCTTGTTATCAATTCCAGCAGCATGATACCGAAGCTATGTACGTCTCCTCTAGCTGATACTTCATTACTCTGTCCATATTCTGTTTACAAGCGACAAAGCACTGTTAGCAAAATGAAAAAAGAAAATAATCATTTTGGTCAAATGATCTTAATGCACTGCATGGTGAATGAAAATTCCAGTCAAGTTTACACCACCTAAGTTAATTTGTCAAACTCGTAACCCGGGTCATGAGATCATGGTAAAAAAAATTACAAAGTACAATTTTCAATCAACCTAATGTTAAAGGATTCAATTGAAAAAAAAAATCAATTACAAAAATATCTTGAGCCAACCCGGGTTAACATAATAAACTCGGATCATGAGACAATGATAAATCTATAGATTAAAATAAAATAAAAATATGAAGTTAAATTCTCAATCAATCCAATATTAAGGGATGAAAATAAAAAAAATAAAAAAAAAACTGAAAAAAACTTGAGCCAACCTTGCTAACTCGTAAAACTAGTAGCCTGGATCTTGAGATCACGATAAATTCATAGAAAACAAAAAAAAATATGAAACCAAATTTTCAATTAATTTTCCACATGTCATTTATACCATAAATTTTAATGGTGGGGTTAATTGGTAATATGTGATAGATGGGATCCAATTGATAATTATTTTTTTGTTTTGTTCGGGGACCTCGTTAAGAATCATGTTGAAGAACTAGAA